>Ga0268250_10000621_pt1 | contig 16435 bp, 13 predicted proteins | sample AgamicAsSfe_FD_200448 | JGI IMG/M metagenome (GOLD analysis project Ga0268250, IMG submission 200448) | Agave microbial communities from Guanajuato, Mexico - As.Sf.e (v2) (version 2) | ecosystem: Host-associated > Plants > Phyllosphere > Phylloplane/Leaf | place: Guanajuato, Mexico | collected... | reverse complement strand
AAACAGACCCGGCGCCCTCGAACAAACCCTCCGCGACGCAACCCGCAAAGTCGACCTCATCATCACCTCCGGTGGCGTCAGCATGGGCGAACTAGACCTCCTGAAACCCACTCTCGAGCGCTCTCTCGGCGGAACCATCCACTTCGGCCGCGTGGCCATGAAACCAGGCAAACCCACCACCTTCGCCACCATACCCACAAAATCCAACTCCGATGGCTCTCGCATCTCCACTGTTGTATTCTCTCTGCCAGGCAATCCTGCTAGTTGCGTGGTCACCTATCACCTTTTCGTGCTGTCTGCTTTGCATAAACTCGCTGGTGTGCAGCCGAGGGGATGCACGAGGGTCAAAGTGCTACTTGATGGGGAGGTGAGACTGGATAAACAACGAGATGAGTTTCATCGTGCGGTTGTTAGGGTTGGGGGTGATGGGTTGTTGCATGCTGTTTCCACTGGTGGACAGAGGAGTTCGAGGATTGGAAGTTTCAAGGGCGCGAATGCGTTGTTGTGTTTGCCCGCTGGCGAGGGAGTAATCAGGAAGGGAGAGATGGTTAATGCGCTGTTGATGGGGAAGTTGGTCGGGGATGTTTGATTCTTATGGTGAGGCCTACTGCTTCTGCTTTGCTGATATCGTGGCATAAGGGTGTATCTATCATTCGATTGCCTTTGGGCGTAATTCCAACACAAAGTTCTTTCGGAAGATCTGAAGATATCGGTCCAGAAGACGCCGAGATAGCTTACTGACCTCGCAAAGAAACACATTTATCCTTAGAAAAAAACAACCATGCTGAACTACAGCACGATAAACAGGACCTTCAACCAGTTTCCCTCATAGCAAAAACCCCGAAAAGCACGTCAAAAAGAACCGCACTGCGGTCACAGGTCGTGGCCGCACTGTGCAAACACGCACCCTCTCTTTTCGAAAAACTCCCAAGAGACGCGCTTTGAACTCCTAGTCACGATTTTTACCTGAGTGCTAGAATGGCTGGCAAACGCTCTTGATATCCACAAGGAGATTTCAGGCGACGAAATGCAGTGTTTACGACATGGTAGACGACAATGCTTTCGATCTGTAAGCAAAGTTCGGCTGGTCGCTTGCAGAAAGAAATACAAAGTCCAGCCATTCCTGATACTAATTGTTATGATGTTGTCAGGCAAGTTCGTGAGGGATATCTGGTCGAGACAAGTGTTGTGGAGCTTATAAAAGTGGCAATGCGCAGACTGTCTTGTGTCTTCATAAGATCTTTTCCCACGGAGTTTGGTCACCAAGAATCAGAAGCCGAAGAATCTAGCATTGTTCGATATTCCATATGCTGTGGTTCAGGTTGCTTATCCCCAGATATCCAAGATAAGGCTAACACGCGCCGGAGAAAAAAAAAGAAGATGGATAGCTGGGCCGTAGATGTATGTTGACAGAAAGTCTACTATATGCTTCCATTCTAGAACACAACTTCGGATATGGCGAGATCGCTTATCAGTTTTGATATTGTAGACAGAAAATAACGATGCTGATCTGCGGCACGACGCACAAGACCTTCGACCATTTGCTCTCTTGGCGGTAACCCGAAAAGCTCGTCAAAAGGTGCGAATTGCATTGCGTGTCGGTGAGCAAAGGCGATACTGCACCTTCATTTCACCCGTTTCTGGGCTTCCCGATCACGCACAATGCCACGGCTACAGACATTGGGAGTACCCTAGAATCAAGCGTTAGTGGACCCTCACAAGAGTTTTATGGTTGCAAGCTTGACTTACATTGACTTTGATATTTGCAATTGTATGGTGGCGCGCAGACAGTCGGTCCGCTGTAACCCTGCCCTCCACACGTACCCCATTGAGCGACAAGAGCTGTGGCTGTCGGTGCGGATGAAGAGGATGGAAATGAAATCGGAGTGCTTTGAGAGACTGAGCTTCGTGTGGCGGAAGACATCGCAGTTTGTAAAGTTGTACTGGAGCTCTGCGATAGTATGACTGAAGATGGAGGAGACATGGAGTTCGCAGGAGAAGACGACTGCATGACGGAGTTCGGAGCTGGTTGACCGCCAGAACCAGAGGAGTCAGAAGATCCAGAAGATCCGGAGGAACCAGGGCATTGTGATCCATCCAATATCGGCGACGTATGATTTTGTAAAGCCGTCCACATGAATTGAGTAAGTTCTCCGTTTCTGTCATTACCCGCTAGCCAGTAGAAGGTGCCACCAAGGCCGGCATTGAGTGAGTAGTTGAGCTTCTGACTAAGAGAGTACTCGTCCTCGAACGAAACGAATTCACCGCTTGGGCTCAGAGCGTAAGCTGCGCCGTGATTAGCTCCGTCGTGATATACGCTGTAACCTCCGCTTATGATATCGGCGTACGAAGGCAGAATGACCTCATTGTTGAGATCCACAGGACCGCCTTTGAATGGTTGTCCAAGACCACAAGTTGTGCCAGGGGAAACACCCAGATAAGCACGACCATAGAAAGGTATGCCAAGACGTATGTCCTTGCAGCCTCCGGATGTCCATGCAACCACGGCACTTGCTACACTATAATCAGATCCCGAACCATGATACCACGTACTTTGCTCGATCGGAGCTTGGTGCGCTGTCACTCCGTTAGGTCCATCGAAAGCTCCGTGCATGTCGTAGGTCATCAGGTTGATGACTAGACCGGGCATGCCAAAAGTCTGACATATCGTGTTGGGGAGAAGAGAATTGTGCACTGAGTCCTGATACTTGTCGAGGCCCGCAGGAGCTGCAATCGAGATGATCTTAGATGGTAGCGCTTTGCCGAGGTCTTCCAAAAAGACCGCGTATTGCGCCATCATGTCCACGTGGATCGGTACAGTGTCATCTGGCGTGTTCTTGGATATCCAATCGAGATTCTCGTCTGTAAGCTTTGGCGTGTTCCAAAAACTCGAATAGTCCATAGACGGTGGCGGCGCTCCTCCGTGCATCCATCCGGGAAACTCCCAATCAATATCGACACCATCCCAGCCAAAATAGGAAACGAAAGCCTGAATCGAATGTACGAAACCGCCTACAAAATAGGAATTCGTCGCCCATGAGAGGTAGTTGGAATCATACCACCCCCCGATGCTGATGACTGCTTCCATGTTCGGATTCTTGCCACGCAATGCGTCTAGCACGTATATCATCTGCCCGGAGAAGGATATCTTTCCATCGATTACAGGGAGCTGACTGATATCGATCAGAGTCTGACAGGGCGTCGTTCTACCGCCTGCAAGGGGTCCCTGGGTGTTGGTACAGTTGAGTATAGGACAGGAGTCTCCTCCGTTCGCACCTAGGTAGGGAGCAAGTGCAATCTTCTTAGCTCCGTGTTGATCAGTACAGACGGATCCTAAGTCAACTGCTCTGTGGGCCGGAACGCTCAGTTGCTTAGCGATGTCGCCATACCAATCTGTAAAATCAATGTAGTAGCCTGCACTACTCTTCTGTGACGGGTCGTAGTAATAGGATACAGTGGCAAAAGCATAGCTCAGTGAGTCGAGCTTTGCGACCTCGTTATCAGGAATGGGGGAAAATGTGCCTTTCCCGATAGTCCAGATGTTCCAGTTGCCGTAGTAAGCTCCCAGACTTGTTCCTGATGGCGGTGGCGATGGAGCAATGCCACCGGGAGGGTTTTGCTGAGAAGGGCATGATGGGGTATTGCCAGCTACGACGTCGATGGTCACCCGGAAGAATAAAAGATCTATGATCAGCTGGATTCCTTCGAACCAAGATGTACCCACGGGCACGTAGCAATACGGCTTTTCCTCGGTACACGCACCGTCGCATTGGTGAAACTTTGTATAGTCCTTATGATGCAACATCCCGGCCAATCGTAGCTTGATCAAGAAGAATCCCAGCTCTCCGATGAACTCCATGTCGCCGCGCCACCTGTAATAATCGAACTCGAATATATCGGCACACAGCTTGATGCCGAGCTCTTCGAGAAACTCAGTTCCAGTGATGCACACCTGAATCTCGATGCTATCATGCTCCTCCATGAGCTCTTCCACCAGAGCGGGATCTTTGGTTACACTGGCACTGAGGGTCCTGTAGACCGTATCATCAACGTCCTGGCAGCCGTGCGCGGCGAATCCCCAGCAGAGTGCGGGAAATGCTTCGAATGGAAAACAGCACGATGCATCAAAGCACATCGAGCCTGAAGCCAGATCATCGAAATTTGGCTCAATCTTACACTCTTCCTCGTCCTCGTCCTCATCCTCTTCTTCTTCTCCACCCTCAGGTTCCCCTCGACGGTATAGCGACCTGGCTTTGTTTGTACCTTGGCTGTGTCGCCTGGTCTTCGAAGATGATGGACTTGAATGTGAACTAGCTTTGTACACATTCCAGAGGCGAGCGATGCAAGTCAGAAAAGGCTGATCACTTCCGCAGAAACAAGTATGAGCGATGCCAGCATCAGATTGTGATTTCGCATCCTTTGTCAAAGTGCAATAATCGCTTCGCGATCTTCCAGCATAAGCCGTCTCCAGAGATGACATTATGCCATTCGACGCCTCGAGACCGAGAAGCACATCTTGGCCTCCGAGTGGAAGAAACAGAGGCATCAGGATCCCCATGACGTTCTCCACATTAAACAAAGTTGGGGTAGTCATGTAAGACTGGTAAGCCGGCATCAATGTTGAGCTTTGGTTCTGAAAAGCATGCACTAATATGCTCAGCAGTTGATAATTCACTCGACCAAGCGAAGTAATTGTCGGATCCTCGAGGATACAAAGCTCGGTCGCCCCAGTACCCATAGTGGTGCAGTCTGCGAGGGGATTCAGCTCAATGATACTTTGTACAGTGATGTTGGTCATCGCCGCGACTGTGGAACAGGTCTGATTGCTCTGGACTTGATATGTGCCTTTCTCCGATGGAGAGCACAAAATCGGCATAGCGCTGAGGCAGATAGGCATGTTGACCAACTGCGACAGCGAAGCGCAGTCCAAGTCCAGGTTGTATGAAAGGAGCGCCTGGACCCCAATCTGACCCCGAGCGGCGATAGAAGCACAAGTATCGCTATTTCCAATTGTCGTGAAGGCCAGGCATCCGTCCCTCCCGTCTCGAGTACAGATCGATGACGAGTTGCCAATGTTCGGACACGATATGCCAGGATTCATCATCTCGAGTTGATGGACACTTATCAGATTGTTCGTGGCGACCGAAGCGCAAGTGTCGTTCAGTTGGGGCGTGTATGTATTGTTACACACAAACGGTAATGAATTGGTGAAGCTCTGTGGTAATTGGGAAGAAGACGGTACGGATGAGGTTGATGATGAATTACCAAGCTGTGTGGCGGTTGGAGAAGAAAGTGGGGAGTTCGAACGAATTGTCGAAGCAGTGAAGTAAGACGAGGAGTTCCCTGATGGCGAGAATACACTTTGCGAAGCGCTTCCTGGCGAGGCTGATACCGATGAGATTTTCAAGGATGACCCGCTCATAGATACGGACGACTGGATTCCAGAACTTCCAGGAACCTTCGTGAAAGAATTGCCAGTGGCTGTCAAGCTGGAAGAGGACGTGATGGTGACCCACGATCCTGATGTCGTCACACGTGTCGGACTTTGGATGCTCGTGAACGAAGTGTTTGGAGTGGAAGAAGATTGAGAAACCCGCTTTGAAGTCGACGAGGCATTTGTTGAAAGTGGAGACTGCGAAATTGTCAAAGACGAAGACATAGTGCCGGAGCTTTTCATTGTCGATACTGGTGATGAAGCAGTATCTGATGGAGCAGTCATTGAAGTAGACTTTGAGGAAGCAGAAATTGATCCGGGTGAGACTGTAAGAGAACTCAGTGCTGAGGAAATCATCGTGGATGAGAAGTCTTTGGGCGTAGGCACTGAAGATGAAGATGTCGACTGTGTGAGAGCTTTGGTGGATGAAGACGAAATGACAGATGGGGAGCTCGATAGTGCAGGAGACTTCGAAGATGCATTCGTCGTGGACAAGACTACGGAAGAGGATGACGTTGCTGGCGTGGGTATGGTTGGTGACAAGACTTTCGTAGACGACAGTGGAGAAGAAGGCGTGGAAGATGTTTGAACCGTCGATCTCGAAGTAGAAATGGAAGTCTGAACCAGACTTCCCTGGAAGCACAGAAACTGACCAGGAACCAGGTTTGTGCAACCCGGATTGATCTGAATGTTGAGCGCAAGAAGTTGCGAAAAAGACAATGATGGGTTGAATTTGGAGATCAAGGAATAGCAGTTGTCACCAGATGCGACGGCACCGTATGAGGTGCATGATCCTGAGTCTTCCACTTCTCTGACGCAAACGGCCTGCCCGATGAGCAAACTACAGGACGATGAAGATAGGCCAGGATTGATCTTGAAGAATTCGGTACTGTTCAGACCGTACTGGGTCCACAGAGCGTAGCATGTGTCTCCTGCAACCACGGTATGTTGAACAGAGCAGTCCGCAGCAACCAGGGCTAGACCAAGTAAAGTCCACAGTAGTGGGCTGCGGGAAATCATATTGGGCGAGTATGGGCAAAAGTCTACAGAATGGGTATCCCTCAAGCATCTTATATGGACGTGGGACAGCCCATAATCGAGCCTGATCAAACCAAAGACTGCATCGCTCGATCTGCGCGCTGTGATGGCGTTACTGATTCTCAACCATCAACAGGCCGGTTTCGAAGCCCTTTGTTCAGTCGCGGTCGTCGGGGCTCGAGTAAGGCTTAGGGCTCGGTAAAGCTCAGCTGGACGGTATGCGCCAAACACTCGTCGGCTTAACCGATGCGTGTGAATGGCTTCGACATAGGAGAGCAGTTCGTGTCAGCTGGTCGAACCTCCGCAGGTTTGTCTGTGATGACCTTTCATGTCACGGAACATTGTTTCAGTGGCTGGTGAGCCGCTCGTTCGCACCGGCCTCCTTTGTTCGCGTGAGGCTAGGCGCATGAGAGAGACGTGTTTGGGTCAACGGGTGGCTAGTCGACGAGCTTTTTAGCCATGGTGCATACAGCATGCGCGGTGAGTTGACTGTCTCTCGTTGCAAAGTTGGCTAGCGTTCCTGACACTGGACATCAAAGCTTCGTTTCAGGTCGAGGTTGTTCAGTGTCTAAGGATGAAGCGTCCAACTGACGCAAAATTCATCCAGAACAAAAAAATCAACCCATCGATGGTGCGAGGACACGATTTCCAAGCATGCTCACATATTCCAATCCGGCAGACGAGGGCTACCCGTGACTGAGAAGCGGTCAACTCGAGAGAACTAGATTTTCAATCCTCAGGGAGTGCATGGCAATCGCTTGGCACAAGCCGTTTGGCGTATCAAGCTTTGACTACTGCGTGGCATCACTCACAGTCTTGGACATATCTGCTTATCTATTCTTCTAGATACATCTTCGTTCTTGCTTCCTACTACAGCCTATTGTCCCAAGGGAGCTTATTATGCGTATGCCTTTTCCTTTTGCCGCATCCTCTAATCAGAGCTAGGCGAGCTGTTGAGGAGATACAAGATAATGTAAAACTGCATAGTCTAGACCCTCTAATCGTTCGTCAGACAGTGCCATCCCCCCTGAATTAGTTGCGAAGAGGTTTAAAGTTGGCTAGCGTCAAGTCCCCACGTCGGGTAAGCTTTGTGTACACTAAAGTTGGCGAGCTCTTGATTTGCATCTCCGTCCATTGAGCCCCAGGGCTGGGAGCACGGAGCTATCCGAACCACTAACGTATAAGCGAGATGGGGACGCATATCATCCATATCACTGGCCCGTGCGGCACCGCGATTTGAGACATGAGCGAACACCTCCACCTGCCACAGAGCAATGCGCAACACTGTCAGACGACAGGCTCTACGGACACGGTCACTGCGACCCCGTCTGATATAATGTAAATGTGCGACTCATAGAAGGTTTTCTGATCACTCACGTCGATTTGATTTTCGCAATGTGCTAACGTATCTTACAGGGCGCGCGGCAAGTCTTCGATCGACCACGTTGTGCCACATTCAAGGCTCGATCTTGACTACGACCGCGTCAATGGCCAGTCGCAACAATTCGGCTTCCTTGAACTGACCTTGCTCCAAGCACCACGACCATAGTGTGTGCTTGAGTGCAATCGTGGTGGCTGATTTACCGCCCCATAATGTCGTACTCCTTGTTATGGCAGTCTTGAGCAGGGTTTCTGCAGTGGACGGGCCACCACAAGCTGTGACTAGGCCGCTGATGGCGTAGTGGCATCGCGCCGACACCTCGAGAGCCTCAACCTCCAATGCCATCCACTTGTTCTCGCCTTGCTTTCTGGCTTTGGAACATTTCGAAACGATCATATCCAGGTCTTCCAGAGCTGCATGATAGCCTCCGAGGGAGTGACGGACTTTGGCGCGAGTGAACTGCCGCTGAATATCGCTTGCGCTGTTTGGGTGTTCTTTGTTTCGCCGCGGCGAAGCGACAGGCGTCGACAGTATCTCATGGTAGAGCTGTGAAAAGTGTTGCCCCATCCGTAGCGACTGATGCGGAGAGCAGGAAATGTTGAGTCCGTCCCACGCGTGCCCAGGAAATATACCTTCGAGCTGATCGTAGCCACACTTCCAGCCCCGCTGCATGAGCTCCAGCGCTTGCGATGTAGGCAGCCTTTTCAAACAGTCAAACATCTGTGCCCACGGTTGGTGTTCCTCTTTCTTCTGCACGGCTCGTAGCTCGACTATGGCGCAGATTCTCTCATTCAGCACTTCGTACATCCGATTCCAGCCCCTTGTCAAGAGAAGCACAGAGACATCACAAATGGTGTCTATTAGTTTGGGATCGCGTTCTTCCAGCAATTGTTCCATAAGCCACAGAGAGTCGGAGACCAGAGCGAAGCCTTGAATATGGTATCCGCGCTCGATAAGGTCGATTGCTGTGATGCAGCACTTATAGAAGTCGTTGATTTTCACGATGCTCGTGGGCGACACATGACTGACGTACTCTCCTAGGTCATTGTGGACAAATTGACCATTGCCATGAGCCCCTCTAAAGTACTTGATTATGTTGAAGAAGAATTTGGCCTTGATAGAATATTCGTCGGTATACGAAGGCGTTGTCAAAAGCGACGTGTCGTACTCCATGTGGATCAGCTGCAGGAAGCACTGTCGAGAGACCTCGTCCATGAGCGCTGCGCATTTCGTATAGATTTCTGATTCGCTGTCTTGGTCCGGAATATAGCCAGCGCCTGGTGTGGTGCAAGGTCGACCAATAGTACGTTGTACAATCTGGATGCGATTGGGCAGCGCGGATGCGTCTGTGGACTCTCTCATCGAGAGCGTCCCTGCTTTTTGCGCTCTCCGAAGACGTCGCATCACCTCGTGACGATGATAACGCTTGCCGTCAATCAGAAACATCAGACGACCCGTTGAGTTGTGTGAAGCTTGCTCCTGTTGCATCACAGAGGCAAGGAACTGAACGTCGGAGAATTTGGCATACTTCCCACGCGACGAGGCTCTGGATCTAGCTGGAAGGAGATGAGCATGCGACATGTTCATCCTGAGTGGTAAATACGTCTCTGTCGATTTTGAGCGTGGCTGCAAATCTCCCAGAGGGCTGGGACGGGAAACGTGGAAACCAGGAACACGAGTCTGTCTTTATTTTGAACCCCGCACCCTGTCTCCGTACGTGAATTGCTATTTGTAGCTTTAGCAACCGGCCACACGAGCGGCGGCATTGCTTTCATCTGATTTGATTCGAGGAGATAGTACGATTCTGCTTAGACTTTCAGGTGCACGCCAGCCACAAGACGGAGACCCCGACGCTTCTGGACAACCAGGCAGTCTAGACCTCGGATCCCGGCTGTTCGGTGCCCGATGGGAAGTGCTATGAGGACAGACACTGTATAAGAAAACATCCACAACACTGCAAATATGCTTCGGTGTCGATGAAGCTTCAGACATGCACACATATCATGGTTAGCTCGTTGGAGACATCAGACCGGGAAGGCGGAAGGAGCTGAAGGATTCCCGCCTGCCTGGCTTCTCAGATCCCACCACTCTCTTCGCTTGTATCGAGTCATTTTGGGCTCTGCGAGACTTCCCGACATACGCATTGTGAGGTGCTCTCTCGAGATTTTGTCGCAACGGGTCAAATCGGAGATGTCTGTCAGACATCGCTACATAGCATGGTGTTGATCGTGTGAGTTCTCGGACCAGCCGATCGGACACGGAGATAGTGGTTACCGCTTTCGGAGCCTTGTCGCCGGAGTCAACGACCAATCAAACATCGACCACACACACCTTACTAGCAATCTTTCTGCTACATTGATCATTGCAGGCCGGAGATGATGACAGGGAAGTTCGAAAGAGTTTTCGATATTTTGAAGTCCTCGAGGTGGCACTTTGCCATCTACCTGTTCTTCAAAAGCATGTCTGCAACCCCCATCACACATCTCATCTCTGGAGCAAATATCATCAAACGGCCTTTTCCTGATGTTCGCCGGCATGGTCTGCCAGACTCTATCTTTGTAAGTGTCAGTGAAGCTGTCTACGAAGACACGGACACACGAGTCACAGAGTTGGAGGAGTCACTAGTGCCGACGAGCACTCCAGCGGTCCGGAAATTCTTTACGCTGCCGCGTTTACTACAGCTCAGCGACTCTTCGAGGATTCTGAAAGCTGGAAAAAAAGAGCTAGGCAAAAACCCAAATATCTTACATGCAATGCAGTCTGGAGACTCGTGCCCATCGATTACAAGGGCGTATTTTCATTTGTCAGTTGCAGGACTCAAGGCGTCCTTGTAGCTCGCACCCAGCATCTTCCAACCTCTCTTGACGTCGAGGTCTTCGTGACCGCCACTTCCAGGCCACAGAATACTGCTGCCATCAGCACTATCCGCATACATAACCCAATCGCTCTGTCAGAACTTTTATTAGCCATTCTTCACATATTGTATACAAATGTCTCATTCCAACATCATTCCACCTACCTTTCCCAAAGTCAACTTTATACTCCCTTCAATATCAAATTGAGGCACGTAAACAGCACATGCATCTTTACCCTCAATCAACGCAACAATATTCTTAGCAACAATATCCGCTTGAGCGAACCCTGCGCGTGCCATTTTGGGGCGTTTGGTGTCTGCTACATCGCCGAGAGCGAATATATGCGGTAAGTTGGGATCTTGGAGTTGCAGTGTTGGGTTGACGAGGATGGTGTTGTTTTTCGCGGAGATGCTACCTGGCGAGAGGGTATTGAGGAACGAGGAGTTTGCGCGTTGGCCGGTACAAGGGATCTGGTATGGTGTTTAGCGAGCAGGCATTATGTGTACTGGTGGTACGAGAAAGAGGTAACGTACGATGAGGTCAAAGTGTCGCTCGCCTTCTTTCGAGAAATGCAATGAAGCATCTGTGATCAGACCATTGGGCATGCCGGTCTTGAAAGGGAGTTGCGGACGCTCGCCGAATTGCAACTGAACCCCCATTTTCTCAACCTTGTTGCGTACGTATTCATGCAAACGCACACCAAAGTGTGGCAGAAGCTGGCGATGAGAGTGGACAATAGTGACTTGCTTCTGAGGGTAATAAGACTTTATGTCCGTTGCGATTTCCACACCGACAGCTCCGCCTCCAATGATGGCGATGGTATGGGCAGCCTGGATGTTCTGCTGTACGCTTTGCAGCTCTTTGCATGCTTCTGTTTTGCTGCTGGATACGACTTTTGCTGGCAAAGGCTGGGATGAACCGCTCGCAATGGCAAGGAAACTGTAGGCTATCTTTTCGCCCGTGTCAAGCTGCACAAAGTCTCGCTCAACGCTTGACACCACGCCTCGAGTGACTTTGAAAATGCCTGGAGGACATCCGGCAGCAGCGTTGTCGTAGGGAATAAAGCCACGGGCTTCACGGCCACAGAGCACCGAGTAACGGGGGAAGTTGAACGAGAAGTTGAAGTGCGAGTTCTTCTCGATCAAGATGACGCGGTATCCAGTTGGTAAAGTGTGACCCAGCCTGGTGGCCAGACGGAGGCCGGCGAAAGAGCCGCCGATGACAATGACATTCTTGGGCGAGTCCACTGGTCTGTATGTCCATCGATGCACAATAGCTTCAAGTTCTTGTCGTATCAGCTGGATCGTGTATGGTAGGAAAAATTTGAACACCATGCCAAACAGCTTCAAAGCATCGGAAACCATGGCTGTCGAAAGTTGGAAAGGTGGAAGGAGGCTGGAAGAAGCTTGGTTGACTAACAATCGAGCTTGAAAATCCCGTATGCAATCGAGCGCGGGTTGTTTGACACATATGCGAGAGACTAGGCGTGATCAAGTCTTCTGGCACAGTTGCAAATGCACACTATCTGACAATTCTCCGTCAAGATGGAATGTGGTCTGGTTTTTTAACTCCGCGGAGTATAGTGAATATCCCGGCTCCGGTTTAACTCCGCCTCTCATCCGGCGAGCTATATCAGCATCGAATCGCACCCAAGTATGCGTGTAGAGAATCAACTCAGCGCTGGCCTGATAACAAATCTTCTTACTCTCGCTTCAATCATGTCTTCCGGTGTCGCATCGAATTTGGCATCTCGCAATGAGCACAAAACGTCTTCGCTGGAGCCCAAGGAGCCAGAAGCCAATCTGGAAACCAAGTCTGATGAGGAATCCTCGCAGCAAGCATTCCCCGAAGGTGGTGCTAGAGCTTGGTCTGTGGCTGCCGGATGCGCCGGGATTCTTTCCTGCACTTTCGGATACGTCAATGCCTTTGGGTGAGTCTGGAGTCGAAATGTTGTACTCTTCCACTTGAAAACAGATGCTGATTTGTTTGGGCACAAAGCGTCCTTCAGGAATATTACGAAAGCAAGCGCTTGAGTGGCACGAGCGCTTCTGCAGTCTCTTGGATCGGGTCTTTGCAGATCTTCTTTCTCTTCGCTGGCGGCTTGTTCGGTGGCCCGTTGTTCGACAGATACGGCGTCGTGGTATGTGATATTGACTGACGTATCCACGAGATGTCCAAGGAAGTTTACTGATCAATACTGTCAACTAGGTCCTTTGCCCTGCTGCAATTGTTTACATCTTTGCTGTGATGATGACGAGTCTGTGCACTGAATACTATCAGTTCATCCTCGCGCAAGGCATCCTCGGCGGTGTTGGCATCGGCATGTGTATCACTCCCGCCATGTCCGCCATAGGCCATTATTTCCAGAAGAAGCGCGCTGCTGCCATGGGTATTGCCATCGCCGGCTCTTCGGTCGGAGGTGTAGTATTCCCTATCATGCTGACGAAAATGCTGGCGAACGAATCGCTTGGTTTTGGATGGACGATCCGGATCTGTGGGTTCGTCATGATTGCTGTCATGCTTCCGTCCTGTCTGGCCATTCGAGCTCGTCTCCCGCCGCGTGCAGGCAAGCTCTTCTTACCTCGCGCCTTCCTCGAGATACCTTACGATACTCTCATCCTCGGCACCTTCATGATGCTGCTCGGCATCTTCATCCCTCCATTCTACCTGCCTACGTTTGCTGTTAGCAATGGCATGAGTACAGAGCTGGCATCATACCTAGTCTCAATCTACAACGGAGCATCACTGTTCGGTCGAATCATCCCCGGCATTCTTGCCGATAGAGTGGGACGCTTCAATATCTACATCATCGCTGCTGCATCTTCAGCCGTCCTCGGATTCTGCTGGCAAGCAGTGACGACTAATGCAGGAGTCATCGTCTTCGCCGCAGTCTACGGCTTTTGCTCAGGCGCCATAGTCTCGATGGCGTCCGTGTGTCTGACTCTCGTCCCCAAAGATCCCAAAGACATCGGTACCTATCTAGGCATGGGTCTGGCCGGATCGGCAAGTGCTGCACTGATCGGACCTCCGATTAGCGGTGCGATTCTTGCCAGGTATGGCTTCGCTCGCGTTGCTGATTTCAGCGGATGCGTCTCTGCTGCCGGAGCCATCATCATCGCACTGGCCAAGTCGACCACAGGCAAAGGCATCCTATCGAAATTTTAGAGCGGTAGAGCGGTAGATACGCGAGCTGTGGTGATGCCGCATCAGAGCGGACTTCGTCGAGAGGAAATATTGTAACCATTAGAAATTATCATACCATTCTCCACTCCCACTGGTCTTCTTCTCTCGGAAAGTGATGACAACAGTCTCGAACCAGATGGTGTGGAACAACGATAGCGAAAGAACGCTAGAAGTATGGTTCACAATCACTGTGGTTGTATACACACGAACATGGTAAGTTGCACCGAAAGTTGGCGGCAATGATCTTGCGGCCATAGTTTCGGCTACCGTCTGGAAGTGTCAACGTGCAATTCGAGCAACGAGGAGCCCGCTTTCTGAGGACAAAGGAACAACTGAAGATGTTCCGGGCGACAACGTGATGGCAGACTTCGTGATCATTATATCGTGTACCATCCATCATCTAGCAGCTCACAACTTCATTCACTCGTCCAGCCATAGAGACGAGAGCCACCGATCGTCGTCTAGAGAATAATCGAGATTTGCATCCTGTAGGAGTCAGATGGGGCCAGGAATGTAAACACAACATCCCAAGTCAAGAACTTACGAAATAGTCAGTCAGCGACCCATGATCGAACCCAGTGTTAAAATCGAGGTCGTCGTGCAAGCCATGAGTGGTTTCCTCGGCGAGGTTGCCTCTCTCTTTCACGCGGGCTTCCAGTACCGCAAGGCAAGAATTGAGACAATTCTGAGCTGCGTCCGTGGTCTTTGGTTGGATAGAAACGCTTGCTTGCATGGCCTCAATCTGAGCAAGCGCACAGACGAAGAATACATATGCTTTGACGCTCGTCTCGCCCGCCTGTATCCTTTGCCATGTTATTGCGACGACATCGCGGATCGCCTGGATGTGCGAATCGTTCGAGGTGGCTAAGGTCGAAGGAGCTGAACTCTCGCGTAGCTCCGTAATGACTTCGAAACAAACGGTAGAAGCAGTGTGTACTAGGACGCTGCGAAACGCACCACGACCGACGATGATCAGCCGCGTGAAGTCATCCTGTGCATCGGAGCTTGGAGCGGAAGAAGACTTCGCGTACGAAAGCAACAGCAGAGATGCGTCCAAGCAGACCTTTCGAGAAAAATGATAAGTGGGTTCTAATGCTGCTTTATGAGCAAAAGGTGTATGAAGCGAAAGTAGGAATCGCCGGCAGAGAGTGTCAACCATTTTAATGGCAAAGGCTGATGGCTTATCGTGATCCGGAAAGCTCGCATCATTGTAGGCTTGGAATGATAGTGAATTTGCACGGTATGCTTGCGTAAGCTTTTCACCCAAGATGAGAGTTGCTTGGTAAGAACTGTCGCTATGGAGGCCATTGAGGAGTTGTGTCGTCTCTATGCGGAGTGGCAACGAACGTGTCAGCGTTCGAAGCATCGATGTCTCAGTGAACGTGGCATCAGACTTGGCTTGTGGTGCGGAGGTGTGATCCTCATCGATCTGACAATCGTCGATATTGGATGGTGGCTTACAGTCATAGTCGGCGCAGTTAATCAATGGGGGCATGCCAGAATCCAAACTCGCTTGAACCGCAAGCTCCAGTGTCGTGTACCATAATCGTCTCCTCAATTCTGTTTGCAGAGTAGTCATGCGCGGGAAGTTTACAGGATCCCGATGTAGTCCGACGCTCATGGCGGTACGGACAAGAGATCCTGCTGCTATCCAAGTGAGATCTCCGCCCACAGTGTTTGTCTGCAAAGCCAACAGCAGTAGACACTGATTCTGGATTCCACCGAGATTCAGGTGCCGCTTCTCCACCGGGCCACTCAAATACTGGTTCGCTACCAACATCCACTGTGCACTGGACTCGTGTAAAGATGGTCCAGAAGTGGTTAAGTCCTCGTGGAAGCAGGTACCGATGGCTACGACAAGGAGCAAACGGACCACAGAAGAGTCGCTTGCCATCTGCGGATTCTCCCAATACCGGTTATAGTCTCGCTCAAAGGAAGGCACGTGCAAGATACGGAACACGCTTTCGAAGGTGCGAAAGTATGCCTGCTTGAGTTGATGACAGAGTTCCATGGGGGGAACACAACTGCGAAGATCCAGAGGGGTACAGGAAGGTCGACTCGCTTTGAGTTGGCTCGTTAAGCTTTTGCACTTCTGTAGTAAGACGGTAGCAGGTGATGAAACACTAAATAGTGATGCACTGCTCGCCATGAGCAGTTCTCCAAACTGTGAACTCCGTGTCAAACATTGCCAACACCGAGTAGCGGTTGTAGGAACTGACCTGAAAAGAACTGTTCATCCAATGACTTTGACCGACCAACCTCGACTTGAGGTAGCGACCTTTATGATCACTCGTCCGATCATTTCGAGCAGACGAGGGATGGCCGGTTGGTACAAGGGTTCCATCAAAATTGACCCATACCCTATTCTGTGGCTGTGGTGGATCTCCACGCTGATCCAGCGTTGCTGATGTTGAAGATGACGCTGTCACAGGTGGGGTCAGGATGGGTCCTGAAACCGAGAATGTGGCATCATCTAGAGTGCGTTCAATCGGACCACCAAGTGATACAAGAGGAGTCGCGACGATGGCAGCAGAACCCTCACAG
>Ga0268250_10000619_pt1 | contig 16443 bp, 13 predicted proteins | sample AgamicAsSfe_FD_200448 | JGI IMG/M metagenome (GOLD analysis project Ga0268250, IMG submission 200448) | Agave microbial communities from Guanajuato, Mexico - As.Sf.e (v2) (version 2) | ecosystem: Host-associated > Plants > Phyllosphere > Phylloplane/Leaf | place: Guanajuato, Mexico | collected... | reverse complement strand
TTCAAGTGGGACAATCAAAGTTCCCCTCTTGAGTTCCTTCACCACCTCGACGTTTGCAGAGCTTCACGATGCCGGTACCAGTCGGTTCAATGCCCCAAGGGGCACACGGCCCTTCAACACTAGACAAACGTAGGGCTTTGTATCTGCATGCGCCTGGCAATAGCTAACAGCGCATAGTGAAGATGGGTGGCATGATGGGTGGATGTACGCTTCATGGCAGCCCGGGGATTGCATGAGCTGACTTTTTGACAGCTGTCGGATTGATCATCGGCTTCATCTTCGGTGCGCGCCATCCCAAACATTCTCGGGAAATGCTCCCTTCTGACTATTGTAGGATTCACCAACATCGTCCGCTTTGGCCCTGGACCTAACGGAATGCTGCGCACACTGGGCCAGTACATGATGGGATCGGCAGCAACCTTTGGGTATGCATGATTATGCTTCGACATTCCCACTGCAACATGCTTATATGTATCCCAGCTTCTTCATGGCCATCGGTACCACCATCAGGACAGACAGCTCGCCCATCGCCACACAAGCTTTCAACAGCGCGAGCCGACGACCCATCGTTCTCCCAAGACACTACCAGTACCCACGCGCAGCTCAGAATGAGAAGAACTAGGATATATATACTACTGTAAAGTGTTGGTGGTAAGATCCTCGACAGATCCGGGACTATACGAAAGAAGAAGTGCAGCATCTACGATCAAGACTTGCGCATGTATGATAAGCAATAGAGAGGCCCTATCGAGGGCAGATGGTATGATTAGGCGCAATGGCAAGTGTCATTGAACGTCAGTAGTACAGGTTTTCACCTTCACTTTCACTTCTGGTTACCTGCTCATGGAGGCTATTGTAGTCCCACGTCGTCTGCGAATCGCGTCATGTTGTCATCCAATATTCCTATTGTGGATAGTTGTTTCTCTCACTCGCCAGCGCCTTTGATCGCTTTCTACTTACGTACGGTTTCCTACGACCACTTCTCACGCTGAACTTGCACTCAACCCATCAACTTTCACAATCGACTTCCACCTCGATTACAAAATCTGTTTTGCAATCTAATACCAACCCGACACTACCATATCGAACGATGTATCCACAACTGCCAGCCGGCCCGTCTGGTGTACCGTAAGCATTCCTCTATGAACCATGTGAGAGACGTACACTGACATTGTTTACCGATCTTCAGACCCCGGCCACCTGTAACATACAGCCGTCACTCTAATTCTGCTCGCACCCCACACCAACTGGGTGCAACTATTCAAGACGTCGACAACGAAGCCAGGGGCGAGGCGGCTTTCGATCGAATCAGTCGCGGCACTCGTGGAACCCACAGCGACGGCGCTAAGTTCAGGGCGGCGGCGCGAGCTACCATAAGAGCGGTGAATTGTCCACATGCCAATGGATCGCAGAGCAGACAAGGGATGCTGAAGAAGCCTTCTGTACGACCTGGGAAGGGCAAGGAGAAGTCAGACGCACCAGATAGCTCAGAGACTCACAGTTCCATCAAGGATGAGGAGGACGACATTGCAGAAGCCGTTGCGCGCTCGCTGGGCGAGCATGTTGGAGACCCTGACGTTACGACCCTGCTTTCACCCCTACTGGGAGAGCGGGACGACTCCGATATTGCCGAAGCCAAGATCATGTCGCTGTTTTCAAATGAGAAACCAGTAAATCATGCGGCTCAAGGTCACTCATACAAGTATATCGGTAATAGTTCTACGTCCAGTTCGACCGCGCCACATACAGCACTCTATTCTCTGCTCGATATCATGGAGGACAGTGCGAAAGCTGTAGAAGAGGTCGATCCTGAAAAGTTGGCCACAGCTGGTCCCGAGTTGGCACATAACATAAGGGGATGGCATAGCGTCTTGACCAGAGTAATCTTCGCGACTGAGGCAGCCGAGCACAAACGGATCCAAGATGTCCAGAACCAGTTGGACTACGATCGGGTTGTTGAAGACAAGCACAAGAAACAGATGGACACATTCAGAAGGCAGGTTGGAGCAAAAATACTTCAGATGCAGCAGGATCACCACCAGGAATTGAAGGAACAAAAGCAGGCGTATGAGAATCTTCTTGTTCAACAGGTCGCAAAGCTGTCTACACCAACGGCACAAGACCGAAAGCCAAGCACAGAGCCCGCCCAGCCCCGAACCGTCAAGTCACCATCGCCACACCTCCAACACAAAGTCGACCGTCTGACCAACGAGATCGCTACGCTCAAGTCTGAGAACGAGACTAAAGTCTCTAAGATGCAGGCCTCGCATGCAGACCAAGTCCTTGTCCTACATCAGAAGATCGAGCGATTAGCTGACGCAAACGCCTTTCTCCGTGTGCAAGAGAACCCCAAGGACAAGATGCAGGAAATGGAGAGGATGAAGCAGACGAACGAAGAATTGCTTCAGCAAATCAAGGACATCACAGGCGAGAACGCAAGGTTGAGGCAGAGGGTACCTCCAGTACCAGCTTTCCAGTTCACAGCCGGTGGTCGAGGATTCCCCGAGTCTGTTCAATCGGACCCTGGTCCGTCATCTCAAGAAGGTAGTGAGAATTGGTCGCGCAAGAGGGCTAGACGTCAATGAACAGCCGCGTCGCGTATACTGACCTACATGCGGGTTCGGAAAGCGGGTATCGTGATAGCCGGGAAAATGCTGTACCAATACAGATGAACACGACCAGTGAGAATATTGAAAGCTCCTGCAGCATACAGAGAGAGCTTTCTCACCTACAATAAATTATGATTTACACCTGGGAGGCACTCACCAGTTTTTTTACCTCAACACGGGCATCTGCAGAAGAGGTTGTATACCTCTAGGTTGCAGTACACACTCGCACACGGAACCATGGATCCACCTGACGTCCAACAGGCGCAATAGGAAGAACCACAGCCGGGCCCTGCTCTTCCGCGCAAGCCAACTACGAAACTCGTTTGACGTGCGGGTGAACCCCACAGATAAGACCCTAGCTACAAAACGCATGGGGTTTCGCGGTTTCGGAAGACGCAACTCATCGTGGAACGCGTATCTTTATGCATAAGAAGTGCCGCGTTCTCGAACGAAATGCTTATCAAGTAAGTGTTAGCATTTGGAGATCGTGTCGGGTTTGATAAAAGGAAATGAGATGTGATGGCTTGTTAGAGCTAAACGAGGATGACCTTCCGCTGCCGTGCCTAGAGTGATTGTAGAACAAGCAAGCAAATTACGACCGAGTCTATTCATGATGACTACGTGTATTCGCTTTTAATGAAGCCACTCGCAACGCGAGGAATGGAAGTCGTATTAGACTTTTTGCTTTTAGTGTTCGGAGCCAGGAATGTGGGTCTGGTAGGCGCGTCGACGCGTAGAGGATGGCAGGTGCAGGCGCGTCATCATGCTTCCAACATACACGCTCAACCTTGCCTTCTAGACGACCAACTTTGAGAACCAGAGCAAAGAGCAGCAATCTTAGTAGATACGACCAGGCGATATATCAATTCGCTATTCACCAATAGTAGCATTCCGCAGCAGCCTCACGGCTTTGTACCTGACGATCATAATCGACCGCCCCTGGTCATACCTGTCAACTCAAGTGGGTGATGGCGGCATCGGCGACAGCTTGGCGGCAACACATTGATGACACTGACCAGGCGAACGCAGTTCCCCGACCCGGCAAGCTCACGGCTGTAAGATGATTTGGGACATGGGCTTGCGAGGACTGCGACCCTTTTGGTCCCAGAGTGCCGCATCTCATCATTAGCCCCGCCGGAGTGACGTTTCACAGCAACAGCCCGCCCATGTCGCGCCATCGTTGCGGGCTGCACCCGGCAGCAACCGTGGCACATATTACCTTCTCACATCCCTAGTATCTGGATATTTTGGCACTTTTTCACTTTTTTATATCCGATACGAGTTCTTTGTCTCCGCATGGCCCATTGAAGAGTATTCGTGGCGTAGTCACTCGCCATGGAGCCACGCCGACCAGTTTCCACATCTCCTTGTAGATGTTTATCGTTCGCGACAAAGAGACTAAGTTCAGTCTTTGTGCTTGATGCACCGTCGCCCTGCCACTTTACTCCAAGGTACGAGCTCTCGTAACCACCCAGTCCTTTGTGTACGACATGCGCAAGGACCTCACCATACCCGATGGCTCACAAGAATCCAAGATCTCGTCATAAAGACACCTAGCGACTGTCATAAGGGCATCTGAAACATCTACCCCAGTGATCTTTCAAAGAACGAACTATACCCATACGCACACTACGCTATACGCACGGCGTAGAAACCCACCCAGTAATTCTTAATCATCGTCCCATACATTCCAAAAACAAAGCCAGCAATGTACACAGCCATCGCACTCATAGCCCTCTTGCTCACCATCACGACCACAACCACCACCTCAGCCTCGCCCATAACACGTCACCTTTCCCGTCGTGGTCTCCCTGGCGCCTACTATACTTGCACAAAACCCAATTTCGCTGGCGACTGCAGCTGGACGCAACCCAATACGGAATGCCACATTCAAGGTAGCCCCGGAGGTATCGCATCAATCGGTCCAGATCAAGGCACTGTATGCTCGCTCTTTAAGACGGCTGTGTGCACAGGAGAGTCGCTCAAGCAGGTAACCTTTCCTGGTATTGCCATTAATATGCCGGAAATTGGAAGCTTCCGGTGCTCCAGGCAGACGAGTAATGATGGCAAGGGTGGGAAGACCGCAGGTCAGGCTGGGACGCTTACAAATGCAGACGTCGAGGCTGCTGGTTTAGAAATTGGTGACTTCGGGTTAAAGACGGTGAAGACGGAGGGGAGGGAGCAGGGCATGATCGGTTTGAAGAAGGGCGTTTACTATTGATTGGTTTTTGCTTATGGGAGCAAGACGGCGAAAGAGGAGGGGCCACATACGACGGGATGGGTGTACGATTATAAACTCTTCGATTCATGTATCATTTGGAGACGGGACGGCGTTAGACTGCCCTGGGACCACTCCTGATAACTTTGTTGGTTATCTTTATATCCATTTGTCTTTAATAGGAAAAAGGTTCTTCGGTGGCTTTGGCAGTTGGTTGTAAAGTGAGTGAAGTGCTGCCGGCATCATGGCTTACTCTTGTATGAGGCAGCTACGGAGGACGAGTCAGTTGTATAGGTACTCACAACATCTTTTTCTTATTACTGGAAGCTCAACATGAATGATACAATTGGCTTTGTGTACGTTGGATACTGCGAGATGTCGCTAATACTGCCTCGAAGACTCACCACGCTTCCCAATGTGTCGTCGTGAGTCGTGGTAATAGCCTGCAACTCGTCGTCTGATCTGCTAACTTGCAAGTTATGACAGATGGAAACATGTTGGACACGAAAGGCTCTAACCAGCTAGGTGAAATAGACATGGTGAAGATGACAATGGTTGGTAGGTCATGGTAAAGCTGCGATTGGAAAACTATCCTCCGCGGCGTCCAATGACGTCCGCGAGGTCCCTGCATAACTTGGGGCCACATCGCCGCTTGGCATTCATCCCCACAAGGACCCTCGGCTTCGTCTTACCGCCATTGCAACGTCGCCTTGCTCTGTAGACACCTGTAAACACTCAGAATCAGACTATACTCCTACCCACAAGTCAAGATGAAGGTTACCGTCCTCCTCGCTGCTCTGGCTACGGCCGCCGTCGCTGACATCGTCAACAATGAGGCAAGTAGTAACCCAAGGAAGCTGTACAGCATGTGCAACTTACTGACATGTTCTACAGCACCTCAAGACCGAGGTCCTTACCGAAGCCAAGTGCACGCGCAAGACCAAGGTCGGCGACAAGGTCAACGTCCACTACCGCGGCACACTCCTAGACGGCAGCGAGTTCGACGCCTCATACAACCGCGGTTCCCCCTTGAACTTCGCTGTCGGTACCGGTCAGGTCATCAAGGGCTGGGACCAGGGTCTGCTTGACATGTGCCCTGGCGAGAAGAGGAAGCTCACAATCCAGCCCGAGTGGGCCTATGGCTCGCGAGGTGCTGGCCCTATCCCCGCCAACAGCGTTTTGAGTAAGTCGGAATTCTGGGACACACGACGGACAGATGGGCTAACCCAAAGCAGTCTTTGAGTCTGAGCTGGTCTCTATTGAGGGTGTCGACAAGGAGGAGTTGTAGAGGGTTTGGACTGACCCGTATAACGAAGATATGCGAGCATGACGTACTAAACGAAGGGAAATACATCCCACAAATCTGGGATAGTAGTTTCCATGTACATACATAGCATCAGGTAGGTAGAGAGAATACTACCAGAAACTGCAAGCTTGTTCTGTGACTTTGTCAGTACTGTTTGAACTCTCTTTTTTGGCTCTGCACAATAACAGATTGGGGTTTAGGCGCTATTCTTCAGCGTCGATACCACCCATCTTCCCTTTCGCTTCCGATTCCACCACTAGAGTCTACACATCCTCTTCAATGACGAGACTTTGGCTTTAATCTTTGGTCAAGATGAAGAGGATGTGAAGTGCGATGTAAATTCGCCCCCCAAACCTACTAGAATCTATATACTAATGTAATCAAGATCCTCGAGATGGCTTCCACGTCAGCTCTCGTTCTGCCTCCCGCCAAACACCTCGTCACGTTTATCGGTGCCTCTACCACGAACAAAGCTGTTGATCGAATGAGCTGTCTTGGTATTGTTCCGGATGCCCCGAGCCGCAGACGGCTCAGAGAATCCATCCTCAACCCTTGCATTCGTTCATCTGATCAACACTGCCAGCAGGATGAATAACTTATGCGGGCATAGATCGCACAGACTTTGGCGTCAACAAGGTACTTCTCATTGTTCGTAACGTTAGAATGGGACTTTCATATGCCCATTTCCCCAGGACTTTCAAGGTTGTGCGACGGATCTCGAGACGGAAGTTGTTGACGGAGCTTGTTTCAAGCATGGTTTTTTCAGCAGGTGTTGTTGATGATCTCTCACTAATTGGAAGGGCCAAGTAGGATTCTGCATGTAGGATGTGACGAGACTTGAGCTGGTTGATTCGTGCAGTGGAGCAGAGAGGGTCCACTACCAAGCTATTGGCGTTCGCGGCTTGGAAGTGCGGGCGGCTCGTGGGCCGAGCCTGAACCGTGCCGCACGCTACCTAGGTAGGCTCTGTCTTCAGTCGCCTACTCTCAACATCAAGCTACGACTGACTATGTAATACCTTTCTCGTTCCATATAATCCCGATGTGAGATAACGATAGTAAGAAATTTGTTTCTCAAGTAGTCCTTGGCAAATCGATGTTTTGGATCTGAGTGGCGGGAAGAGAAACGTAAACGAGGACTGTGCCGCAATCCTACAGCTGAACAAGACTGATACTCTTCCATCCTTCAAACGCCAAGCTACTAATGCTTCTGAACAGATGAACTTGCCCCATTGGCCTACATGTCCGACTCGTAAATTTGGCATAACTAGCATCCTACAGGAACATGCAGAGATTGAGCTGCTTCCTGCTGGTACAGGGTTTAGAAAGTTTCAATTGGCTTACAACTGCCGCGAATCCGCAGTATCTTTGCATTTTCTGGCGTGGATAGAACAAAACTGAGCCATGATAGATTTTGAAGGCAAGGAGACGATCTGCTCACGGATCCATCAGGCCCGGCTGCTGTATGCAGTCCCTTGCGTAAGACCATCTACATCCCTTCGCTACTAATCCCCCACTCGACACTCAATGGCTAATCGCAGTCCGTGGCAACATCTAGAACGCTTGCACATGAATCATGCACATGAAGCGTGTGAGAGATCCTCAAAAGTATGCTTACCGGACGGCTAAAGGGATGAGATAAAAAGACGAAGCTCCGTTGGTGCTTTTTATCTGCCTCGTCTTCTTCTCCACGTCTTGGCCTCACTATGGCACCCATGCAGCGGCTAGCCACGTGCTTCTTCTTGATTATTTCTCCGGGGGCTGTCCTTGGCCAATCCTCCTCAATCCCTGATGTCGAACCTGCAGCTGCTTTCGTCCCAGCCACTCCAGTAGCAGGCGCACCTCTTCAAGAAGCAGAGACCCTACAGTTGACGGATGCCGTCGTTGAGCGGCTCGTAACCGAGCAGGGTGTTTCCGAGTATGCGGAATACTTCGCGTTCGACGACAGCACCGCTGCTAGTGATGCGCGTGTACGACGCGCAGCTTCAGCATCTTGCAAGACGTTTCCTGGAGACTTGGCGTGGCCCAAGGAAATTGTCTGGGACATTTTCAACGTCCTTTTAGGCGGGGCACTCATCCCAACTAAGCCTATTGCTGCCTCATGCTACGATTCGAAATGGGGAAAGAAAGACGGTGCAAAGTGTACGGAAGTTGCCAACAAATTCACGGATCCGCTATTCCATCATGCAGATCCTACATCAAGTGAGTGATTCCCTTCTACAAAGCTTAAATAAGCCGTCTAGTAACACTGTCTGTCTAGATATGTGGCCCATCTTTCAGGGTAGGACATGTATGCCTAAGAATGACACTGACGGCAAATCGTGCACACTGGGCGGATATCCTGAGTACGCAATCAAAGTCACCAACGTGGCGCAGATTCAGCTTGCCATCAATTTCGCAAGAGCGACCAACCTTCGTCTAGTCATCAAGAACACTGGTCATTGCTATCTGGGAAAGTCCACTGGTGCCGGAGCATTGAGTTTATGGATGCACAACATGGACCAAATCGACTATCTCCCCAACTACAAAGGTCCGGGCTATTCTGGACCGGCTTTCAAGGTTGCTGCTGGAGTTACCGTTAGGCAAATCTATGAAGCTGCAGACAAATACGATGTTACTGTTCTCGGTGCCGTTTCATGGGTAAGTAATGCTGAGGATATCATGCCTGATCAAGATGACTGACATACACCAGAGCGTTGGGTGGGCTGGTGGTATGATCACTGGTGGTGGGCAAAATCCTCTTGCCGGTGTTTACGGGATGTCAGCCGACCATGTTGTCGCATTTCAGGTTGTAACAGCTAATGGTCGCTTCATCACTGTATCCGAAGCTTCGAACCCTGACTTGTTCTGGGCGCTTCGAGGTGGCGGTGGCGGTACTTTCGCCGTCGTCGTATCGGTCATCGTTCGCGTGCACCCCAAGATAAACGTCGTTACTGCAGGCTGGTATCTCGATGCTTCGAACAATAGCCTTGAAGACTTCTGGAAGGGTACTAAGAAGTTCTATGAAGTCTTCCTCGACTGGGCAGAGTCAGGCATATACAGCTTCTTCATTATGGGCAACCAACCTCAACCATTCCTCAGCATGGCGTACCTTTTCGCAGCAAACCATACTGCGGAATCATACGACAAGGTTGTAAAGCCATTTTTCGATTACCTAGACGCGAACAACATCACGCTTACGAAACCTCATACAAGCGTAGCACACACCAACTTCTACTCCGCTTACCAGGCAGCTTGGGGCTCTAACAGCTTCCCTATCGGTCTGGATAACTCGCTTCCGGCGAATCGCATCGTCCCTCGACGCAACTTCCAGGAAAAGTTCAATGAGACTTATGCACTGATCAAGGAACATGTCTCTGCTGGTAAACATCTCCTTGGCTACCACAAGACTCCTGTTAAGTACGCAAATACCAACAACGCCATTAGCCCAGCATGGCGCGAATGCGGCATGTTCATGGTTACCTCATCGAACAAGTCGATGGATCACTCCACACCTGAGGCACTCAAACTCGCGAACAAAGATCTACAGGAAAACATCCTCCAGCCCTGGCGCGATATCTCACCAGTGTCCGAGGGTGGTGGCACATATCTCAACGAAGCCAGCGTCGAAGAGCCCGACTGGCAAGAGTCGTTCTATGGAGGTTACTACCCGAAGTTGAGTCAGATAAAGAGGAAATGGGACCCTACTGATGTTTTCTACGCGACCACTGCTGTTGGAAGTGAGCGATGGGTAGTTAAAGATGGAGAGCAGGGTGTTCAAACCCAAAATGGAAGGCTGTGCAGGGTTTGAGTCGGTGAGACTTACCACTCATGGTGCTTTGAAGCTATAGATAGTTTAACCATAGCATGAGAGCCAATCAGTATAAAAATGTTTGTCGACTGTTCAATTCTTTGTCGGGTGATTACAACATGCGAGTGCCCGTGGTTGTGACGCTTAGATCTAAACAAACAGCAATGGAGGTGTATGCGCACTAGGGAACTCACCACTCACCGACACTACTCACAATCCGGCTATTAATTCGCGTCAAGAACCCGACAGTCTTGCTACGACAGTCTCATATCTCGATGTTGGGTAGGAATTTTGCGAACATGCAGAGTCGCGACACACCACCACATTCGGGTCCCGACACCCCGGAAACACAAGCGTTGAGATACTCGCCTACCACTACCACAGACGGTCTCGCAACTCCCACTAGCTTACCATCTGTATCACTGACCCCAACACCTAAGACATCGGGATGCCAGGCATCCAAGAATCCTACACAAGATGAAGTAGAGGCCGATTTGTTACTCAAACGTCATCAGCAAGATCTACTGGTTCTTACAAGCTTGAACGACAACTCGACACTGCATTGGCGCCCGTCGTGGTTCAAACAAGTTCCCTTCAACGACTCGTTCTGGACACTTCACAATCCGCCAGATGTAGTGACCGAGAAGCTTCCGAGTAGTGTACCGCAAAGCAAAGATTACTACACTCGACGCATGAGGCAACAAGGTGATCGACCACCGATCTACATCGAAACCTGGGACCATTGGGATCGATATTGCGAGTTGTATGGAGTGCCACTAGACTTCTTGTCAGAAGATCAGGTTGGCCTCATGCGCCTGGGACTACCGCGTACTGAAAAGGGAGCGCTTTGTGGTAATATGATCGCGATCAGGCGGTACGAAAGCACAACACTGACAGAGTGTAGCTCCGCCGTCGTATCCACTTTATCCGGAACCACAACCTAGAGGTTGTGGGCACTACATCCTTGACCCTTCAACACACACAACCCATCTACCGTCCAAGTTCCGTTCTACCAATCATGACGCGGAATTTCCAGAGGATGTCCAAGTTGTCGTTGTGCATTCTGATGGTGCGCTAACAATAGAGCGCAAAGATGAGATGCCCAAGCATCATATCAAGTGGACGCTTTCCGACGGCAAAACGGAGAATGGGGGTGATTCGGGGTATGACGCTGTTAGTAATTCCCTAAATCAGCAGGGTCCGGCGAGGCGATGGACGTATGTTCCATGGACTAGCGAGCAAGACGAGAGCTGCAAGCGGCTGAGTTTAGTGGTAAAGCTGAAAGTCAACCACAAGAGGAAATATGAGACTACTAGAGAGGATGAAACTACTGGGATAGCGCACAGGACAGAGGACAAGAAGCCAAACAAGAAGAAGAATGTGAACAGAATGCTCAGGGAGCTGCAGTGAGCGACAAAAGCACACTGGGTTGGATGAGCATTATATCAGAGCTTTCAACGTCGGTTTGTTTATTCGTTGCCTATACAGTAACTTCTTAGATAGATTTTCACGTCGCATCAACAGATCTACTACATGTAGCCATCTCTGAGCCTCACTGCACAGTGGTTGGATCGTCCTTTGACACCAAGATGCCTCTATCGTACAACCCTGTGATGATACCCACACCTCTTCCCACATCCCGAGCAAAAGTACTACTGCTGCAGAACTCCTGTCCGTTGTTCTTATACAACGTTTTCAGTCCTCCAGTTTCGCTCCACTCAGCCACAAAGCTAGCCGCCGTACATTCGCAAGCCTGCTTCTCATCTTCTGATCCCTGAATATTGCACTTCGCCCTAGCTTTGCTTACTTTCATAAGTCCTGGCGCAAAGGGATGGCCGGCCATAAGAAGCTTGCCAGAAGCGTCGACAGAAAGGTTATCGACGCTCGATGGAGCGCGAATGAACTTTCGGAAATGTAACTTGATCGTGTCAGGACTGAAAGTGTAGAAGTTCACTCCCATTTTCGCTGATGAGGCAACAGCTACGGTCGTCGAGTTGAGCATAGCAATACCGTTGGCGAAAGGTACACGGACCAACGTCTTTGTGTGCGAGGGGTTGTGGATGTCGGTATATACGACACTACCCCCAGGAATTCCAGCAAACGTCTCGACCTGCGAAATGAGCGGAGAGATGAGGGACCCGATGTAGTGGTCGTTGGTTACTAGTAGTTTTCCGTCTCCCAAAGAATGGATGGAGTTGGGTGTATAGATCAGTGGATGCTTCAATGTTTGCACATATTTCGCTACTGCGTCTTGGACAGAGACCTGAAATACTTCGATGATGTTTCCGGAATTCCGGGAATGGTTAATGACGTAAAGTGTTGATGTCGCGGCGTCGAACTCGATGCCCAAGGGTTGGAAGTCTGCTGCATTATTGTAATCAGTCAGAACCAGCGGCTTGAGAACTTCAGATTCAGGAGTGTTTGGCGTTGAATAATCGTAGATCCAGATATGTGGGTTGTCTTCATCGCCTCGTTTGCTTAGAGCTGGAGCGAATGTGCCCTGTAGATGTTAGGTTGTGAAATACAAACATAACTTCGCTTCTGTGAGCAAATTTTATTGGAAGCTTCGCACCATCACGGTATTCCACTGATCTCTTCCAGGGTTGCAACTCAGGAACGCAATGCCCATGCCCTCTTCGAAGAGCACATCCTCACAGTTGCGGAGCTGATCGCGGAACTTGACCTCATGGCTCTTGAAGTTGTTGACGTCCTCGAATTTCCCAGGTCTGTTTCCAAATATCGTCGACAACGCAAGGTAGCGGTCGTATACGTATGGCGCGAGGATAGCAAGCGCTATAAGCAACTGTGTTACGCGTCAGTCATCAGCTGTTGACTGCCCCAGGGCTACGCAGGTCTGAGTTCGAGTATTCACATACGATCGATCGACTCGCCATGTTCGTGGTAGCGTGTCTTAGCAGAGAGAATATGGATGATGTATCACAAGTAGTGGCACGGTCGAAGATGAAGTTCACTGTGCTGACGGACCGCCTAAACCCCACCAAAAGAGGGGACAATCATCATCGTTGCATGAGACTCGTCAGCGTATCTCTATCTACGGCCTTAGTAGCAAGCGAATCGGTGCTTCCCGTTGGTTTATCGGGCCGCTGGCAACATGGGTGCTGGTTGTTCGACGTCGCGACCACAAGGATGCGGATGCGGATGCGGAGCGAGAGTGGTGTCCGTGCCAGCGAAAGTCTTTTCCTGTGGCAGTACCTACCATCTACATGAACCACCCCAGTTTGTCCATCTTCAACACACCCAACAGATCACATCCGTACGCCGCGCTAAGATAGCCAAAGACGACGATTTCAACCGCTCGAAGACAGTAATCCTGCGGTACGTGCTCGTCAGGCCAATTAGCGCGCCTTCTTCTCAGTACCTCGGCTCATCGATATTCCTCGCGATCATCTCGGACAACCTATGGCAGTTGATAATGTTCTTCGCTGCAATGCCTCACGTAAATACTGGCGATTAGTTCTCGAGTTCCAAAACTATCGGTCTGGGTGTACACTTGGCGTCTTCAGTCTGACCGTCTAAGTAATGTTCCTACTGATGTCGTAGGTCAACGATCTCAGCTGCAACTACAACCTGTATACTTGATGTACGAACCAATCCTATTGCATTGATTTGAGACCTATACGGAGAACCATCAACCAGAACTAGGCTTTTATTTATGACAGGTATTGAGGTACAATGCTAAATCTTTCCCAGTCTTTGTTTTTCCAAGTCCAGCTCCGTCAACTTTTACCCTGAACAAGATGCTGATCCCGCTTTCCCTTCTCATGTCTTCACCATACTTGCAGACTCATTTCTAGCTCTTGTAAGTCAAATTCTATCGAATTCGAGATTGCCAATCTCGTAAAGTGCCCGGTGTTAAGGTGGCGCACATACTCGGATGAATAGATCTGAAACCTACGCAGGCCCCAGGTATGGAGTGTAGAATCGAGCTTGGGGTGCATCTCCTTAATAGTCAAACCGTTATCTATCGGAGCCAAAGTCTGGAATTTTCCAGCTAATATTGATGCTCTCGTGAAACTGGATACTTAATGTGGTCAGTGTGGTAGTTGCGAAGATGGTACTTCTCCACCTTTACAGGCATCGATATTAGCATATTGAGTTCTTTGGTGCAAACAGATTTTTCTATTTGCTACGTAAGATATCTGCTCCATGGCGCTCGAACCTCTTTTGGTCCCGATCGAGAACACATCTACATCGCTTCTCATGATACATTTTCTGATCTGTCTATCTTACACTGTGTGCTATCAAGGTTCGCATATACAAACAAACTTGTCAGAGTCACATACCGATGTCTGGCGCGCCACAATTTAAACTATGTGGGGATAGCCGTGGCCGAGATTTAAAACGTTCCTAAATTAAGTCACTGTATGGTGGAGTTCTGAAGTACACGTCTGACAAGCAACTTCTTTTTTCAACCGCCAAGTTATACAGGTGCCAAGCGTCTGAGAGAGCAGTGATTGCCTAGAGCCTACCTCTCGAGATATGTGCTTATCGTAAAGCCCAAATATCACGCTAACACATTACTCCTGTTAAAAGTTTTAGAGATCGCTACAAGTTTCGGTCCGAGCGAAAAGTGTACCCAAGGGCAGCTTCCTATATACAAAACGCATTGCTGGCAGTACTGTACCCTAGTTTAGCTTAGTAGAGCCTCCCTGCTGACAATTCTACGTAGTAATACTAGCAATTCTTGGAAGCTCTTCCAAGCTGAAGCATCATTCTCCTCATCTCTATAAGCCCAGACCCTGCCCTTACAATCCTCTATCCCGCCCGTAGCCTGCGGATGCCGGGAGATCAGTATATGCCAGGCTTGTTATGAACGAGGTAATTTAGGCTCAATGACATGAACATGGGGTCATCTGAGAGTGCAGCCTGTCGATGTGAATTCCAGGATTTTGGCAAGATCTCTAATAACGACTGCGATGGCCACGCATGTAGTAGACCGGAAAGTCAAGTCTAGATGCGCATTGGCCGAGATGTCTTCGTGTTGATGAACGGCGCGTTGATGGATGCACACGCCTTGATGGTGTGGAGAGCCGGAACGTGAGCACTAATGCTGCAGTTGGGCAGTCACCGTTGACCTTTGTGGAAGATGGAGCTTCCAAAGTAGCTTCATGCGGAGAAAATCTCCGCATCAGGTAGGTAGAAAGGGGCGCAGAGTCGCCCAGAGGGCGCATACAGATTGTTTTCGATAGCATATACGCGCGCAGCGGATGGCCAACATCGCCATTAGTGTTGGTATGCTGACAAGATGGTATTGAGCAATTTTGGCAACACCACAAGAGGCGACAGCGGGAAGATGTTGAGAGAGAAGAAGGCGCACGTCCTTTTCTTGATATCCACAGCTGCCTTTCAAGTCGCAGAACAGGAAGTATGTCTGGCTTGACGTGTTGGCTGGAGCTGAGTTGGTCGAGCAGAATATAAGTCACGCGCGCGCCAACGTTCGCGATGAGACCGTCGAAGAGGTGTGTAATCCAATGTGAGCGTCGATTCACGGTCTATAGCTGACAAGGACACGAGAGACCTAGAAGAACGGAGCCGATAGGGGCGTGGCTCGCAGTGGCTTATTGGCTTGGCGATACTGTGTAGAGTGTTGGGTGACCGCCGCGATGGCGGGATTGTTCCCGGGGCTTGGGGGCTACATTCCCAACACCACAACACGTCTTTCATCCAACGTCGACGTTCAGCGAGACAAAAGCGATATCTACATCATCTCCCAGGCGTTTGGGAAGCAGCGCAACTTCTAGTGATCGTTACAAAGTTACCATTGTAACGCTGCCCCTCGCAACGCCTTGTAGCGGCTACCTGCCGGCACAGCAGCTGCACAGAACGAGCCTTATTGCCGCGCAAGGGGCAATCTTTGGCGAAGGCGTCAGGGACCGCGCCGCCTAGACAGAATGGTGCCCCGTTTTTCTGGCCAGAACGTCGCTCGATCTGGTTAACTTTTATTGCATTGAACAGACCAACGCATAACTGACCTATCAGAACCGTTAGACCTACAGACCGTGATTTGGTCGAAAGCTTCTATTACCCGAATCGCTTGTAAGTCGTCAGCCGAAGAAACGAGTCTTGCTTGCACGGGGGGCCCGTCGTGGCTTTATTAGCAGGCCAGGAATGAGCTGGTGGCTTGAAGGATTCGCAGCTTCCATGGCAATCATCATAAGGGCCGGCCGTTCCCATGCATTGACATGTTCTGGAGGCTGCTAAATAAATCGACGAAAGGCTGTTCAAACCATCTTTCGGGTTGCGATCGACATTGATAAGCAAGTCCCTCCAACTGGTTGTCACTCTTTGCCTTTTCACAGTTACGACCGTTCCCCTACCCCTGGCGGCCCGCAAAAAGCCCTCGGACACTTGCTGAACCGCTGCAAGGTACCATCCGTACCTGAGAGTTGGACAAAGTGGTCATCGACAACGACCGTAAACCACCTGGCCATCACCAAAGTTCGGTCATGGGCCTCAGGATTCTGAGGAGATTCTGCGTTTAATAATAGCATCATCAACGGCT
>Ga0268250_10000618_pt1 | contig 16464 bp, 19 predicted proteins | sample AgamicAsSfe_FD_200448 | JGI IMG/M metagenome (GOLD analysis project Ga0268250, IMG submission 200448) | Agave microbial communities from Guanajuato, Mexico - As.Sf.e (v2) (version 2) | ecosystem: Host-associated > Plants > Phyllosphere > Phylloplane/Leaf | place: Guanajuato, Mexico | collected... | reverse complement strand
GAGCTGATGGGATCAGGGAATTAACAAGACCCACCATTCACATCGATCGCTCGCGCTGCCCGGGAATCGGTACACGAGATGCCCGGGGTCTCAGCAGAGCCACTCACCAGCCGCGGAGAGAAGCAGTCGACACGTTTATGGCTTTTGGCATTTTCCTTTTAGCCTTTTTTGTCGATGTTGGCTTCCCCGGCAAAGCTCGCTTATCGATCCGCAATGACATGGTTGGACACGTCTTTAGACGACATCAAACGACCAGACGGACATTTTGATCCAAGAGAGAAAATCCGAAAGAAAGAAAAATCTGCAGGAACATTGTAAGGCTGCTCTCGGTTGGCAATCCATTCTATTCCCGTGTGATTGTTTCGTCGGATTTGTTCTTTTTTCGCGTCCCCACGCTGCGTCATGCGAGAGCTTGGACTCTAGCCGCAGATCGTGACCTCCACCTATCTCCACTTGCAAGGCTGTCTCCATCTCCAGCCCTAGTCGCTTTAGACGATGGCGCATCCTACCAATAACCTTTTTGGCACTTTATCATCTGCAGTATTCCTTATTGGGAGCACCACGCGTCAAGCAATTGGCATCCGGCTCGAGAGACCGGGTCCAAATCACATCATCTGGATCCCCGGTGGCAGGTCGTCGCGGTCCGGACCTGCAGAGCCAATCGTTGTCCCATTCCGAAAGCCTGGATTACTCTTCAAGGAAATGTTTTGATTGATCCACGTTTGGGATCTTCGTGCTCAGGCACCCTGTAAGGCATTGGGTTTTGAGCAAGCTCAGACAACGCTTGCGAATGAGTATCCAAGTGTGGAGTCCATCGCAACATCGCGTGCTCTTAGCAAAGGCCGCATCAAACTTGGGAAGCATTCAACAATATCGGCGGTAATGCGCGTCTCCACCATCGATGATGCGCATCAGGCGTCATTGTTCGGACACTGTTCGATTGCTCACTGCCGACACTCCATATGCAGTGGATGCAGGCAATTCAATATTATTGAACAACGTGGCGCTACCCTGAGCGGTGGCGCATCCATCAGCTATCGGTGAACTCCTGACGCTTGGGACGAAATGTCACCCTGTTCCAGAGTTGCAATTATGGTTCGACCCTGTGATGGACCATACTTCCTACGAAAAACGGTACCAGTGCGCAGCTATGCCTTCAATCGGATAGTTATCAGCCCTGAAAGTTAGAAGAGATATCCGAGCGTTACCAAACGTCGCAACGTAGCTTTACAAATGTTACAACACCTGGGTGGTCCGATACAGTCCTCTAGGTGCGCATGCTTTCTTCCGACTGTACGCACGCTACTTCTCGGCTACCTACGAACGGTGGAGCGCATTGCAGAAACTCTCCGGTGAGACTGAAATGGAACTTCATTACCCTTTGAAGAAGGGGTATGACAAAATCCACCACAAACGAAGTTCACGAGACAATAGCGTTCGATCGCGCAGAATGTCACAAGTGTTGATCTTACCCAGTGCCGACTCGCTCAAGCGTGCTGCTCAGTCTCTGACACGGGAATATCCCCTACATCTGAAGTCACTGCGCAAGTACCGCGAACAGACTGCCGATCGATTTTACGGGAGCAGCCCGTCTGATCACAGTGCGCGACCCCCACTTAATCGGGTTCGCCGCACCCCCATGCGCATCATGGCTGATTGGCTTTCATCTTTTTGATTTTGAAATTGCCATGCAGCATCAGGTGGAACGGTTCGCTTCTTGTCCGAGTCTGTTATTTTGACCAGGACAACTCCACTTCATATTGGTTGCTACAAGCGAGGCAACCTTCTTTCAGCTGAACGTTCGTGGCACCGCCACGGGAAAGCGGCATGTCAGAACGTCAATCACAGCTTCTGACACGACTCGGTCTCACCGTGCCCATCACGATGAGGCTGCATGCATTCGTGCATGAAACTTACTGTGGGTTGTCCTTCTCGAGAACGACTCGCGGAACCAGAATGCCGTCATACATACGTCGTGAAAAGAGTGGTATTACCCGGTGGAGGTCAGCCTGCATGTTTACAAGAAGGCATAAATACTTGGGATTCACTCAATGGCTCTATCAATTTGAAGATTGTAATGTGAGACTTTTGAGTTCCAGCGATGCAGTGTGATGCCTGAATCTTTCGCCCAATAGAGTGCTTGCAGCAATATGTTCTACAGATCAGCTCATGTATGCCCTGTAGTGGCAGAGTGGCGCTGCGTTAGACCTCGAGTATGCTGCAGCTGTGTGGCCATCCTCCGGCTGCACGACATGATGCAGGGTGGTCTTCGTACTGTCTCTGATGGTCGAAGGTGCAGGATGTCCGCCGAAAATAAGTATTACAGGGGACTACATTCCAGTCGTTCCAACCTAGAGCATCAGCGTTGTCTTCTCAACATCGTCGTAAAGTGCGGACCCCAACTTCAACGTTCTGATAGATAAGATACAACCACACTGTGATAGACATCAAGCTCTCACCCACCTTGGGGACATCAACCCCATTTACGCATGTATGTTCTTGCTGTCAGATATCACCTTGATACTATCAGTTGTAATCACGGGAAGTTTTATGTCTCCGCCGTGAGCATTCGCTTGCCTAGGATGCCGAAGAGCGGTATCCAGGGCTTACCCCGCGCATATGCCCCGCACCTGCATCCAGTTATCAGGACCTGACCAACCACGGCATCTGCTTTGACGTCGTAAACGCCGGATAGTGGTGGTCGGGCGATTTCCGATAATGCTCTTGAACAGATATGGTTACGTGTTAGACAGATAGAGTTACGTGTTAGATCCGAGGTAAAGGAAGTCTATCTCGCCTCGTACGAAGGCAGTCACTGCATCGCGACTTCCATTTGTTGACACTACAGAGAACGTGCCTTCTTCCAGCTGTCACTTCCAAGGCTTTCTATTGACCTCTTCTCCATTGTACAATCCCCACTTCTTGTCAACTTTACAGCTCAAGAATCACAAACATGTCTCCTCCGTCGGCAATTGAGCCCCAGGCAGGCGACGAGACCAAGCCCAACACGGTTGCCCCGAACGAGCCTGGTCTGAACCAGAAAGATGGAAAGGCGGAGATGCTTAAATTCCCCAAGCCGCCAAAGTTTGACGATCCGTACAAAGAGCGCGCATATCTGAAGGGCCGACTTGCGGCTGCCTTCCGCATCTTTGGCAAATATGGCTTTGACGAAGGTGTGGCTGGTCACATCACGTTGAGGGTAAGTAGAGCACATAACAGGCATACGAGATACTAAGACCATATAGGACCCTGTAGATCCGACAACATTTTGGGTCAACCCATTCGGTGTTGCTTTCAGCTTGATCAAGTCTTCCGATCTCATCCTTGTCAATGATAAAGGCGAAGTCATCGACGGTGGAGAGTGCCGACTGCTGAACACAGCAGCCTATATGATACACCATGCTGTCCATGACGCGCGCCCCGATGTCATCGCTGCAGCACACTCGCACTCCATCTACGGCCGCACGTTCTGCGCACTGGGTCGCAAATTGGACACCATCACCCAAGACTCGTGCGCGTTCCACAACGACCACGTTATTTACGAGTCGTTTAACGGCGTCGTACTAGCCGCGGAGGAGGGCAAGAACATTGCAAAGTGCCTGGGCGACAAGAAGGCGGCGTTACTTCAGAACCACGGCCTGTTGACCGTGGGCAAGAGTGTGGAGGAGGCGGTGTTCTGGTTCATAAGCATGGAGAAGTGCTGTCAAGCACAGCTGATGGCGGACGCGGCGGCGGCGGGACGAGGCGGAGAGACTGTGAAGATTACGGAGGAGGACGCGGTCTACACACACAAGACGATTGGGAGTACGCTGGCCGGGTGGTTCAGTGCGAAGCCGTTGTTCGACGTGATACACAAGGAGACAAACGGAGATTATCTCGAGTAGGAGTGTTTAGTCAATCCAGATCAGTCATCACATGCAAATTGGTGGCGTTGCTCGTAGGGCCCCACCGGCGTCTTAACTCCGCCGGCGGAAGACGAGATGACATATGGGGGCGCGACAAGTTTGTTTTTCTGTTTTGTAAACAAGACGTGCGTAAACGTATCACGGCGGAGAAACTGCAACGGAGCGGAGCGGGGCGGCGAAACACGCAGGTGGCCCTGGGCTCGCTCCAGCTGTGTTTGGGCGAGGGACGAGGGTGGCATGCTCGCTGCAGTTGTGTTTGCGGGCGACGATGGTGTCATAGCGTTCTGCAATGCAGGGTCGCAAACTTACAGTTGAACCCTGGAGCATCACTTGACGACTCGCAGCTTTGCCGCCGCCTACTCGACTTTTCTTTTCACGTCCTCCCAATCCTCGTACATAAAGCCCACCAACTTGCTTATTCGTATTGGAGGCGCATCACATCTGCCACAGTCGCACAGGCAAGCTGACTCTTCCTGCACGCAAGACGCGAGCCATCTTTAGCGGGGCATGGCAAAGGGTCCTGCAGTCGTAGTCGTCGCCAGGTACCGTCTCACCCACCCTTCACGGCTCCACATTCCGGCTAGATCGCTAACATCCTGCGCAGACATGGCGCGCGTCTCGATGCGGCCGACAAAGCATGGCATCTCTCTTCACCGACGCCCTACGACCCGCCTCTCACTTATGGCGGGTGGTCGCAGGCAAAGGCACTTGGCCAGCGCATAGCGGCACTGCTGCACGAGCGAGATATCCAGCAGGCAGAGGATGCGAAGAACGCGACCAGCAACGACCCCGCACATCTCGACCTGAGCAAGCTGAGCATCTCGAAAGAAGGGAAACCGAAGAAGAAGAAGCGCAAGATCGTTATACACTCGAGCCCTTTCCTACGATGCGTCCAGACGAGCACGGCAGTAGCAGCGGGCATCTCGCAATACCATGCTCCGACCACGCCACAATTGGGCGTGCCTACACCCCCCTCCAAAGACAATAATGGCTCGCTGGTACCCTCTGCGAAGAAGGCGCCGCGCACCAAGTCCACCTCGTCGCAGCCCCGAACCTTCGAACCGCTCGCCGACCCCAATCTCGAGATACTACCGCGACCCCACACAGGCCCGGAGAGGGTGTTGCTACGCATCGATGCCTTCCTGGGCGAATGGCTGTCTCCCGAATACTACGCTGACATCACAGCGCCGCCAAACTCGACCATGATGGTGGCAGGCGCCAAAGCAGATCTACTGCGGAGAGGCGACTACATACAAGAACAGCCAAACCCGAACAGTACCAAGGGCAACTTTCCCGGCGGTTGGGGGTCTGGGACCAGCACACCCACCACTGGCAAGAGCGCTGGTACAGCCATGGGCAGTCTGGCACAGTTTGCGCCGCTGCGTGAACGCTCCAGCAGTTACGCTGGCCCACTGGGCCTCGAAAGAACGCCGTCAAGAGAAGCAACCGCATCACTAGCAATGCCCATACAAACGCCAAAGCCCACTGCTGTACCCAAACGCATTTACCAGCCGCCAAACCCTTCATACTCTGTCTCTCCGGCCGATCCGATACCGCGAGGCTACGTCGCGCATGCCCAAGAAGCCTGCGTTAAAGTAGACTTCCAATGGGACAGTATGCGTCCACCACAAAACTGGGGCGATGGCGGAGAGTACGGTGATGAATGGAGCACAATGCACAAGCGGTTTAGAAGAGGCCTTGCGGGCATGATGGAGTGGTACAGAGTCCACGGCACAGCGCCCCCGAAGGATCAATTTCCTGGCTTCATGTTTAAGGAACCCTTGCGCCTAACACCGCCGCCCATATCGCACGCCAAGTCAGACCCATTCCCAAACTTCAGCGACGATCCAAATGCGGATGATGAGGAAGAGCTGGTTTTGATTCTCATAACTCATGGAGCAGGGTGCAATGCTCTGCTAGGTGCCATGACGAACCAGCCCGTCTTGATGGACATTGGTCTAGCATCGCTTTCCATGGCCGTTCGGAGAGACGAGCCTAAAAAGACACCCGCACCTGCCACAATACATCAGCGGAGACTTTCGGTAGCGGATCCCGGCATGTCAGATACCTACGACATGAAGCTCTCAGCTTCAGTCGATCATCTGCGGCCTGGTGTTGACCCTTCGAAGCCGCTATCTGCGCAGAGGCAGACACAATCTCCAGCCATCCTAGCAAGCCCATCGTTAGACTCGCGGCGAAGATTCACGGGATCGTCGACGACTAGCAGTCCACTTGACTCGCCCTTCTCGCTCGGTGAGCCATACAGAAACAGTCTGAGCTCGTTGGGAAGCATGCGGCGAACTTTGAGCTCTGGATCGAATTCCAGATTCATGCAAAGTGCGACAAGCGGGACTGCGTCTCCAGCAGGCGGACTATGGGGAGGTTCAGGGACAAGCACACCGGCGACCGAAGCGGACATGGCCCTCAACTTCTCAAACCAGCATCCACAATCAAAGGCTGCTCCTAATACTTCCACTGCATCCAAATCCAAGAGCAACTCGATTGCACAGATGGACGGTGCATCTGACACAAGCAACCACCTGACAAAATTGGACTCTAAAGAAGAAAGGGAGGTCAGCGATAAACCCACTCCTCTAGTCAGTGCTCAAGTCCGCAAACAGAGCGCTCCGACAGCATCTGGCGGTCTTTGGGGCGCGAAAGTAGCCCCAAAGAGCAATACTGGGCTTTGGGGACCACCAAAGTTGGATGACGTGTATGAACACCGTCAAGGGCCTAAGAGGCGCTGGACGGTCACCGAGAGGGAGGAGCCTTGAATGTTTTGTGTTGGTGTGTTATTTTTGTCTCTAGCATATAGCGATTGTCTACTCCGAGTCATTACTGTATGTGTCGATCGAGTCATTGTTAGCATTAGCGGCGGGCGGGTAATGGCGTTTGATAAGTAACGGCTACGGCTATGAATGAAACATACCACTCAAGAGTAAACGAGATCTGTGAACGTATGCATGTTTGTACGATCAACACGCGTTGTGCTCCGCCTAATCTCGCCCGATGACTGCCATGCCTAAGGCCTGGAAGGCTTGGAAGTTCCACAAACAGCAAGTGACGCAAGCTTGTCTCACGGGATCGTCACCAGCTGCAGAACGTTGCATTACCTATTACAAAAGCATCAATCCTGGAGTCTTTGGTCGGAATACGTAAATACCGCACCCGAGCTGCATACACGTTTTAAGAGCACACCTTTGCATCTTGCATCGTCCCGCCGTTCATAAACCCCGTTCCAACCCACACTTTTTGCATTCGCGACAACCGCGCTCGCCGCGACAGGCAGCCCCAGCGCACTTCGAGACCTTAGCAACCCCACCGTTCGTCCCCACGTAACACGCTAAATAGATCATTCGCATTTGCGCGGGAACCGCAACACGGCATCTGATAGGCAGCGGTGGTCGGGCCGATAGATATCCAGGCGGGCACTTCACACGCAGGCACACTTAGTGCAATCCCACAAGGAAGGTTGGCTTGCATTGACACTTTGGTGGGCGAACTATTCACGCTTTATCCGTGAACAAGTTTGCTGCAAGTCGGTTTCAACCATGTCTGTCAAGTTAGTATCCTCTCCTCCCTCTCTCTTCTTTCCGTCTATACTCTCTCCGTCCTGACCTGGTGGTGTTTGCTTGCTGCGCTTCTTGCCCCTCTACTACCCCGCGGATTGTGCATGTAGCTTTTGGGCGTACTTTTGAGGCAACTTTCATTTCAGCATAGCAGAATGGGGTTCAAGACGGAAAAGATGAAGAAGACGAAGCCTAACCGCAAAACTAGTTGGGTCATGCTCGCTGAGAATGGCGGGTACACACCTCTCCCTGGCGAACAGACACTCTACCAGTCTCCTCCCCGAACCACACTCTCGCTACAGACTAGCCATCGGAATCACCCCAGCGAGTCGTACTCGCAGCAATGCAAGTCGGGCGTTGTCTACCTCACAAATCGACGGGTATGTATACAACCTCACCATTTTGTGGACCTTGCCGACTAACCTTCACATTTAGATGATCTACCTCCCCGTCACCCCTACACCACAACTCCAATCCTTCGCCGTACCCATCCTCAACGTCACAGATTCCCGCGTAACAGCACCCTGGTTCGGCGCAAACAAATGGGAAGCCATCATCCAGCCCGTCCAAGGTGGCGGCATACCACCACAGCACGCCGAGCTAGACCTGGTTATGGAGTTCAAGGAAGGCGGCGCGTTTGACTTCGCAAGCATATTCGAGCGGTTAAAGGAGCGGTTACGGCAAGCTGTCGAGGTAGCGCGGGAGAGTGGTGGTGACATGGAAGATGGAAGCAGAGGCGTTGGCGGTGTCAACATGAACAACGTACACCTGGAAGACCTACCTGCATACGAGGAGAGCAGACAACACGCCAGAGTTCCAGAGCCTCCTCTTAGCCCGCCTTTGGATGGTTCTGCATTCGGTACCGGCGGTCCTGTTATTGCGGCGCCCACGCCATCAAGCCCACAAGCATCCAGTCCGTTATCGAGCCCGCGAACACAACAGGAGCATTTTGAGCCTCCGTCAGACCCACCGCCAGGATATGAGGAGGTTCAGAGAGGTAGCATTGCAGACGAACTGGAGAGACAGGTGATGAATAATCCATGGCAGGAAGAAGAAGCAAGGCGGTGAGCCGAAGAATATTTTCATGATTAGATGGATGTGTTTGAGCATGGCGTTCCGGGGCAGTCGGCTTTACATGGCCGTAGACATGTCTTGTCACATTATCTCAATATTCCGCTTGGTAGACTTCTTGAGGAACAACTTATAGTCGGTGTGTCCGTTGGCTTTAGACGGTCGCCAATACCATATTCTTCACCTCGGATACCTGCACGTCCACTAGTTGGTGCGACATGACTTCGGTCAGCATCAGCAACTCAGCAGTCAGCTCCACGAAGCAGCACATGATCAGGAAACGTTTCTAAACTGCGCAGATTGACATGTGAAGCGTCCGCAGACACCCCAGCCGCCCGCATATTGAGCATGTGAAAGCTAGCTCCCCCAGAAAGGATGACGCGCCCCACAAACGAGCTAACCTGAAACGTAACGTACCTCGGCGATTCGCATGCGAATGACCTAATGCTTGCCGCGACCGAACAGTAGTGTCCGCTGCTCCATATACTTCACTCCAAGCCCCCTTCTCTAGTTCTTTCTTTACACAGCTTCTGTATTAACATTACTATTCAAAATGGCCAACCAAGCACCCAACAAAGGTATGTTATGATAGAGCATAGGGAGCGAGGACAACAAGTGATGAACGAGATCGCTGACGTTTGATAAAAGTTCAGGAACGCCTTACGCAGGTCGAGGGCCATCTCACAGGTGGAAGTGGGAGCCCTGGAGCAGTGAGCTCCAAGGGAAAGAAGAGTTTGCTGGAGAAGAAGCCTGACGACGTGAGTTGCACACCCCATCTTCGATCGATGCGACACTAGCGCTTTCGAGCCTATCGCATTGCCTCGTGATGTCTACACACCTGAGGGCTCTTCTTGTCTGCGGAGTACTGTACTAACAATCACCCCAATAGATTGTCGTAACTTGCGCACTCCGTACCGCCATCACAAAGGGCGGAAAGGGTGGCTTCAAAGACACCCAAGCATCCGACCTCCTCCACGGCGCCTACAAGGCCCTCATCGAGCGCTCCGGCATCGATCCCAACCTCGTCGAAGACATTGCTGTTGGCGCTGTCCTCGCCCCAGGAGGCGGTGCAACCGAGTTCCGCGCCGCCGCCCTCGCCGCTGGCTTCCCTACCACAACCGCAACAAAGAGCTTGAACAGGCAATGCTCCTCCGGTCTACAAGCATGTGTTGACATTGCCAATGCCATCAAGTCAGGCATGATCGAGGTCGGTATCGGCGCCGGCGCTGAGAGCATGAGCACACAGTATGGTCCTGGCGCCGTATCTGAGTTCTCTGAGCTCCTCGAATCCCACAAGGAATCCGCAAACTGCAAGGTCCCTATGGGTGTACTTTCTGAGCAAATGGCAAAGGCCAAGGGTATCTCCCGTAGCGAACAAGACGCATTCGCCGCGTCGTCGTTCCAGAAGGCTACCGAGGCGCAGAAACAAGGGCTGTTCGATGAGGAGATCGCGCCTGTGACCGTCCAGTGGACGAACCCCAAGACCAAGAAGGAAGAGACCATCACTGTTTCCAAGGATGATGGTGTCAGGGAGGGCGTTACCGCAGAATCTCTTAGTAAGATCCGTCCTGCGTTTGCAAAAGACGGTTCCATCCACGGCGGCAACGCTTCTCAAATCTCCGACGGTGCCGCTGCCGTTCTTCTCATGAAGCGTAGCACAGCTCAGCGCCTCGGCCAAAAAATCATTGGAAAGTTTGTCCAAGCTTCCATCGTCGGTGTGCCGCCCCTCATGATGGGTGTCGGCCCCGCTGCCGCTATCCCCGTTGTCCTCGAGAAGACTGGCTTGAACAAGCAGGATGTGGACATTTACGAGATCAACGAGGCGTTTGCTAGTCAGTGCCTCTACTGCATCAACGAACTTGGCTTGGACCAGAAGAAGGTGAACCCCAAGGGTGGTGCTATTGCTTTTGGACATCCGTTGGGTGTCACAGGTGCTAGGCAGGTTAGCACGCTTCTTACAGAGCTGAGGAGGACAAAGCAGAGCATTGGTGTTACTAGCATGTGCATTGGTACTGGTATGGGTATGGCTGCTGTTTGGGTGGCCGAGTAAGTCTCAATAAAGGCTTATGGTCATACGATGAAAGTAAATATCTTCTCGAACGTTTTGTGAAATATGATTCAATTACATGATGTTATGAAGAGTAAAATGGTATGTGGTGTGAATGCTATATACAATGTTCGCTGGACGTTTCGCTTCAACCAAGCTGGCTGAATATAATGCTTCCTGCGTACGTCCGCATGCGCAGATTTGATTTCTTTCTTGTCCTCCTGGCCATTGATGCCGTTTCCCTACAGACCGCTACTTCTGTGCTGTTGATACCGTGACCCCGAAATCTGGCGCTACTATCGTGTCCCTCTCCTTCTCTATGGAAGTCTCTTATCGTTCCTGTAACCCGTCCCTGGACGTCGCTGTATGTCGGCTATGCCTCTGACTCGGTTTTAAACAGGCCTATGCATGAAATGTCGATGTGCTTTCTAACACACACTCCCGTCCTTTCACCCAGCATCAATGTTGTACTCGTACGGCAAGTCTCCCTCACTCGGATTAGGATGCAAGCGAATGACACTTCCAGCACTGCCCAGAGAACTCTCACTCGAGTTGGGTAACAAGGTACTTGGACTTCTTCGCGGTCTTTCATGAACCACAACAGATCCTGTGTCCGACTCTGCATCCGCATATGATCTTTGTGAGGGTGTGCGTGGCGTGCCAAAAACGGTGGAGCTGCGCTGTTGGCGCGATGGTGCGGTGCGGACGGTCTGAGGTGAATGTGGAGTTGAACTACTATCGGAGGTGGAGAGGGAACTGTTGAAAGAGGACAAGGAGATTTGGCGCTCGAGTTGGGGTGTGCGGTAGGGCAGATGCGAGTGCGAGGAGATGCTTGATTCGGAGCTGGACTCTGTGGGTGCGAGGCTGCGCGTATCAGACTCGATGTCTTGTGCGCGTGCTTCTTCGATAACTTCGGGGTCGACTTCTGTCATCCCACTGAGTATCTCTGCGAAGACCGCCATGATATCTCTGAATTGTGTCTCCGTCAAACTCGTGGTAGAGTATCGCGCGTACTCGTATTGTGCGAGGAACGCAGCGCCGAGAGAGGGTGGATTCAGTAGCCCGAAGTCTGCGAGGCGAGCGAGGTATTCGCGCAAGCCCATTGCACGCGGACGCTGAAGGAGAGTGACAATGCGCGCATCCGGCAGAGGTGGCGCATTATCAGGATACTGTGGAGCGCTTTCCTCGATCGCAGGGTCTGGCGGCGCGAGTGAAACGGCTTTCGCTTCGATGAGATTGGGCAGTTCGCAGATGACGCCCCAGTACTGCAGGTTTGGCAGATCAGGCGACGAAGGGGACGCCCAGCCAGGATGCGAGACATTGCCCCAAGGCAGCGAGTTCATAGACACGGGGATGATTGTCGCATCAGGCGCATGGTGATGGTGATGGTGGCCTTTCTTCTTGTGCACTTTGTGCTTCTCCCTCCTCGTCTCCGCTGTGTTCGGCCGTGATTCCTCTCCTTTCTCCTCATCTAGGTCAACCTCACCCCTAACATCCCTCGGCCTGCTGTCCCATGCAATGACCGCACTCCTCTTGAAATGCTTCACAATCATCCTCCGCACCCCTTTACCCACCTCTCCTTCCTCGATTGGCACATAGCTCTTCGGTATCGCCGCAAGCACAGTCCTATTTGTGTAGATGCGCGTCGAGTAGATCAACAGTACGATCAAACAAGTGAGCAGGTAGACGCCACCGATGACAAAAAGCTTTTGAAGTTCTTCAGATTTGATTGATTGATATATCGTATCCGCAGGCGTGACGGCGAGGAGGAGGAGCAGGATTATGAGAAGGGTCGTGTACGTGGTCGAGTACCAGATGCGGAAGAGTGGAATGCGCATCATGGCGGCGGCAGTAGTAGTAAGGCGTAAGGAAGGTATGCATCGGTCTGAGGATATTACAAATTATGGCTAGAGAAGTGAAATGGCGGCTACATGGCGGACTGAGGTGAGGATGAGCTATGCGATCATGGTGTTGCTGTGAAAGGAGGAGGAGGAAGGCGCCAAGCTACTGACGCGCGCTTCATGCATATGCGCGCGACCCACTCGTTTCCCACCCGCACATTAACCCTCTACCCTACAAATTCCTGATCACGCGGAGCGTTTCTGACAGTAGATATAATCCGGCTCGCTACACAGTTCTCGATCAAAAATCTCAACTCTCGCCTCCCTTTTTATTCTCTCTGCACTTCATGCAACGACCAAAGTAGAACGTTATACCCCTCACGACAGCCTCAACCGCAACAATAGTACAGACGTTGTTAGAAACGCTGCACGTCATTTCCATGTCGTCATGTTTCGAAACATTATCGACGAAGACCCCTACCCGAGCCAAGCAGACTACGACCGCTAACTGAGACATGCAACGGCGCAACTCATCTTCTAACACTTAAGTCTAATATAGTACCCGCTTGAAGCGAGAAATGTCTTAGAAACTTGCTAACTCGACAGTCATCTTCTCGCTGGGACTTCGAGGATCGAATACCTTGCGACTTTGATCGTTTCTTGCCTTCCATCACAATGGACACCCGTAAAGGCTCCCTGCGTCCACGCGCGTGTACGTCGCAGTGCGTTTGTCGCAACTTTCCCTTCCGAGCTTAGTGCACATGCGGCTACAGGTGAATTGACCTCTTCTACGCAAGAGACTGCAGCGCACCTGCAAGTTCATCGTTCGCCGCTTCGTTGGCCCCTTCCTCTCGTACGACCTTCCGAGCCCCGACAGGTACACACTGGTCTGGACTTCTCACATACTGGAACGCAACAAAGCCCACGGACGGAAAGGACATCACCCTCGCAGACCACACCACGTCACAAGCAGGGAAACAAAGTATTATGTCATGATAACATTACTGCCTAACCTGTCTCAAGGCTAAGGGTCATGTACACATACGATGGATGCTTGAAGCACCAACATCTATGAGGAACTCTGGTGTCATATCGTCAACCTCTGAGAGCCCTCAGTGCGAGCTTTTACGGTCGCACTCTCCGAACGTCCACACGTTCCTTCCTCGGCTCAATAAAGCAATCTCGGTATCATCCCACACGCCAGCCGCCGACGTGATCATACCCGCCAGTAAAAGAGAAGAGAGTAAAAAGCCTTCGTGACCAGGATTAAGAGGGGTTGAAGGCACCTCGCGTGCAGATGTCTAATCGTGTCGAGGGGTAATTTGGAGTTTTGAAAAGGCATGAAGAAGGAAATGCCGCCCACCGTAACACCATGCAATGCCGCAAAAATGACAAGTTAGAAGAAAAGGTCCAAGTCATAGCCATGTCACCAGCTGGGGTGTGTAGTCAAGGCTCGTTGAAGCCGAATCTGGAGAGGGAAGGTCGCTCAAGACTTGCGGAAATCCGACAAGACTGGGTAAATGAGCTCAAAGGCCTGGTAGATCTCCTCACGGACCTTGGCACCAGTAAGGACGATCTTGCCAGACACGAAGATCAAGAGGACAATTCTCGGCTTCATCATACGGTAGATGAGACCAGGGAACAGCTCAGGCTCGTAGGAAGAGAAAGTGTGATGGCGAGATGCAAGACCCTCGAGACGAATGGGGAAGCGAATGTCGCAGGAGCCGACAATGTTCTGAATCTTGAAGTCCTATGTCAATGTTAGCATTGAAGAAGGGATACTCAGTCCGACACAACATACGGTGAACTTTGCGCTAAACCCAAGCTTCTGGATAATCCGCGCGTATTTGCGGGAAGCAAGGCGGCTGTCATCTTCAGACTTGGCACCGGTTACAACCATTTTTCCACTCGCAAAGACCAAGGCCGTCGTCTTAGGCTCGCGAATACGCATGATCACAGCAGCGAAACGCTTGGGGTTGTATTCGGCGTTACGGGCGTGAAGAGCGATGGTCTTGAGATCAAGGCGAGCGGACAGGTTGACAGTAGCCACGATGTTCTGGAGAGTAGGCACGATGCCAGAAGGCACTTGACCGTTCTGTGTATCGGGAGTAGCCGCAGGCGTCGCAACACCGTTCGCATTTTCGGCGACCTGCTGAGTGTTCTGCTCAGTGGCAGGTGCAGTCAGGTCGAGGTTCGCGCCCTGGGGGTAGGAGAGAGATCCAGGAGCAACGAACTGAGAGCGAACGTTAGAACAAGTTTGACAAACGGGAAACATCACGAGAGCTTACCGTCTGAGCCTGTGCGGCGGTGGACGGGTGAGAAGTCAGGGAGTTTGGATCCATGATGAATTTATGATTGGAATTGGAGCGATAGACTCTTGAGGAGAGTGAGAGGTATCTTGACAGACTGCGCAGGTCAGAGTGTGTTCTAAAGCGGCAGCGACGGTCAAGCCGGGCGGACTACGAGATCGCGATGTGTAGAGCGAGGTCGGTCGACGCCGGAGGAGTGTCTGTCTATGGAATAGGTGGAGACGGTACCGGAGGCAGGAGAGCTACAAGCGAATGTGTCCCTCGCAAACGTTGACAAGTATGCCGTCGAGTAGTAAGCTGTCGCAGAGACGACGGCGAGTTAGTGGAGTAATTAAGGTGACCAAAAGCGTAGCCAGCAAGCCTTTGGCGGGGTAAGTCGAGATTGCGACTGGGGATGAGGCTGCTGTTGGGCTGTCGCAAGCTGGATGAAGCTAGCGCCGATCGCGACCTCTGAGAGAGTGGATATGTGCGGATTTAGCACACCGGAGTTTTTGAGTCGCAGTGTTAGTGAGCACGCAGCTGAAAATGTGAGTTTTCAAGTGCGGCGATGATGGTGTAGAGAGGTTGAGGTGTTGCGACAACGGCGGGCTCGGCGGAAATCTCGTGAAAAAGTTGGGGGGGAGGCCGAGAACTTATAGTGCTGGGAGCCCGCCCGCCAAGCCCTGTGAGGCGCGCTAGCGAGCAGGGGTACAGCGGCGATTGGGGCTTAGCTTCAGATAGCCGGTAGCGAGAAGATTCTGCTGTGAGCAAAAGGGGCTCCCATCATCATGCGTGACCGTTTCCCTTCACTTCCCCAGCTTCACTCCGCATATGCCATGTCGCAGTCACTGATGCAGCTTGCCTGTCGTGGTCGCGGTGCCGCCGGCTGCTTGTGCATGCCATACTGGAAGGTGCAGCGGTGGTGATGTTGCTGCTGCCTTACTGATGCTCGCAGGTCGGCCGGTGCCTTTACCTCATTACCAGCGATGACGACGCACTGACCCGGATTGAGCGATGGCCCAAATCCAGCCCGTCCACTCGACCCCGTCGCCTCACTTGCCGCACAGTGGCCGCCATCGCCCGCGCAGACTGAAGAGAAAAATCTCATCGCGACACGTCTCCTTGAAATCTTATGGTTGAGTTGCCGCCCTTTGGAATGCGTGCGACAATCTGAGACAGCTGCGCCTCCCCGGCTTTGAATGCGCACACACTCAACACGCGCTCAACAAAGCGCAAACAATAGAATGCAAAATCACGGCGACAACAAGGGCGTCGGTGGGCGATAGGAAAACATACCAAAGACCTTGAATGCGGGGATGATCGCTGAGGGTTGGAGTTGGGAGGGTGCAGCCTGGTGTGCACGACTTTTGGGGGGTTGCATGGATCGTCGGCCTATGACTCACGAACGCGCTCACCGGAAAGCGACACATCTCCCCTTACCATAAGCCTTCGCCTCTCTTGCTTTTGTAGTCTGGAACACCACCTTTCACGTGTCTTGAACCCTGGAGTAGTTGCTGCTGGAAATGATTGGGTTAGTAGTGACAAGGTATCGAGCAGGTATTGTCGAGGGTTGGTAGTGATTGGGCAGCATTCCGATATCGTCAGCCAACCCATCGTTGAATGCCACTCCATTGGGTTTTTGTTTTACATACAAAAAGTATGATATCGCATGATTGCTGCAGCAGTTAGTGAAATGTCCCCTTCATGCCAGTAATTTAGCGTGTCCCCAGCTAAGGTGAATAT
>Ga0268250_10000617_pt1 | contig 16487 bp, 14 predicted proteins | sample AgamicAsSfe_FD_200448 | JGI IMG/M metagenome (GOLD analysis project Ga0268250, IMG submission 200448) | Agave microbial communities from Guanajuato, Mexico - As.Sf.e (v2) (version 2) | ecosystem: Host-associated > Plants > Phyllosphere > Phylloplane/Leaf | place: Guanajuato, Mexico | collected... | reverse complement strand
TTCTCAGAGACTTCATGATCTACCGCATATTCCTTGATGAGATACCCAAGAGTGCAATCCGTGGCTCTATAGTTACCAGTCGACATTCTATTGAGTGACAAACTATTTAATAGATCCAAGTGAATGAGTGCCAGGGCCTATAAAACCATTTCGTAGATGGAAAACAGCATTAGCCATAAGATAATGTTTATCCTAATCTTTAGCTTAAGGGAACCAATATACGACCAAAATTGATAAAATCCCCTTCAATAGGGACCACATATGATTAATCTCGTTAGCATATATATCGATTCGGGCACACCGATTCTAACTAGCTAACGCTGATCGCAAAACCAGGACAAGATCAGTGAGACTGTCATCATGGATCAAGGCTCCGATAGTGATGCAGCAAGAACAGGTCAAGAACGAAGGAAGTCGGGTCAGTGAATTGATAAGAATGGAAAGGGTCTCGAATTGGCCACTTTCTGGACACCAACTGACTTATGACTAATCACCACAGAACAACCATATGCACTCCTTGAGGAGATGGTGAATAGCTGTGAGGATTCATAAGCCCCTTGCTTCTTTCTAGGGTATCTTACATCGGGTTCGATCAATATGTGACGGCGATTGACGCATTGTTCTGGAAATCTTCCACAAATTCACAATCATGCGCTTCTTGACTCCGCCCTACCTGTAATAGTTGTAATTGGATGCTTGACTGTATCAACGGCGTCCTGAACCATTTATATATACATACCCTCACACCATGCTTACATCCCATGTCTAGTAATATGTTCCAATTGCTTGTGACACATGGATCACTTCTCAGAGTATCACATGACAATCTCAGAATCAGGTCGAATCAAACATATGACAAACATGTACACGGCATCTCAACATCCATATAAATATCCCTTCTCAAGACATCAGAAACTAACCACAACCTCACTCAGTCGCCAATCAATATCTGTTGCTGGCACACCTATTCATCGGGACCTCAAAAACCCGCACAGATTGAAGGCGAAGTCTGGCGTATTGCAAGCCCAGCAACAGACAACTGAGAGCGAAACGAACCGGGTTGATAACGCCGTACAATGGTTTCTCTCTCCGTGGAAAACGAGATGGATAGTCAGAGGTACGGATGTTCGGGATGCTTTAGAGATTTTGTGGTTCATCGACCGGCTGCGTTTCGTTGGTATCTCAGACCCGAGCATCCTGGCTGGAGTTAGCATAGAAATGCATAGGAGTATACAGACTAGGAATCACTCGGTTGGAAGTCGGGTTTCGACAACGGAGCGACAAGGGTTGATGGTATCTCGAGCATGAACTCTCCTTGTGAGGGAGGTTCATAGAAATGCACAAAGATGTACATGACAGGGGTTACTCCGCTGAAGACTAGGTTCGGAGAACAAAACGAAGCCGATCGATGTATCTATAGAGGGTTTATCTTCTATGGAAATACTTCTTCAGGAGCTAGTATTAAAATGCACAGTGATGAACAGAACTAAGGTCAATCCGAAGAACGCCGGGTCTCGATGACGAAGTAGTGATAGGGGTCAATATGATCTCACGCTAAACTAGTGTCTTTCGATATCAACCATAGAGATGCACACTCATATACAGATCAAGAGATACTCTGATGAGAGCGAAGCTTAGAGAACGAAACGGAGCCGGTCGATGGATTATGTCAGGGGCAGATGTATCTCCTAGAGCAAAGCCTAGATGCCGAAAGCATATCTGCTGAATGAAGAACATGAGAGACACCCACGGTTTATCGACCCGAGGCGTTTCGTTTGCAAGACCTGCCTTGGATCTGTAAAGGCAAGCACACGCCCTTAGGTCGGGAGGGTCTATGAGCTCATTGATGAGTCCTGTTTTGACGAATTGAGGAACATGTGGAATCTGAGATTCTGTACAGAGGAAGAGAACGGGGTGGATGTAACTTATGAGGTCTATCTGATTGTTCTTCCTCTTCATTTTTCTTGGGCATGCAGATGTGTTGTTGTTTGCTAGTTGATCGAGCAAACGACCTTGCATCTCGGGACCTCCACGGCCACAAAAATACTTTCAACGACAAGATCCCATCAGTCGTCTAACTCCTCATAATAACTGTACGGCTGATTCAACTTGTAGAACGGCGCAGGTTCTGGCTGCCCACCACCACCAACCCACACCGGCGTCGGCAACTCCTCCAACACATCGGTACGCAGCGTATCCTGGAAGACATACTCAAACGTCTTTGCCCACTGCACGCGATTGTTCAGACCTTCGAGTTGCCAGAGTTCTTGGAGGAAGTGCAGGAAGGAGGTGTGTGTGTAGGCAGAGTCGGGCGCGTACGAAGTGCCTTGGTCGTGGATTAGAGTGTTGGGGGCGATCCAGGGGGAGATGACGAAAGCTGGAACACTGTAGAGAGACGTTGTTAGTGGCTGGGAGAGATGGGTAGGGCGAGGACAGAGATGCTTACCGCACTCCGAGGCGAGTGAAGTCGTAGGTTACATTGTGAGCGTCGCTTAGGCCGCTGAAGGTTATGCCGTCCTCGGGAGCGGGGATGTTGTAGGGAGGAGGAACGTGATCGGCAAATCCGCCGTGTTCGTCAAAGTTGATGATGATCAGGCTACATGTACGCATTCAGCATCCCTCGAATTTTCTGGGGTCAGGGGAGCGATTTGCTTACGTTTCGTTCCAGTACTTTGACCTTCTTACAGCATCGTACAGATGCTTGATGAGCTGTTCACCCGCTGCCATATTGCTGGTGGGGTGCATCGAGTCGATAGTGCAGCACTCAGGGTTGATGTAACTAAATGTAGGTAGAGTGCCGTTCTCAAGATCGGCGTAGAACTCATCTGCATGGACAAGCTTGTCCATAGCATTCTCCTGGACCCACTTGTACATGAAACCATCGAGGATATCAGATTCGTAGTAGTTCTTCCAGCTGATATTCTTGTTGGACAAGGACTCGAAGATGGAAGTGGCACAATCAGTTCCGGTGACGTTGTTGAACCAACCACCAGCTTGGTCGCCGTTGTCCACCATACCGCAAGTCGAGCCAGATGTCGCAAACTGGCGGTTGGGGTTGGTGGGTCCGGGATGCTCGGCATGGTATGAATCCCAGAAAGCAAAGTTCTGGCCAAGCGTGGCAAGGACTTGAGACTTCTCTTGAGTGTAGGCTTTGATGACGAACGAAGCGTCGCCGGGAGTCTCGCTGTACTTCTCGGATTGGCGCTCAATAAAACCTCCCATGTTGGGTTGGTCGTCCTTGGAAGGATACCAGTTTCGGTAGATCTCGTATGAAGTACCAGCGAAGTTGTGGTCAGGATCCTTGAGAGGAACTTCATCTTCGTAAGGACCAGCGCAGATATCGATAGCCTCGTTCCAGACAGTCCCTGACACTTTAATCAGCTTGAAATTCCTGGACTTCAGAATCGCTTCATACAATTAGGGTTGGTGTATTCGTTGCAGTACTTTGTCTTCAAATTGAGGATATTGTCAATGTCAGGGTGGAAATCCCAATATCCGGCAATGTTGTCAAAGCTATGGTTCTCCATCATGAGATATATCACGTACTTGATCTGCGGATCATATCAGCTACCATCGAAATTATCCATCTCCATAGAGGATGTCGACCTTTCCTCTGAGATCAGTCCATTTTGATGAGTCGACGGTGGAGCCTTGCTCTCTCATCTCCACCAATGGTCCAGGACCCATGTAAGGCAATGCAGAAGCAAGACCTGTGAGAGAAGAGGCAGCGGCAAAAACTTTGATTGCCTTCATGACTGTAAGTTCACAAGATCGGATGACTTGGCTGTCGAGAGGATTTCCAAAGCTCGTTTGACGTCCATCTTATACTTATTTTCTTGAGGATTGGTGCGAAGCTCTGAACACCAACGACGACAGAAAACCTTTCCACGTGCATTACCCTGCTCACCGTGTGAGGCTATGATGGCCACGGAAATAATTCTTGTCTGCTGTCTGGAGTGAGCCGCATATCGTTGGGCATGCTGGCCCACACACACATGAAATCTACAAGCAGCGGTGAACACGAGAGCATTGCAGACTTGGACCAGTGAAGAAGCGTAACTGTAGCACGTCGTGTTGACAAAGTTGCTGTATAGCAGAGCCCCGCGCGGCTGCTTGGGGTAGGTGGGGCAACTCAGTTAAAGACGACAAGACAGGTCGCGGGAGGCGATGAATAAAGGTGGCACACGATAGGTCAGTCGATCAAACACCACAGTGCCGAGACCCGTGCCTGAACGGTAATCCCGGCAAGCATTCAGACAAGCTTCGGTCCCTGCATCTGATATGTGGATGATCTTCGACAAGTTCTCGTACATACCGCATGCTTGTCGAGATATCCGTACGTCTGCTAGCACGTTGTTTGTACGATAGGCCAATATCGATGTTTTGGAAAGCTGCGCCAGCCTCAACACACGGCATGTCCTCGACAAGCAAGTTGCCGTTGTTCACATAGCCCTACCATGGGCGGATAGACAATAAATCGAGATGGAGTTGCCCAAACAATTTAAGATGCATCCCAGTCCTGAGAGTAATACATGACACTTCGCCAGAGTCACCAAAGTCAAGCAGAGAGCCTACAATCTTTCATCCAGACAATCTCCCCAGAACTCATCATTCCCTTTTTTCCTGCAAACATGTCTTTCACATGGGCTAAGAACCTCTGGACATCTTCACAAGACCTTTCAGAAAAGCCATATTCTCAACTCAGAACATCAACTGATGTCGAGTCGCTGGCCTCGACTCAGCTAGATGCCTCTCTTGAGCTTGAGGCACACAGAAAAAAGCAAGTGGTTGACGCTCGAGTCATATCAGATGCCATCATTGGACTTTCCGACGGCTTGACCGTCCCATTCGCTTTGACAGCAGGTCTATCAGCTTTGGGGGACTCAAGAATGGTGATTCTCGGTGGCGTCGCAGAACTCATCGCCGGTGCCATCTCCATGGGCCTGGGAGGATACCTAGGTGCCAAAAGCGAAGAGTGAGTGCTTCCTGTTACAGCATGCTTACCAATTCCTCATTCAATGATCATAGGGAATCATATCGAGCCACTTACTCTTCCACCCGCGAACAGATCGCAGAAACCCCTTGTACAGCAGCATCCTCAGTCTCAGGTATCCTCAACCCCTTCGAACTACCAGACACCCTCATCAACGAACTAAGCCTCCACCTCTCCAAATCACCACATCTGCTTGACTTCCTCATGCGCTTCGAACACATGCAACCCGAGCCCGCCAGCTCGCGAGCAATCACCTGTGCCATCACCATCGGCCTCAGTTATCTGTTAGGCGGTCTAGTGCCTCTGATTCCCTACTTTTTCGTGCCCAGAGAAGATGTGTTGTTGGCGTTGTATTGGTCTGTTGGCGTCATGTTGAGTTGTTTGTTTCTGTTTGGGTACTGCAAGACTTGCTTTGTTGCTGGGTGGAAGGGTGATGGGAGGGTGTGGCAGGGTGTGGTGGGTGGAGTGCAGATGATGTTTGTGGGTGGTGTGGCTGCGGGATGTGCGATGGGGATTATTAGGTTATTCCATAATCTTGCGTCGGACTGAGGAAGGTCAAGGAAGAACTAGAGAGACTGTACGAAAACGTCAATATTCATGTCTATGCTTTTGACCACTTTCCTGAGTCATCCTCAGGCCACTAGGACACCCATCCACACCTAACAAACCCCTTCTCTACCTATCCAACCCATCCAACTCAACTAATCTAGCAACCAAATCCACCAACCCCTTCTCCCTACCCTTAAGCTGTTCTCCAGGCCTCTCCACAAGCCCCTCCAAAACCTGATCAAGCATCCCCCTCAACCTTCCCACCAGCACTCCAATTCTCGCCCATCCTTTGAGTCTGATCCACCCATCAACCACCAACCCTCTATTCTGTGTATCCAGCGCAATATCCCCTGAGAACAAAAGCAAAGTGTACGCATTAAAGGGAGTCAAGTCACGGATAAACGTCTTGGAAGTGCTGAGGAGGGAAAAGTAGGAGATGAAAGCGGTGGAGGGAGGGAAGTTTTGGCCTGGAGCTGAGGAGAAGAGGACGCTGCTGGGATGGATGAATAGCCTTGAACTTCCCTGTTCTGGTTGTTGTGGTGTTGCTGCCTTTCCATTCTGAGAGGGCAATGTAGGTGCGGCGGCAGCATTGGGTTCGCGGAAGTACTTTATCGTTCTTGCTTCTGGGTCCAAGGCCACAGCACCAGATACTGAGGCTGCGTACTTGGTGTCCGGGAACTCTATGCGCGCGACTTGAGGAGAAAAAGCTGCAGCCACCAATGCGCGAACGAGAGCAGTGTTGCTGTTCCTAGCATTGTAGTCTGCAGTAGCCGAGGACGCAGAGGTAGAGTTCAAAAACCCGATTTCTTGCAAAGAAGACATGTATTGTCTGCGGTTAGTGTTGATGTCGAATAGTGTCTGCGTAGACAAAAAGTTCGTGTCGCACCATTGGCGCAGAGAGGATGATGGCATGCCTTCAGTACGTTTCTGCGTCCATAGTTCGAAGGCACGAAGATCACAGAGAAGATCACCTTGGCCGCCTGGTGCAAATGCTAATCGAGCTGTCTTAGCCTCATCACGACGGGCGGGAGGAGACACAAAAGGTGAGCGTGCGGTAAGAATCGATGCAATGGTGAGACAAGCATCTAAGCAGCCAAACACAGCGCCATAGACAAGCAACTTGCCGCAGCGAAGATCAGCGGGAATGGAGCTGAGATGGCGTCCCAAAGCTGTAAGTTCTGGACCATCAAGAGCACCCATACGATGTAATGTCGTCAGAGCACCGCTAACGGCAAGCGTAGAGGGAGGCGTGATAGCCCTGGACAAGAAGGAAGGAACATCCAAAACACCCATCGCCTTGACGCTCAAGCACAACTGCTCTAACGGCACACGCAAGATCTCAGGATCGGGGCGCTCGGCCATCTTTGTGGTTTCTGCTTGCTTGGTGTACAGTTTGTAGCAAGTACCTGCTCGTACACGACCGGCACGACCACGACGTTGTTTGCAAGCTGCTCTAGAAGCCCAAACTTCCTCAAGCTTGGTCATGCCGTTTGCAGCGTCGAAGCTGGTTTCTTTGACGCGACCAGAGTCGATGACGGCGACGATATCTTCGATTGTGATGGAAGTCTCCGCGACATTGGTTGCACAAATGACTTTACGTTTGCCGGCGGGTGCGGGTGGGAAGACTCGCTTTTGCTCCGCTGGTTGCAAAGAAGCGTGCAAAGGCAAAGCGTGAATATGGTGGAGATGCTGTAATGTCTTGAGAGTGCGGTCGATCTCGGCAAGACCAGGAAGGAAGATGAGAATGCCGCCATCCTGCGAGCCCAGTTGCTCGTCGATGGTTTGTACGGTATCTGAGATGAGGTCGTAGTTGATTTTCATACCGACGCTGCGGAGAGCTGCGCCCATACTGGGTTCCTTGCCGCTATCCTCGTCTCCATTCTCGGTGATACCGCCAGTGAAACCAGTCATGCGAAGAATATCGTCCAGATAGACGTCCTGGACAGGATGAGTTCGGCCTTCAATCTCAACTGTGCTCACGCTCATCTTGCCAGCAAAGTAGCTCTTGAAGATCTGTGCATCCAGAGTAGCAGACATGAGAATCAACTTGAGATCTTTGCGAACCTGCAGCACATCTCTCAAAAGCACCATGAGGAAATCGGTGTCCAGACTGCGTTCGTGAACTTCGTCAATGACCACATGACTGACATCAGCCAGGGCATCGACAACATCTTGCGGCTTTCCACCGGATGTCTGTAGTCGTCTCAACAGTACACCGGTGGTGACGAACGTGATCTTTGTGGTACCGGCTTTTTGTTTCGACTCACCCCTGATAGAGAAACCAACCTCCTCACCAACCTTAACACAACGCTCATCAGCAACACGATCTGCTAGACCCAGAGCCGAGATTCGGCGAGGCTGTGTACAGATGATGTTCGCCGCTTCTCCGAGCCCTTGCCTGATCATGTCGTCAAGAACAAACTGCACAGACTGAGTAGACTTTCCGGAGCCAGTCTCACCAGAGATAATGGTGACTTGAGAAGATGTGACGGCTTCGACAATGGCATTTCGCAACTTCCACGCAGGTAATGATTGTCGTGCTGCCATCATGCGTTGTTGTGCAGGAGTGTTCTGTCTCGCTTGCCAGTCGGCGAAGATCTTCTGACTTGTTGGCGTTGAAGGCTGCCAGTTGATGGGTCTAGGCATTCGTCTCGGACGTTGGCGTCTGCGGCTAGCAACCTCTACATCAGGCTCGGCTGAAGTAGACGATACCGAAGCAATACTGCTTAATCTGCCAGGATTGGCAATTATGTTAGGGATCTCATGCTCAAGCCAGTCGATGATATTGAACAGCATCTGCTCGCCTAGGAAGTCGGATTGAGCCTGCAGCAGAGCTTGCTTGAGGATACTCAGGCGAATATATGCAGGTAGTGATGCCTCGATAGATAAGACTGGGACGACATTCGGATACTTAGTAGTTGGCTTTCGAGCGTGAAGTATGATGCGTTCCTTCGGCTTTTCGGTGACCTCCAAGACAATTTGGCAAGAAGTTTTAGTCGACTTGTATCTGTCGCTGTAGATTGAAGCCAAGATGACTTGCTCTTCCTCCCACACATCGGTGTCATCAGAGATGTTCAATGCCTCAGTCGTAGATTCCAGAGAGCACGAGTCCAGGCTTCCCAGAAGTCTATGCTGTAGCCTCTCCGCTGCTCCTGCCTCATCGCCAGAAGATGCGTCGAGCGCCTCTTCGCAGAGCTCCAAAGCGTAGCCAGTGATGGCGAGACGTTTCAGTTTGCCTTCGCGAGCAAGATCGCTACTAGCCATCGATACTCCAGCAGAGTAGTTTTCGGGCAAACTCCACTTAGGCAGGTCATCTTCCGGAACGTGGATCAGCAGCCACTCGACAGTCTCTTCTCGATCTTTGCAAATCTCCACTGCTTCCTCCACGTGCGAAGGACGAAATCCCAATTTAGTCAGATCCTGAACGATATGCTTCTTCTCAGCATTCGAGAGAGTGACGCCATGCGGATTCCAAAGAGCAGCCTGTCTGACCAAAGCCTCGACATCCTTACGCATCTTCTTGCCCATCTCAACTTTAGGAGCTCTTGTCCAGCCTTTTCCAGGATTTTTGTTGACACCCGGGGTATTGTTGTCCTTCTTCTCTGCTTCCATCTGCTTCTCTCTTTCTTGCCTCTTCTTGTCTTTGGCAGCTCTTTCGTCATCCCATTCTTTTCGCGCTTGGAAGGGATCAGCTGCGTATAGCCAACCCATACCCTCCTTTGTCGCTTCCCTCCTCATGTCCGCAAACTCCCCTTTCCATAGATCGCGATAGTTGGGTGGCATCATCATGTGTAGATTTTTTGCGTTGGCGACTCGGTAAAGCGCATAGGTAGCGGCGAAATGTCTAGCTTCTACAGCGGTCTCCTGTACACCCAGCGATCGCTTCGCTGGTGGAAGTGACATGGGTGGTAATGAGACCATCTCCTGAGTCTTTGGGTTCTTCCACTTGAGAATGACAGCAGAAATTTGACCTGGCGGATCTGAAGAGCGGTGCATTGTGTATTCAGGCTTCTCCCATTTCTGCTTTTGACAGTGCTCGGAGAGCATGTTGACGGGCAGTTTTCCTGTCCATGATTGTCCACCGATCAAGGTTCGTGTGTCGGGTTTCTTGACCGGATCGCCAGCGATATCCAGTTCGGGGCCTGCATTCTTTCCCTTGGCCTTAGCAGTGCTGGTCGTGGCGGGAGGTGGTGGCTCGGTCTTCTTTGTCTTTTTCGAGTCCTTGCCGTTGGAAAAGACTATGTAGCTCGTGTCTTCGCCATTTGCTGTCGCGGCTGTTGACGCCGTCTTTTTGCCAGACTTGTTGCTGCTTCTGGGAGCGTGAGGTTTGTTGACCATTTTCTGGGTTCGTCGCAGGCTCGTTGCTGCTCCTTCAATAAATAATTCACTGGTATCACGGCGAAAAGCGGAGATAATGAATCTGGGGTCCGCAATGATCAATCACTTGGCAGCTTTCACACATCGATATACCAAACATCGGACGTGAACATAGAGCCGCCTAGCGGTCTTGTGTGTGAGCGAGGCTTCTGAAACGAATAGTGCTTCTCGTCATTCATCTACTCCTAAATGCAAATCCTACTACCCAAAAAAACCCGCCCATTGCTTTTGAGCCCCTAGAAATACATCCTTCGTATGCAATGTACACTTCTCTCCAAGCATGCATGCTGCTTCAGAGGAAAAGTGTTCCATATCCTACTCTTGCACGCTCTTATGCGGCGGGTCTGCTTCTCGATCTGGGCTTGGCGCCGGATGCGACACGCTTGGCCTGAGGGCGAGACAAGTGATGGGCAGGGATCCAGGACTCGTCGTAGGCAGCGGCACCGCTGGTGACAGCAGGGCCATCAGCACCGATAACGCTGACCTGGTCGGCAGGGTCGACCTTCTTGGTACCGCCAGAAGAGCGCTTGGCGCGCTCGCCGCCCTTACCGCGACCCTTCTTCTGGGGGAAGAAGGTGGTAATCCAGGTGTTGTAGATGAAGTAGACGGTACCAGCAAAGACACCGCTGAGGACGAGGTAGAGGAAGATGCTGAGAAGACACGTTAGTCCATGATTGAGTACACGGTCTGGGAAAGCTGCTTACATCTGAGGATCGAAGAAACTCGTGGGAGCCTCAACAACCGAGACGGTGCCATTGAAGGCAGGATAGACGTGGGTCATGCCGAACTGGTCCTTGAAGACAGCAGCCAAGTTGAGGGTCAGGTCCTGGGGGTGCATGTCGACAGCGAAGCTGTAGGTGGCAGTCTCCTTCTCGCCGGCAGGGATCAAGAGGTCGTACTTGGCGGCAGTCAAGCTGCTGTTGGTTCTCTGGTTCAAGAGAGAGCCACCGATGATGTTCAGGTGGACGGGGGTGGTCTCGTGGTTGGCGATGGACAAGACAGCGTTGGTCGCATGTCCATTGACGAGCTTGACACCGAAGACCTCCGAGTTAGGGAAGGAGACCGAGACGTCGACATTCAATTTGGGAGTCTGCTGGACATCGGGGTTCTCTATCTCCTCTACGGTCTCAGGAGCCTGTACACGTCATTAGCTGGAGACCTTCAATCGCTTGCCATTGACGACTGGACGAACCTGAGCGTAGGCTGAGATGGCCTTCAATGCAAAGAGCGCAAATGCGCTGAGCTTCAGGGACACCATAATGACTGATTTGAATATGTGGTATACAATGTCTTCTCAAAGGGTCACGGAGAGCAAGAGAGCTGCGGGGAGGTATTCGAAAGATAAACGTGGCTCCCGAGCTCGGGCTTCTTGCCTTCTTGGCAATTCTATACAGCTCCACTACCATCTGGCCTCGACCCTCGAGTCTCGACCACATCTCATCTTACAAGACAGACATCATCAGGTTGGAAAATGAATCGAGCAGCTCGATTGTGTGCTACATAGACTTTGTAGTATCAATACAGCTTGCTCCGGTTCTTCATTCTTCCTTCAACAACTTTGCTATAACGACTGCACGTCTTCTTTCCTAGGTGATCTTCAAACGACGGACAGCGGTTGTGTCCATGTTATGCATCTCTGCTGGGAATCTGCACTCCGCGCCATTAATGCATGGCTTTTCCTTGGACCCGCCTTGTTTGCTTCCCGGGAACAGACAGCGATGTCCATAAATGCATCCCGCATCCGAACATTCGCTACCATGGATGCAGGCAGACATACGTGCCACAAGCTTCAACGTCTCCAGCTCTTTGGGGTTGCATTTGTACGAATGATCGTGCTCGCATTTGCCATCTGCGTATTGGCAATTGCGACGAAGGTGGTGTGCGTTGCATAGCTTTAGCTTCTTCACTCGATTCACCTCGTCTTTCTTGAACTCTGGTGTGGGGGGATCGATGCGTTGACCTTGTCTGTTGCGACGTATGCCGTCTGCTGGCAGCTGCTCTTTCTCACTGACAACTTGTTTAGGCGGTGCCTTGACTGCTGCTCCCTTCTTTGCCGCCATGGCCCACGACGTCACTGGAACGGCCACGTTGGCGGACTGGTTTGATATTTCCGAGACTTTGCGGCTGTGCAATTCAACTACAGCAGGATGCGCAATTCCAGTTGCTGTACGTGAACCAGAATACGATGTTGTTGCAGGAGACGATGACGACGGAGGTGGAGAGATAGAATCTCTGAGGAGCGCTGGAACAAGGCTTATCTCTGGACTCTGGTCAACCGAAACGGGTGTGTCTACTTTGATATCGCGGAAAATGTTGCCCATCGGAGCCTCTGCAAGACGCAGCGCTACAAGACGATGATCGGGATGAGTCCCGTAGAGCAAGGTGACACGAGACTTGGTCTGGAAGTTCTCGGCGAGTTGTCTAAGGATCGGTGCGTAAATTTCGCCGTCTGCGCAGCCGAAGAGTATGTGCTTGCAGTGGGGGTTGAAGATATTCATGTGCAGGTTGTCTGCGCGCTCGTCAGTGCACGCACAAGCATGGGCAAGAACAGATTCGTACCTTCCATCTTGTCGAATACCACGGCTCGGCCTTTCATGCCAACGTCGATGAAGTCAAAGAGGGGCTTGTCCTGGCAAAAGCCACGAACAAATGACTTGACTTGGCTGCCATGGTTGACCAAACCAGCACGGAGACAAAGACTGCACAATTCTTCTAGATCAACGTAGACCCGAGCGACGACTCTGGCTTCAACAGAAAGATCAGCGATGGTCGAAAAGGCGTACTCGTTGACGGCCTGGAAAAGCGCACGCGCAGCAAGACGACCGCCCTGGTCGCCCTGATTGAGGAAAGCGGTTCGAAAGATCAGTTCATTGCCGTCGATCAACACTAGAACGAACGGGTTTCTTTCAGATGCAACGCCTCCGATCTGCATCTGCTGATATTCCAGATATTCGCGTTTAGCACGCTCCAGTGTCAAGGCTTTTGCCAGAGATTCCAGGCGCATCATAAGGCCCTACAGATCTCAGACTGATATTACCGCCTTGATTGGGCTTCACTACTCACATCGTAGAAGATTGCCCTGTCCCTGTCGAGGATTTTACAGGTCTCGTGTTGATGGATCAGATCCTCGATCGAGGCTGCACCGACTGGCTCAGGCGAGCTATTGAATCCGGGTGTTGTCATCGCGATTCGACGAGTGTATGACAAGTGAGTGAGGATGTGATAAGAATCAAGTGAAAGATGGATCGTGGAGGTGGGGTTGATCAAGTATCAAAGTCGGAGCCGGGAAGGTAAGGATGAATTTTGGGGAAAGGACGAGTGAAGGTGGATGCGAGAAGCCGCGTGTTGGCGCATCGATGGAATCAAGCAATTTCTGCGTCTGTTTGATGCTGGGTGAGTGAGTTTTGATCAGAGCTCGAATTTCCAGCTATCTTTGATCAACCTGGAGGAGCAACAACGATATCGCCACAACAACGATCCGATTCGTCTCACAATGCTACAGACTAAATGTTCGTCTTCGGGTTTCTGCTTGTTGACGTTGTCGATGCGTCACAAATCAAGATGCACCTTCGGGAACTTGCATTCAGCGGTGAATTGCGACAAACGACCTTCTGACAACATGCATTGAGCCGTCCAATATGCCCAGCATCTGTCTTTCTGCTTGCTCAGATATGATTCCCAGATTGACTTGTTCCTCTTTGGCATTCGAATAACATGCAATCGTAGGTGAAGTATGCTTCTATGCTCGCTGTGTCTTGGTCGAACTTCCACATGCTCTTTACATGGAGAAATTCGATTAACGCCGTGCTAATCACTAACATCCTACTCCCTGCAAAGTTTCTACTCTCTCTTCCACTGGTCGAGCTCTTCCGCAAGATGCGCCTTCAACTTGGTCACCCTGTTTCCGAAATTCTTCTTGCATCGCCAACAAACAAGATCAACAGTATGCCAAGGCCCCTGACCAAGTCGGCGTATAGGATCATCTTTTGCCAGAGGAAACTTCTCCAGGGGTACCAAGAACGACGTCTGGAAACTGTTGTAATGAGCGCTTCTTGTCAGGCAATCGCTCACCATGTCTCGTGACATGACATGGACATGGAGATGATTCATCGAAGGCACAGCATGGATGCCCGTAATGATCTCCTTCATCCAATCACGACCTTCGGGCAGGACTTCTGGAGGGTCATCGGCATCTCTGGCTTGAATCCGTGCTTGTTCTGATTTAGAGAACTGACCGTACTTCCGTCGCAGCTCGCTCACCACCATCTGTTTCGCTCTCGCCACTTCAACCTTGATGTCTGCAAGAAGTTGTGGGTCCTCGAATGCGTCGAATGGATGCAGTAGATTGCGCTCTGACTTCGGAAGAACCAGCAAATGGACGGACGATTTGGGAAACATGTCCTGAATAATGACGGCATTCTCGTTGTTGAACAAGACTCTATCATAAGCATAGGGGTCGACTGTGTATACTCCTAAGCCGTCCCTTCTATCGAAAGACTTTTTCGTCTTCGATTTGGAAGAGTCTGCATGCTTGTCGGGCTTTCCAGGAGATTTTTGGTGATCAATAGGTTTCTTGGACATTAATTCTGTGACTGTCAACAATGAGAATGCAGTACCGGACAGGGTCTAGTGTTTTACTCACATGCATTCTTGGAATTTGTTGTGTTTGGAAGCTCCATTCCAACAATTTCATCCTCTGTTATGGCTTCCTGAGGTGCTCCCATGGTGGCGGTCTTCCTGTGTCGTCTGCTCCTTCCTTTGGCTGATATGCTTGAAGTGCTGAACCCCTTGGTCGATATACACTCAGATCTGGAGATGTTTCGGCGGCAAGTGAACAGGCTGATCATGCAAGCACGTAGAAAAGACAGGATCTTTCGAGACTCGAGTAGTTCTCTTGGACAAAAGCAATTGTGTCAACATGATCCTTCTATTGACATTTGCACACCAAGTCTATCGATGACGCATTCAATCACTTTTCCCAATTCGGATGATCGCGTGAATTCGAATCGCGTCTTCCCAGCTTTCTGCCTCGCAGGAAGCAACCAAAACTTTCACTTTACCGTGCATATCAATCAACGACTGGATTCACGACTGCATGTGTTGCGGAAAGCAGGACTACAACTAAGGCTCATCATATGTTTCAACTCTAGCCTGCAGAATCACTTCCACTTCCTCGTTCAACAAGCTGCGAGCTTGCGCCACCGCCCACCATGCCTCGCTCGTCTAAGAGACAAACGAGGCTGACCTTCGACCCTCTCCCAACTTCGTCGCCCGCGCCGTCCGATATGAGTCAGTCAGTCCGCGACCGCGCCGCAACTGTTCGCTTCGAGGGAGCCAACCCAAGCAAGAGGCGCAAAGTGCGTGATGCGCCAGGAGCTTCATCACTCAGCTCTGCGATGATTCCCGACATCAAGAAGGAGAGCCTGCCACCCACACCTGATCTGACCGGACCTACAACTTCTTTTGGCGCGTCGGCTGTCAGTGACGACGACATCAGGCCAACACAACGACTGTCCAGTCGCAAGACTCAGAAGAAACAACAAAAGCTGGAACTCACACCGTCGAGCCCCAGAGCAATCAACCATGCACGACCCGTCAAAGCTGGTTTCTTTGGAACACAACAGCAGCCAGATGAGTCAAGTGATGAGTCGGGCCAGGATCTACCAAAACTTCCAGTCAGGATCCAAAAGAAAAAGAGCAAGCGTGAGAAAAAGCATAAGTCGTCATCACCGAAGGTGGAAGAGGAAGTCACAAAAGAGCCCGCAACTGTCATCTCGGAGGACGAAAGTGAAGATGACCTTCCCGCTACTCCAGCACTGAATCGCAAGCGCAAACGTCAAGCTCAAAGTTCCTCACCGCTCGCACTTATACCTGATGACAGAGATGACGACAGCGACGTTGTCGTTACTGGCTCAAGGAAACGATCATTGTCTACCAAGAAACGTGCACCAGAACCCGAACCCGAACCCGAACCTGAAGCCGAACTATCAGACGAGCCACCTTCATCACGGTCCCGTAAACGTCTACGACGAGTCAAGGATACAGCGCCAATGAACACAATCACTGAAGAGGAGAAACAAGAACTGGAGGATGATCTGGTGGACCTGGCTTCAAGTGGTAGTGACACTGAAGTGCGAGTTTCTCAGAGAAACAAGTCCTCACAAAAGAGTGCTCGTCAGCTAGCCTTGGAGCGTCTCAAGGCCAGAAGAAGGGCCCCAATGAGCAGTATCGTCGAGGACGAAGATGATGAGGACGAACTGCAGATTGTAGACGACGAAGAGGAGGACTTCAATCAAAGTTCTGATGAGGAGGAGGATGATGCACTTCCCGAGCCATCGACGAACAGGACGACCCGCAAGCAGATGTTCGCTGAAGATGAGGAAGATGAAGGATTTGTCATTGATGATGATGAAGGCCCTCTTGGTGTGCCGACCAACGTACCTATCGCCTTTACTCGTTATGCTTCCATGAAGGCTAGGGACCTCTTCCGCTTCGCCATCGACTGGATGGTCCAGAAGAAGATCAATCCAGCTTTCCAGATGGACGACGAGATCTACGATCTAACATT
>Ga0268250_10000616_pt1 | contig 16497 bp, 12 predicted proteins | sample AgamicAsSfe_FD_200448 | JGI IMG/M metagenome (GOLD analysis project Ga0268250, IMG submission 200448) | Agave microbial communities from Guanajuato, Mexico - As.Sf.e (v2) (version 2) | ecosystem: Host-associated > Plants > Phyllosphere > Phylloplane/Leaf | place: Guanajuato, Mexico | collected... | reverse complement strand
GTCCATCTACTCGGGCATATGGATTGTTGACATCGATAGGCGAATTGTGAGGTTTACCATGGTTGGTTTCGAGATTGGAGAGTTGACAGCTGTCGCAGCTGGGGCCCCGACGTTGACACCCGCGGCGGAGATGGCCCGGCCGGTTGGTCGCTTCCGACGCGTGTCGCTCTTGTCCACCAGCGTTCTCTCAACACGACAGATTACCGTGGATATGCCGATGCTCCACAAACAAAAAGTTTTGTGAGTCGACAGATGATGCGTTTTCGATGTTCCGTATTGATCGCACTTCCTATGGCACCCATTCCACACAGCTCGTCTGCGGCAACAAGCAATGACACCGAAGAGTTCTGCGACGACAAGTAAAGCTTCCACTGTTGGCCGTTAATGCTGTGGGTGACCAACCTCTTCAGCTGTGCTGCTTCTTCCTGCTTCCTTGCTACGAGACATGTTTCCAATGTGTTGGTGTGACAACGACGTCTTGTTCAGTCCAAAGCCGTTCCTGCTCAGGAAGGACTCATCGTGACAAAGAGGTGGACGCGTCTTCATAAAGAAATCCAAGTACAATAACTACGATCCAGACATGAGAGAAAACTGGTTCACGTGAACATACAACGGCGAGTTCTCCGAAGAGATGTCACGCATTGGCTCTTAATGCGTTACTATTCTGGTCAGCACAACAGACGCATCTATTCCCCCAACCCGTTTGGACCCCACAAATATATGCCATTAGGATGACATAAGAAGAAATTAATATGCGTTCGTTGTCGTCGCGCCCAACTATAGTTTCAGGTGCAACGCGCCCCACGTAAACCCCGGTCGCATTCACCGCAGCGGACGAACCACACGCGAACTGCAGGCGCTACAAGGGTACATCACCCAACCGCGAGGTTCGCGACCCCGATAACATAGCAATGCAAACGCGCAATAGGTCCAGATGATGAGAAACCCAGGTGAGGCGCGGTGTATTGCGGCGCGGACAAAGCGAATCCTTGCGTAGGTGTGAGATGATAAGAGTCCTTCTTGACTGCTCACGCTTGAGTACACGAAAACCACTCACAGTCCCACTACCAAAATGCTTCGAAATACACTCTTCGCAGCTTTGCCGCTTCTCGTGGAGACTGCGTACCTTGACCCATCGCTACAACAGCAGAAGCCTTTGCTGGACCCCAAGCCAGCGTCTGGCCGTGTGATCCCCATTACAGTATGCTCAAGATTGACCCTACGTTGCTCTAGACCAATCTAACAAACCAATAGCTAGACCATGATCTTCGCTACACCTTCATCAACTCTCCTCCTATCTTCGACTTGAAGCCTCTCGAACACCTCCAGAACTCAATGGCCAGCTACAGCGCCGGAGGACCCATTCAAGAAACTATACTCGTCAACATCCCTCTCAACAGTTCACAGTCCGGCACCGCCACTTTCTACACCATTTCTGAATCAGATTCATGGTCGCAGGCTGCCAATCAATTCACTTGGATGCAACAGGAACGACTACATCTCCAACCCATTCTCGGCGCTCAACTCCCCTTACTAGGTATCGGCATAAGAAAGAGCGGTATGATCTCTATGTCTGCTGAATCCGCCACTCTCGATCTAAGCACACCATATATCCATGTTCCGAAAGGCATTTGGGACGTCTTGCTACTGGCTACCAGTACAGAACAGCAAGCCAGAGATGGCAATGAGATGCTGTATGTTGATTGTGGAGCTTTCAACATCTTCCCTGACCTGGTATTTGGGGTCGAGCGAGAGGATTTTGAAGGAGGAGCTGAAGAGAATGATGGAGAGAACGAAGAGGACGACGATGACGATGTTGACGAACTGGTTGTCAAACCCGAACAATACATACTGCAGACCGCAGATGGGAGATGCATGCTCCTAGCTAGAAACGCGGATTCTTGTCATGACGACAGGGGAATAATCAAACTTGGCTGGGCAGCGGTCAGAGGCCGTGATGTGGTGTTGGATTGGCATGGGTCAAGGGTTGGCTTCGAAAAGCAGGCCTGAGAATCTAAAGAGAGAAAGGAGCGAAGGATGCTTGACACCTATGGTCATCAAGTTAATGTTTATAGTCTCTAGCGGATGAAACGAAGTAAATCGGTTTGACTTATACCGCTTCGACATTTCCGCGAGAGGATATTGAAGAACGGTACGGAGCCATGCAGACATGAGCAAAAGGTTCGCATATGGTGAAGGAGAAAGGCATGTTACTATAAACGATCACTACTCGATCTACATCAAACAGAAACTCAGCGCGACAGCGCCGACAGAGACAAGCAGGTGAACCCAGCCTACTCTTAGTCCACTCGCCGCATCCTCATCATCATCACCCCCTTGCGCACTTCCATCTCCGGAACTTTCCGGATTCGAATCTCCTTTTCCTTGTTGCTGTTCCTTGTTCGTTACACTTCCTGCCACGCAAGCGCCCTCATCCATGCCTCCGTTGTTTCCAAACGCCACATTGGCCGTCTTCTCCCACAACCTTGTCACGTTGAAGTAATCCTCAGGCTCGTACCAGATCCGACAACTCGCCGTATCGTTGAGAAACTGTGTTGGCACGCCCGCCGACTCAAAGCCTGCACGGATGTTGTCCTGGAAGTTGACGCTAGCATCGATTACGGCGATGGGCGGAGTTGATGGGAGGAACTCGGCCCAGTCGTTTGCTTCGGAGCGAGACGACGCGAATTGCGAGGTGACGTATTCGGAGAGGGCTTCCATGTAGAGGGAAGGGATTACCAAGGTGCCTTTTGTGCCACCGACGGCTACCATGGGACCAAGGCTAGGGCGGCCGCCAATAGCGAGGCTTCGTACGCCGGACTGTTGGACCATGAGTTCGGTGAAGATGGAGCATGTTGAGGCGCAGACGCCGTCAGTTAGCAAAATGATGTCCTCGGCGCGGAAGGGGTCCGTAGTGAAGTTGCTTCTCGAGTTGTAGCCTGTCATGGTGATTCCTACGGCGGTACGCTCGTTGCTTGTTGTCAGAGGATCACTCAAGTTGTATTTGAGTAGGGCGGTGAACTTGTCGTTGTTGAATCGCTCGGGTGGATACATGGCTTTCCAGTCTGGGAAGTCTTCGCCAGTGGAAGAGAGGTAGGCGTCGTTGCTGAAGGGGCTCGTGAAGAGTTCGGCGTTGAGGAGGTTAATCTCCTTGAAGCTAGATATACTCTCGCCGTAGACCTCGCTGGCTCGGTGTCCGCGATATCGGTTCTGTGTCTGAGGTTCCTGGGATGGGAAGAATTGTAGGTACATATCATACCCCGAGAGTACTTTGCCACCATTATTGGCACGTATATCAATAATGTGTTTCTCCACGCCACGGGATTGGGCTTGCGAGATGTACTCCTGAATTACGGCTTGGAATTCCTGTGCACCTGCAACGTCCTCGGTATTGAATGTCGTCGCTACAAGAACACCGATTTCGCCAGCATTGGTATTGATGAAGAATCCGGCCAAAGGCACCTGATCCGCCGAGTGAGCAACGACCGGATCTGGGTAAAGCAATGGCACTGAGCCGTGTTGTTGGGCAAATGTACCCCTGAATTCATAGTCGCGCGGGTTCTCCAAATGCATGGGTAGTTTAGTAGGATCCCTCTTCTTGACCCTAAATGAGCTCGTCTCAGGTCTAATGTATGTATCATAAAATGACTCAGGATCGCTGACATAGCTCCAAGTCTGAGGATCCACAACGATGGCACCATTGCTATACGTATCGGTTGTTCCGTTCTCGAAAGTAATGTTCGTCGTAGAACCAGGGTAAAACCTTGGACTGGTAAAGTACCCATAGTTTTCTGCGGCCTGTGAAAAGAACATGGCATTGAACCGAGTATCCGGATCGTGGTAAGAGTTCAAGTTCGCCTCGTCCGTCAAGAACTGTACAACGTCCCTTCCGTCGATTTGTGTGACCGGCGAAGGTTCATAATCAACAGTGCCATTGAAGTCCTCCAAAGCCCAGATTTGAGGCATCTCGCTCCCATCTCTTGACGCTGAGACCAAAGCAAAAGCGCTGCTTCTTCGCCATCTGAAGACTCCTGCATATGCCATACCGTTCCAGCCGAGATGCCCATCGTGCGCCTTCACCATCAAAGATGCAATGTCATTTTCAAAGTCGAATTCATTGCTGTATTGTCCGGATTCGACGTTGCTTTTGATGCTGTCTAAGCCGGCAACGATATCGACAGCGTCATTCGGCCATCCCTTCGGTGGGTCTTTGAGGTAGTTGAGCGTCGATTGAAACTCCACCATCTTCTTGATCTCATCCACTGTCGATGATGCGGAGGTTGAGTAGAAAGGCAGTGACTTGAGGCATGCGTACGCTAGTGCGGCATCCACGACTGGGAACTCTGAGAAGTCATCCGCCACTAGCTCGGCTATGTCTCCACAAGCCTGGCTCGTCTCTATCGGTCCAGAAACATTCTCTGTGGTTGTCGGGTCAAGGTCAATGTCGTCTATTGATGATGGTGTGGGTGTCGACGTTGGCACGATATCAAATGACTGTGAGGCGTCTGTGGCTGTGACCGATTGTGCTGTTGCAACTGCTAGGAGCGCTGAGAGCGCTATGAAGGACCTCATGGTCTAGGGGGCGTGCAGACTATACGTTGGATTGTCCAAAACCGTGGAACTAGATATAGAACGGTGCGGTACGAATGGCGTCACCCGTACGAGGGTTGTGGACGTGACTTGTTGAGTAGTAAAGAAGGTGTCTAGTTTTGTGTTTGATCCTTCTCTTTCTGAACACAACAATGTCTTCGAACGTCAATCCTAGTCGTAAATCTTCGTGCCCTCCGCTTGCGTTAGAGTTTTGTGGATTCGTCTTGGAATGAGCGCCTCTATAGGACGAAAATCGATCGAAGAGTGCCTCTCCGGTCTCGTGATACACGTTCCTCAGCCCAAATCTCTCAAACCAACTTCGATGGAACTAGAAAGTAGCTTCCACACATGGGCACCATTGCCATCTTAATCACAATGCACGTAGCTCAGCCTTGTTACCTGTCAAGGCCGTAACCCGCAGCAGCCGCTGCCTAAAAACGCCTCTCGACTCGTACACGTCTGCCGCGCTCTGTTTAGAGTCTTGGCTATAAGGGCCCTGCGTATCCCATGCCTGGTACATGTCGCTCAAAGTAGGCTGGCGTTGTGGCTGTTTTGGCATGGTAGGCAAATCGGATTGAAGAACATGTGATATAAGTGGAGATGCACGGGTACGCGGGACAAGCGTGCTCCTTCGTAGCGGCTAAATCCTGTAGCGTCGCTATTGTGCAGCGCTGCACTTCGAAATTAGAACCCCGATTTTGACGTTCCATGCTTCTCTGATTTGTACTTCCGTCGGTAACGGTCCGTGAGGCTGAACGTCAATGTCACAGCTTGTACTGCTTGACCGTTCTGGGTAGCGAACCTTTTCCTCCACTGTGCGCGCGCCTTCTGTGCCAAGCATTAGGGACGCCCACTGAAGACGCTTGATCCGGTGACGAAACGAGATTGGCTGGACGCCTCAATCGTTCCATCCACACAGCCTCATCATACCGGTGAGGTAATAGCCTGCCGTGGCGCGCCGAAAGATTTTGTGGAGTGAAGACGCGCCGAATTGTCCGGTCGGCTTGGATGCCTTGGATGTAACATGTAGGATCTATGGACGCCTTGTATGCCTAAGGCGCATCGCTCGTTGGTGTGCAGACGAGAAGCAGGCAGTAGTTGTTATGCATTGAGGTTTCGGCCAGGGCAGGGGGTATAACAATCGCAGGATACATGTCAATGGATGAGGTTAGCAATGAATTCATGATTGACTCAATATGATCAGGTTGTTCGAACCTTTCCATAGATCCTGCTATGCCATTGGCGAAAGCTGGATACACCGCTTTACTTCTTGATGCCCACGACAACAAGGTTGCGTGGACTATACTTGTACTCGAATACCGGCTCAACCCACGCGTGTTCGACTTCTTCCTGCTCCTTGAGCCACAGGTATCGGTCCGTGACCACAACAGCTTCCACTACGCCGGCACTGAAGGCCATCAAACTCCACATAACACTTAGTTCCTTTTTCCTCTCGGCATAGCTCACTTCGTAGTCTCTGATATCGTCATCTGTCAACCCATCCATCTTTTCTTTGATAAAGTTTGGATCAACCTCGCAGAAAGAGTTCTCAGCGGTGAGTTTTGCTAGTGCGGCGCGGACGTAGGAGACGAAATCGCTATAGGCAAATTTGCGCAGGGTACCGATGGTAAGTGGCGTAGTTTTACCGTCAGACGAGAGGCCAGGACCGCGGCCATTTGGTGGTGTCCAGTTCACCTGAGAGGTGTGACCGTTAGCTGAGACCGCCCCGCCAACGAGACCTTGTTCGTCTAAAGGTGCAGAGACCACGCCACGATCTAGGAAGATACGCTGAAGCAGGGCTCGATAGAAATGGCGGGTGAAGAACAGTTCTGAGTCGGTCACACCCCAGTTGAAAGGTGCTTGCACAGCCATCATGCGTGCTGTGATATTGAGCCGTACACCTGTTGGTTGTTTGACTTGTTCACCGTCTGCTTTCGAGTCATCATGAAAAGATTCCAGAGGCGTATGTGGTAGGGGGTAGTTTGCAAGTCTCTCGGACATGGGAAATCCCTGTGGATCGAAGGCTTTGGAAGTAGACTCCAGGCGTGGGTGATTAGGACGGAGCGTAGGTAGCTTGTAGGTAGGAGGGCCGAGGCGTTCTGTGAGCAGATTGTAGCAACATCCTACCATTGCTACTGCGGAGATATGTGAGTTGAGAAGCATGGAGCGTAGCCCATAATGAACGAGGTTGCCACATGAGTGCAGTGAGATTACCATCGCGTTTACGTCCTTCGGTTTCGGTACAGCGTTCAAGTTGGTAGCTTCAGCAACCACAGAAGTCTCCGAGCTCACAATCTCCTCGGGTAGACGTGAGCTGTCCAGGACTTGGTCGATGACGGGTGTCAGATCGCCATCCTTGATCATGTGCTCGACATACTGTACGCTACCATGACCTTCATTGTATATCTGTAGCGTAGAAGTCTTCGTAGCCGGGGTTCGATCTGTAAACCCGCTGGCCTCGGCAGAAATTTCAGCAGGTGCAGGTTTTGGGACATTCTGAGAGACTTGGTGTAGTACACAGCCATCCTCATCGCAGCTCACACCGTTTTGAAGTGGTGACGCTAGATCAGTGTTCTGGGTGGCTGAACCAGATGGGGCTTCCTGGTTGTGTTTGTTTGTCCCCGATTCATCCTCCTTGGCATCGGATGGACTTGGCACATCAGGTTGTGCCGTGGACGCATCTTCCTTGGCCTCTTTGCCCTTTTTCACTTTGCCCATCTTCGCGCGATACTCCTTCTTGTTCCTCATGACCGTGGGTTTTGCTACCAATTTGGCCAAGATGTCCATGTTCTTTGCTCCTTCGATGTTGTGCTGTTTACTTTCTACAGCGACGATATGCTTAGAGTAAGGAGGTGCAGCGAGTGCGCGTCCAAGGTAGTTCTGACCTGAGCCGAAATCCACAAGATGGGTAATCGGTTTCTTATCAGACTGCGCTATCTCGGAGGTGAGTCTGTCAATATAGCGCGCAAAGTTATCAACTTCGTGCACTTTCTTGACCTTCATACCAGTTGCGATGTGACGAGATATAGCAGGTTTTTGAGGCTCAAGGCCGGAATTGGGTGGAGGGAAGTCACGAGCCAACAGATGTTTCCGTACAGTGCGGATGTACTGTAGCAGTTCTTCAGGCGGTGCAGGACCATTCCGCCAGGTTTTGTCGTTAACCTGTCCTTCCGGATTGAACTGACTGAGATCTTCCCTCATCAAGAGGTCCAAAATGTCCATGATATCTCGCGTTTTGAACCATTCTCGCCATGACTGTGGCAAGATGTGCGAATAGAGACTAGGTGACCTGGTGTAGAAGTCCAATATATGGACACCTCCACATAGTGTCTGGAGCAGCCATGAGGAAGTCGTCAAGTGCAGCAATGACTCGATGTATTCTTCAGTATTGGTGAAGTCGGGGGAAAGGGGAAGAGGCGTGTCCGGACCCATTGCGTCATCCAATCTCTCTTATGCGGAGGGCGGTATTGTTGCGTATCCGCGATCTTGGTGAGTGCGCCATCGAGAAAGTGTGGTGGAGTTGGGTGCTCATTGTGGGTGATTTTTTTGGGAAGGTGGGTCCGTGCCGAGGTGTTGAGGCGCGTCATCGCTTGTACGGGACAGCGTATCGACACGCTCCGACACCTTCACCCAGGCTTCATCGACCGCCATCTTGCTTCACGGCTATACTCTGGAGGGACAATCGGTGTCGCACAGTGCAAGATGATGTCATCACAGAACGACGAGGATCCTTTCCTCCAGGTGCAGGCGTAAGACGGCTCCATTCGCGGTTTGGGCATCTCCATTGACACGTGCTATAGAGACGTATTGTCTGCCCTCAACACGGCGCGACCGCTCTTCAAGTCGTATCTGCGTATCCGTTCCTCGGCCTCATCGGCAAACAGTCCCGAGCTTCGGGAAGCGCGCAGCGAACTTGAACAGACGCTCCAAGACCTTAGTCAGGACCTCGAGGACCTAGTCGAGAGCGTCAAGGCCGTGGAACACGACCCCTATCGCTTCGGCCTGGAGATTGATGAAGTCGAGCGACGGAGAACGCTGGTCAAAGATGTTGGCTATGAGATCGAGAACATGCGCGAGGAACTGCAGCAGACGGTCCAACACGCGAAGAACAAAGGCAAGGTCGCGGCCAATGGCGACGTCCTGCCCGACCCGGATTCCTTCGAGGATGAGGACAACTACGCGGCGTTCGAGCAGGAAAGACAAATGGAGATGATGCACGAGCAGGACGAGGCTCTTGACGGCGTCTTCCGTACTGTCGGCAACCTGCGACAGCAAGCCGATGACATGGGTCGCGAGCTTGAGGAGCAGGGCGAACTGCTCACCGATGTCGACAACGTGGCAGACAGAGTCGGCGGTAAACTTCAAACAGGTCTCAAAAAGGTCGGCTGGGTCATCAAACAAAACGAAGGTAAGATTCGTGCTATCCGTGTACCGGGCGTCGTTGACCGACTTTCCTAGATTCCTGGTCCAGTTGCTGTATCGGCGTCCTCATTTTCGTCCTGATCCTCCTCCTCGTTCTACTCTTGTTCCTTTGAGTGCGGAATTCTACCTCAACCTTAGGCATACACGGAACACGTCCTTCCGAGCCCCAAAACGCCGAAACACCAGCGCCGAGCACCATACGTCCTCTTGTTTGCACTAGCTCTATCATAGTATGATCGACAGTCACAGCCGACGGCACCGCATCGAATCTGCACACATCGTTGCCGATGCACATACAACAAGAAACCCGAGACTTTGTCGCAAAGTTGCCGGATCCCGTTTCTTGGCTTGCATTGCCGGTGCTATTATGCGGGCAATTTATCTGGGGGACCCATCCTTCATTAGCGCTTTTGCATGAATGCATTGCGTGTGCAGTGAAGGTGCCCTGTGACAACGAGCTGGTTCCCACCGCTTGATCACGTACATGAAGAATACTCCCATAGTATACGACTGGCAGACGTGCTGCCATTGAGCGGGACTGAAATGTTGCACATTTCTTCGATTGTCGCCTGTGCATGGATGAGTGTGAGAACCCTCACGCCAACGAAGGCACCCATATGTAACGTCTGTTCGCTACACAGAGTTTTCACATAATGTAACAAAGACAGTTAAAATCAGGAAAGAGCCGTACGTGCGAACAGACCACCCGCTCAAGGCAGGTAGCGTTGCCTCTGAGACGTCGCCTGTATGAGACGTTCAGGCTCTATCCAAGAACTTCTTGAAAACCACAATCGTCATTGCTTCTTATTAGGCCGTTCTATACCCGGCTATGCCCTAGCCACACTTTCCTCAATGTCCCGTTGTTGTGCTTGCGATAAGAATACCGCCTTTCTTCCGCTTGCGAGTCATCACTCACTGCATGGCTGCATCGCACTACAGCCACAGCGATGCTGAACAACCGCTCACCAGTTCAGAAACCAAAACGGTCAAAACCAGCCTCAGGATTCCGCGCCGAAAAGTCACTCTCATCTGCATTACCCTCCTTCTTAATGTGTTGCTCTGGAGTGCCATCATATGTCTTGTCACTTCACTCTACCAGATAATATCGGATCCGCAGGATATAACAAACGTTGCGCCCGTGGTCTTGACGTTAACTTCAGTATGTGCTTGGAGTCTTGCAGCAAAGAACAACACTCACTGGATCTCACAGGCTCTCACGACAATCGCATACACGTTCATACATACAGTTTTTTCCCTCAAACAAAAGACATGGGAGCAGCAACAGCGACACACTTCAGCTGTCAAGAAGACTTCCTACGTTGCCATTCGCCTAGTGATTTCGCTATGCGTCTTGTGGCTGCTGACGACGGGATGGAACATGATAATTGTCGCCAGAAGACCTGTTTGCTTACATGAGGCACCCGGACTTGAAGGTTGGGAATTCGGTTCTACTTGCTTGGGAAGCCGTATTGGCATCGCGTTTGCCGCCATATCGCTGTATGTCGAAAACTGTTCCTTAAGCTTGTGCAAGATTTAATTGTGTCACTAGAGTTACGTCATGTGTGCTTTTTGGAGTACTTGCCGTTGTCAATCGTCCCTTCGAGGCTCATCTATTTAGGCATGGCTATCAAAAGCCTGCAGATATATCGCGTTCGCCACATCCTTCCTTTGGGCAACCTCTAACTAGAAATCTAACATGGACATTGGAGAAACGTATTGATGACCGACCTAGGTCTGTATCGACACACAGGAGCAGGTCATTCGAAACGGTCAACCGAAGTAAAGGTCTGGCACAACCAATCGTTTCAGCTCCTTCTCGAGTTCGCTCATCGGACTCCAGGATTTTTACTTCGCCTTATGCGCCGCCACCCATACCTCCTGCTTACATAGCGGCACAGCGCAACTCGTCAGCCTATACTTCAGATCGCTCATCCCATTCGTCCATGAACCGTGGTTTCTTGACACGTCCGCCTCGGTTGTCTGGTAGTACGCGAATCCCTGAGTCTGTACCTTTGTCCGTACCAGCACAGTATCCAATGTCTACATGGCGCGCCATACATCCCGAAGGTCCTACTTCAGTTCCACTGTCGACACACTCGCGTCCTCGTTCTTACAGCACTGGGTTATCTTACCAAAGTGAATACTCGCGCTCCTCTGTATTTCTTACTCGTCCAGCTCGTCTAAGCAACTCAAGATCTAGTTCGCGACATGGATCTGAGGAGTTGAAAGGTCGAAACGACCGGTTTTCGAGCAGCATCGTTGAGAGCAAGAGCGCTAGCCCTAGAGGGGGTGCTTATGCCATCAAGCATGGTACACCTCTAGCTCATACGGAACATGTCAAACGTCAAATTGGGCACCATACGCGCACGGCCAGTGCCCCACAGGCTGCCTCACACAGAGAGTTTCAGAAAGAGGCTGATGTAAAGATCGTCACTCGTAAACCAGTGCCAGTTCGGCAATTGAGATCCGCTAATCGTGTGGGAATCTCAAGCGCTTTCATTTATGCTGAAGCAGCAGAAGATAGCGTCAACAGGATGTTGAGCGACTCCCGGAATAAATTGGGAAGCGCTGGGTCAGTGAAGGCAAGAACAATGACCTTCGAGCAAGTAAAGAACAAGCCGTTGCCGAAGATTGCTATCTTTAGCGTCGAGCTCGATGGACATATGGTACCAACTAGATGAACGAACATCCTGGTATACAAACAACGCCAAGCCCCTCATCCGCGGCTCTTAGAAACCATTCCATAAGCATGAAGATCGACACAGCGTCAACCAACAACGAAAGTAAGCGAGTATTGCTTTGGGAAACGCCGACCTGGAAACAAACGGTGGAACGGGCCGCTCATACGTCAATTTACTGTCGTTTCAGGCCCATCTCTGGTCGTTGCTGATGGGCTACTGTTGGTCGGCCATGGGGTCAGCAGCGCCATCCGTCAGCTTACAACGGATGGCGGGTGACTTACCAGGCCGCAACCCGGATGCTGGTCAGACCTATTACTCGCTAGATACAGCTACACGAGCCAGTAATCTCTGCGACGTCTCTCGGCCATAACTTACCACCACCAACGCTGACCATTTACAATCGCTTCGTACTGGCAGACCTTGCCGGTGAGCTCCGCTTCGGTTTGCACGGTCCATTTTCTTATGTGTCCTACGCTAGTCAATCGCGAGAAGATGGCCACTCATCAGACCTTATGGAGCACCAGATGAACTCACCTGCAGTACCTGAGTGCCAGCTGTAAATGATGAGTTATGTCTCCATGGCGGCTTTAAGCATCAGGTCGGGAAGCAAGTAGAGCGTTGGCTATTCACAGCCGATGTTTGCCGCTTTTCAAGCATAGACATAAGTCAGCAGAACAGGAGAGGAAAGAGCTCGTAAGCGTAGGAGTTTTACTAGCACGCGCTCATATACGAGCTATAACGTCATCTTTTATGTACCCGTGCGATAGCAAAAGCGGTTTCACGCTCGATCGGGTGAGCAATCAACAACATCACTTTCTCAACTCGACGAAGTCCTGTTGTTTGGCGGCTTATCTCACTTCCATAAAGACATTAGCAAGGTCTTCCACCATGGACTGACGTATATCATACCGCCAAAGAAAATACGCCACCGACTGGAAAGGTTGGAAATAATCCAAGCCCAGAACTTCTGTAGCATTTCATAGGGAAAAAGAGCCTTTGCTATGCATCACAAAATTTACGGTAACGGTGAAATGCTGAGTATATCCGAGGCATAGCCCTTCTGCTATAAAGCAGAGTTCAATTCCAAAGAAGAGATGCCAACCTTGCTACATTTATTCATACACTCGACCAACAATACTATTACGTTTCAATATCCCGATCGCCAAGATGCAGTTTGCAACCCTTGCCACCTTTCTTGCCTCCATGGCCCTGACCGCTACTGCCGCGCCTGCCAACAGCATTGAGGTTCGCCAGGAAATTCCGCATGTTCGCGCCACTTGTACGTGATACCTCTGCATGTGCGAAAGCCATTCAAGGACATGACTAACCTTCACATCAATCTCTAGTCTATCGCGACACTGGATGTGGCCGCGACGGAAGCTCGTACGGCGATGACTACGACCCACTCCAGAACACCACCGCCACCGGCCTCAGCACGTGCATGAACCTGCCTTCAAGCTTCAACTTCCCCAGCACTTACTTCAACGAGACTGGGAGCCTTACCAGAACAAGTATGTTCTTACAGTATGCCAACGAGATTCGGGTATGGGAAACTAACCAGTGACATTTAGTTCGTTTCTACGACCTCCCTTGCTCTCAACTTACCACTGTCGACAGCGGACATCATATCGATATCACGCCTGGTTCGGTTGGTTGCCAGACGCTGACACTCAAGTCTTATGTCACTTTGTAGAAAAGTTGGTATGATGAGGAATCAGTCAGCGAAGGGAATGAGAATAGCTTTGTTGGGTGGCAGTATGATGTGATTTGAGTCGGGACCAAAACTCCGACTCTCATTACGGTGGGGCTGGTGCGGGAAGTAACTTACATATCCTAGATTCTTCTAGTCACTCGTTTATAGCAGAATACAATTACGCGGGGCAACCCAGCATGCAAAACTACAACAATTTGGATGACATACTGGCCGAAATACGACATAAGTGCTTGACTTCTTCTGACTCTTGAAAGCTGGCCAATTCTTCGGAGTTCAATTTGTAACTCCTGTTAGGCAAACTCAAAAGACCTGTCAGCTTGCAGTGGGCGGATTACAACCTATCGATGCTGTCTCTCGGCACGTGAGGGAGTATGCATGCACAGCATTTCAGCTTACCTGCAAGATCGAGAGGCTTAGAAGGCCGTCTTTAAAACATGACATGAAGATTCAGTCCACGCAGGTGGATTTTTTTGTCGCTGCCTCGTATAGATCCACCAACCACCAGCCAACAGTGCACTCTCCTTCGTGTTGTATCGCCTCTCAGCTTATAGAATATTCCTAGAAGGCCCTAGTTGCTCAATAAGAACTTCTCACAAAGCATCATTCGTACCATATCAGACCAAGCTCATGTGAAAAGATGCAAGCCACCAACTGCGCGATCAGAATCGAGCTCGATAGCGGAATCGGTGTAGCAATGCAATACGTAACGTCAACGGTGCTTATACCTATGAATCGATAACTATGTGATAGCACAAGAACCCCAGCGAGACATATAAAGCAAGCATTGCACACCTACTCGTCTTCTCTCATCTTACCATCTCATCTCATCACCTTATCTCCCCATTCATCTGTATCAAAAATCCTCTACTTCCAAATTCCAGCCATGCAGCTCACCATCCTCACCACTCTTCTCGCCACTGCGCTCACAGTGAGCGCCACCCCCATCGAACTACAGGAGAAACGCCAACTTGAAGGTGCTGCTCGCGTCTACGCCCGCTTCTATCGGGACGGCGGCTGCGGTCCCTCTCCATGGGCCGAGGATACTGTCTTCCTTCAGTCCGATACTGTGGGACTTGCTGGATGCCAGGATCTGACGGTTGGGCCGTTCCCTAGCACCTTCTTCGATGTCAACAACTTCAGCAGAACCGGTACGTGATACATCATAGCACGCAGGAGTGATTCGCTAATATACACAAAGTGAGATTCTTCAACCTGCCTTGCTCTCAGCTTACTTCGACTACGAGCGGAAACTTTGTCGATATCAAGCCCGGACAGGCCCCAGGGTGCCAGAACTTGGCCATCCGCTCTTGGGTTACCATCTAGGTAGCCTCGTATCGTCGAATGTTAAATTCGCGATTGATGCGAAAGCGAAAAATAGAAGCGGCTTCAAATCATGGGACCGATGATAAAGGTAGAAGCATCGAGAGTCGCAGAGAATTTGTGAGATCAGTCGGGTCCAACACTCCGGTCTTGTCTTGCGGGTGTTATTTCCTACCTTCTAAGTCGCTCATTTGATAACAATACAAGATCTTGGGGTCGCCCCCGCTCATGAATGAACAAACACCTCTGATGCAACGTGGAAGTAACCTAACGTTTGTCTGCGGGAACATTACAGCAGAGAAATGACAAATTCAACACGATAGTCGTGAATGCTTGGAAGAATAGTCAATCTTTTTTGGTTTTTCGCTACTACTTCCTGTTTGACTTCCGGTTATTCGTTTACCTTGGACGGTGAAAGTACATGGCTCACATACAGTTAGAATTGTTCCCCGGCAAAGTTCGTACGATGAACACTTTCGAGGTCTCCTAGTGCACGTGGCAAGTGAAGGATCAAGTGTACAATGACTCCTCTTTGTTGGCTTCGCCTCATGTTGTGTCACGCCCCCTCACCAGCCTCGCCGCAACCGTCTCTGTGCTACTGACAAAGAGTCAAAAAAATTACTTCCTCCAGGCTCATCCTGCCACTTCTTACTCAGTCCACCTACTCAAAATTCTGAACAACTACTTCCCTTGCATACTCGCAATGGGTATCCTCAATCTAATCCTCTCCAGCGTCTTTGCCATCTATGTCGTAGCGGCTCCTACAGGCTCCGAGCTACGCTCTCCGCTCACCGTTCCCGTTCCCGGCTCTACGACATACGATGCTGATGTCGCAGTAGCCGTCGCCTACGCTCGCTCTCAGCCTTCCTTTGACACTGTCAAGGTGTCTGCTACCACCCCAAAACAGAGAATGTGTGGCGAGTACAAACCTGCAAACAGGCCTGGATCCGAATTTGTATATTCGACCGGAGGGTTACTCTGCGCCGAGACAGAGCATGGCGAGGAAATGGAACGGTTCACCAACTACCACTGTGGAGTTTGTATGGTCTTTGATGGTAAGTGTGGCGGTCATTTCCTGTTTCCCTAATACAACCGCTTTCGACGCGGTGTAGCCTTAAGAAAAATAGAATCACTAATGAGTTTTTTAGAATCTCAATGCCAAGGCAGCTTGATAGGATACTGGGGTCCGGCTACGCCCCCAATGGAACTCCCGGGCGACAAGTCCCATTGGGCCCATGGCGGCAAGAGCTACTGGTGCGTCTGAGGGAGACTACAGTTGCTACGACCTCTGCAAGGATGGGACTCGTTTAGCAGCTAAGGTGCAAACAGTGGCTAGCAGCGAAGAAAAGTGGTACATGGAGGATGAAGTTTTCCAAGTTGCGCAACAACGAGCTGATGAATATATATGTCAATCACACAAAAGCAGCGCTTCATTGCTTCTCGCAGAGGAAGCTGGAGAAGACAATCCGTGTCAATAATTGAATGCAAATGAGGATTGATAAAGGAACCGTGAAGAGTCGCTGGTGACACTGACTTATATGTCACAAGTTGTAGCCAACGCATAACATCCTAACATGTTTTCCTCTCAATCATCTTACGAACGGACAGGCATTTCCTCCTTGCCTTCTCCCTATCCCTTCTCAGTTTCCAATGTATCCCCAGCGCCGACCCATTAACAACACAAACATCACAGCAACTTGGACAAACATACCGTTACATGTCAAACTTGGCATTTCACAAGCAGAAATGGATGCCCATCTAGCTTTGCAC
>Ga0268250_10000614_pt1 | contig 16529 bp, 12 predicted proteins | sample AgamicAsSfe_FD_200448 | JGI IMG/M metagenome (GOLD analysis project Ga0268250, IMG submission 200448) | Agave microbial communities from Guanajuato, Mexico - As.Sf.e (v2) (version 2) | ecosystem: Host-associated > Plants > Phyllosphere > Phylloplane/Leaf | place: Guanajuato, Mexico | collected... | reverse complement strand
TTTATAGCTCAACGGTAGAGCGAGATACTGTTAATATTTTGATAGATGTTCGATTCATCTTAAGGGCTCAAACGTTAACCCGTTTTTTTCTTATCGGTAGATATCTAGATCTATTTTTCGCGACAAACCGATCTGAGAAAAATTTATTTTTTTAAGCCGTTCCCTAGACACAAGTTTGTCATAGAGGAAACTCGTTATCATTGGATTACTCCAGACTGTTTAAGTCAACTAGATAGATATGTTATACTGCCTTACGATAACTACATAATAACTATTCAGGTACATACAAGTAAGAATAAAATTATTACTCTTTCTGAACAATATTTATTGCGGCCTGAAATAGGTACTTCTAAAGAAAAAATACTAGAACAATGAATTTATAAACAAATAAATAAATTCCTCGTTAATAAAGCTAATCAGGAAATATTTATTGAAAGGATTAATATATTTTATAAAAAAATTAGTCCTAAATCAGTGTCTTGTGATGATTACTATACCTATCTATTAAGTACTGAATGTTTTTATATAATACAGCATATGATAAAATATTTTCCTTTCCCTAGCGATAATTGTATATTGCATAATAAACTAAAGCTTAATGATACATTATTATACCTTATATTAAACAACCAGGATAATAAGATTTTCTTTCCCGAATCGTTTTTAATAAACTGTGGTACCACTTCGTATACAGATGAAACTAAATTTTATCTTGTTAATACCGTATCTGATGTACACATTTTAGCGATAAATAACATAGGTAATATATTAGTGAAAACTGCTTACACACTGTATGGTACTATGCTAGGAACCGTTACAGAATATGGTGAAAAAAACTATACTGTTAGGAGGCATGGCTGTGTAGAGTACATTATATACTAAAAATAATTAAAATTTAATAAAAATTAATTTACTTAAACCTTGAAGGTTGTAATAGGTATTAAGGTATTTATACTATATAATTAAATTACATTAGTAACGTATTAGTTTAATATATTTAAAGGGATTTTTTTCGATTAGGATTAATAAAGTCTTCCACGCACAAAAAAAAATAAATATATTTTCTAATGGGGAATGTGGATGACTTTATTTCAACCTAGCGCGGTTTAGATGAATTTTTCTGTATAACTCGTTTCTTTTTTACACAGAGAGATTTCACCTGCAAAGCACCAAAAATAAAATGGCTTCGGTTTTCGATGGATTTCCCATCCCATAGGGTTAAAAAGATCTCTCTAAAGATATATTATATATAAATAAAATAAACACAAAGTAATGGATAATATATAAAAGTTTTTAACCCACCGCATAAAGTCTTCGACTTTGTCGATGACTTTATTTATTAAATCGGAGTTCTCTCCAGGTTAGAAAAAACCATATATGTCATTAACCTAAGAATCTAAATAAGAAAATTAAAACCTGCAATTAGGGTTAAGAAATTTTAATATTTACTTATTTAACTTAGATATTTTAGATTTAATCTATGTTGTATTTACCCACATTAATTTCTGTGATTGAAGTTGTATTGGTAGTTGTTCCTGCCTTATTAACTGTCGCTTTCGTTACAGTAGCTGAAAGAAAAACCATGGCAAGTATGCAAAGAAGACTGGGGCCTAATATCGTAGGATACTATGGTCTTTTACAGGCATTTGCAGATGCTCTTAAATTACTTTTAAAAGAGTATGTATCGCCTACACAGGCTAATATAGTTTTATTTTTCCTAGGACCTATAATAACTTTAATTTTCGCACTTTTAGGTTACGCAGTTATACCTTGGTCTGTCGTATTAAGGAAACGACATTTGTGGGGTTCAATAGTCAAATTCCGGGGACACCCTAAAGCTTATATTACCAAGCTCTAGCTGAAAAGCTATTAGTGGCTGAGCTAATCACTCAGAGAGGGTAACAATATATAAGATAATCGAAAGAGCAATGGGTTATCGCGGATCTAAGTCAGATATAACCCAGAGTTCCTCTCGGTTAAAAAAAATTATATTTTTTTTAATGCGGAGTTATTTTTTAAAGTTTTTTTTATTTAAAAAAATCAGAGGAAACTCTTCGGGGAAAAATTATATCTGTAAAAGAGCAAAGAGTATACGGCTGTTGATGCATTTTTCTCTAGAGATTAATGCATTTAAGATGTATTCTAATGGATTTCGAAAGAAATTATCTAGTCAAAACCTTTTCTAAACAATTAATTTTTGTTTTTATTAATTGCATGATAAATTTGATTAATAGTACGGACCTGGATTAGCAGTATGAGATTTTAACTTAGGTATACTTTATATGTTGGCAGTTTCTTCTCTTGCTACATATGGTATCCTATTAGCTGGTTGATCTGCAAATTCTAAATATGCTTTCTTAGGTTCTCTAAGAAGTACTGCACAATTAATAAGTTATGAATTAATATTAAGTTCTGCTATATTATTAGTAATTTTACTAACTGGAAGTTTAAATTTAACTGTAAATATAGAAGCTCAAAGAGCTATATGATTTGTAATACCACTATTCCCAGTGTTCATTATATTTTTCATAGGTTCTGTAGCAGAAACAAACAGAGCGCCGTTTGATCTAGCGGAGGCAGAATCTGAATTAGTTAGTGGGTTTATGACCGAACATTCTGCAGTTATATTTGTATTCTTCTTCTTAGCAGAGTATGCTAGTATAGTGCTTATATGTACATTAACAAGTATTCTATTCCTTGGAGGTTATCTTTTCAATGTTATTCCTTTAATTTATCTTTTACAAGAAATTGACTATACTTTTATAGAAAATCCGGAAAGTTTAGAATTTTTATTCAGTCCTTTAGTTGAAGGGTTATTATATGGTTTAAGCTTAGGATTAAAATCATGTATTATGATATTTACTTTCATCTGAGTGAGAGCATCATTCCCTAGAATACGTTATGATCAATTAATGACTTTCTGTTGAACTATACTATTACCTATCGTTATAGCATTTATTGTATTAGTTCCCTGTATTTTATATAGCTTTGAAATAATACCTAGTAATATTTCTTTGTTCTAGTTCCTTTCGCTGTGAAAAAAACTACACTTAACCACAACGAAATAATAAAAAAATTGGAGATTGGGCTTGTTTAAATTCACAAAGTTCTTATCACAATGTTCAATATAAAGTTAATTTTGCTTGATTAAGAAAAAATATAATTAAAGCTGGAGTTTATACCATTGTGCATAATGAAACTAAAAAGCTATATATTGGTAGTTAAATTAATTTAGCTAGAAGACTTGTTGATTATATTAATAATCAAAACTCCAATATTATGTTGATACGTGCTATCAGTGATGACGGTTTAAACAATTTTCCCACGAAGCAGGGTCCAGCCTCCATAGGAGGCTAAGTTTTTGTCAAAAAAAACTCCGGACCTATTTATATTATAGAGTTGTTATCTGCAGATCTAAACTCAAATGAAGAAGATTTAGGTGTTGGATTAATTAAGATGGAACAAAAATACTTATATCAGCCACCTCGATAGCTTCGACAGTATCTAATCTATTTTCTTCTCGGTCTGGTGTTAAAGAGAAATTATCTGAGTATTTCAAATCATATATTTTCTCTAAAGAATCTAACTCTCCTTTAACTTTTCTTGCTCTATTTCTAATATGTCCAATATTTTTAAGTAACCGTCCATCAAATATAATGGTTCAGAAAAATAAAAAAAAAATAACCAATTCTAAAGAGAAGAAATATATAATTATTATAACAATTGTAATAAAAAAAAATTCTTGCTTATATGTATTAACTCACTTCTAAGTATTTTTATTATAACATATACAAATAAAAAAATAAACCACACAAATAAAAACTCTACCATGTAGCAGAAAATAAACTAAGAATAACGAAAAAAATATAGATATAAACATATATAAATAATAGATAAATTTACACCCTGACTTGCTCCAGAATTTTAAACTACAGGTAAAAAATTCACCATCAGATGAAGGGTTTTTATTAATTACTCTAGGGAGCAAGGCAAAACTTATAAAACCGAATAATCGTAAGCATATATTAAACTAGAAACGCTATAGTTTAAACCGTCTAATATAGGGGCAGGGTATACACCTAATACCACTGTAAATGCAACTAAAGTTAATAAAATAGTGAATTCTCTTTTATTAACATCAGATATGCTATTTAAGAAATATCTAGATAAAGAACCACCAAAGACTATACGATTAAACATAAACATGGTGTATGCTGCACTAAATACAATAGAACTACTTGCTAATGCACCTAGGATAGGCATTCTTTCAAATCCACCGTATAAACACATAAATTCACCTATGAAATTTAAAGTTAAAGGAGTACCAGCATTACCTAAACATAAAATAAAGAATAGTACGGAGAATAAAGGCATTATCTGAGCTATACCTCTGTAGTAAGTAATTAACCTAGTATGAGATCTGTCATACAGAACACCACCCACACAAATGAAAAGACCAGATGACACGAAACCATGCCCTAGACCTAAAGCTATAGCACCTTCAATACCTTGAATAGAGTTACTAAATGATCCCATTAAGTAAACCGCTGCGTGAGCTACAGAACTGTATGCGATTAATTCTTTAACGTCTATAGTTCTTAAAGTACTAAAGCTAGCATAAATAATAGTTATTACACATATAACGTATATAAGTGGTGTGAAATACATTGAGGCTTTAGGTAATAAAGGTAATATTAATCTGAATATACCATAAAGACTTAATTTTAACACTACTCCGGCTAATATAATACTTCCAGATAGTGGAGACTCAACGTGAGCTTTTAATAATCAAGTATTTAAGAAATAGATCGGAGTTTTAACTGCAAAAGCTATAAATATACCAACAAATATAAATAACTGAGTATAATAGTTAAAATTTGTTTTATACAATGCATCAAAATCAGTTGTTCCCATGATAGATGACATTGCAAGAATAGATAATAATAAAAATAATGAACCAAATAGTGTGTATAAAAATAGGTAGAAACTAGCTCTAACTTTATTACTTGATCCGAATAATCCTATTAATATGAATAAAGGGGGTAATATACTTTCAAAAAAGATATAGAAAAGTAATACATCTAATACTAAGAAAACTGCTAATAATAATGTTTCTAATAATAAAATAATTATTACAAATGATCTTACATTTTCTGAGATTGAATTTCAATTAGATAACAGTGCGATAGGCATTAGTATAGTAGTTAAAATTACAAAGTATATAGATATACCATCCACACCTAGATAGAAATCAAAACTACTTACTTTATGATATTCTTGAACAAATTGAAAATTATTACTACTAAAATTAAATAAGATAAATACAATTAATGATACAAACAAATTAACTATAGATGTAACTAAACCAGTTAGTTTAATTTGTTTTATATTCGAAGATGAATTGTCATGATACATTGTTGTAGTTATTAAAAATAAACCTGCTATAGGTATTAACAGTAAAAGCATAAGTAACATAAGATATAAATAAATATATATAAAAAATTTTCCTGTTTCACTCACCACCGATTATAAATTTATAAAAATTTTATATCATTTAGTAGTGATTAATTTTGTACTCATGGTACAAAGTTTTACCCACTAAAATAAATAATTTATCCTTATGATAAATTATTTATTAATCCACATTAAGCCGGGGAGAGCTCCGTCTCCGAACTAATTAAAAAAATCTTCTAGATAGTAGAAGATTTAAACTATATTTGCTATGCAACTACGTTACTATTGTACATGAGGTCGAAAATAAACCATCTAATTCGAGAATTTTCCTGCAAAAGTCGAAGATTTTAACTACACCATACACATGTGTATGGTGAAATAAATTCTCACCCAAGACTTGAACTTAGACAAAGATATTAGGAATATCTCGTTCTACCATTAAACTAGTGAGAGTCTAATTATTTACCATATAAAATAAAAATTTTTTAGTACTATAATACTAAACAACCTGAAATTTAGTTCAGTTGGTACAAAATTAATCCCACAAAATAAACCCTTTAGTATAATTTATTATTATAAATAAAGTAAATACGCTATTGTTTTTTTATTATTTTTGTGGTTCATATAGCGTAGATAATACAATTAAACTTTAATTTGTGATTAAACACTTACTAATGGAACTACAAATAGGAAAAGTGAGAACTAAGGCACAGTAGTAATTTATCCAAATTCTATAAAAGGTGTTTAAACGAATTTTGCACCTAATTGCATTAAGATTAAGAAGTTAGCTATAAATATATAGTAACCCTAAAAAAAAACCTAATTATTAATTCTTTTTTAATTTCTTATCCCCAGTATTTTCGAAAAAAATATCATCATTAGAAGGGTTTTTTCTTTTGAGAGTTTTCTCTAGTTCTTTAACCTCTAACTTCTTATTTATAGTATTTTCACTGTCATCACTATGAATCTCTGAAGAGTACACCGAATAATCATCACTAGACGGGGATATAGATCTAACTTTTTCAGTATTTTCTTGTAAATATTCAGCGTATGCCCTATCCTCTTGTTCCTGCAATGTTTTAGCGTAAACTCTGTCTCGCTCCTCTTGTATAAATTTATTGTTATTTGCACTGGTTTCAGATTCATTTGCTACTTGGTCACTAGAATACCCCATTTGTTTCCTAACTTCATCTTCGGTGGCTTTTCGTTTACCCTTATCCACTTTAGGTTCATCCTCAAATTCCGAATCTGAATCGCTAACACTTTCTGCGAGTGCGGGTCTAATAAATTCGAATTCCATATACCCAGTAAAAATTCCAAATAAAAAAGGTAAAACACAAAATTTAAACATTACCTGCACAAATAAGTATAGAATTATATTGTATTGATTTATACCAGATAAATTTCGCTCTATATAAAAATAAACCCCCATAACTTTATAACCTAAACCATAAATTATAGGGGTTTTTATTATTTTTTTTGGTTTATTGATAATTCAATTAAACTATTTTCTAATAAACTCACTAATGGAACTATAATTAAGAAATGTGAAAAGTAAAGTACAGTAGAAATTTGTCCAAATTCTATGAATGGTGTTTCAACGTGTTTTGCACCTAATTGCATTAAGATTAAGAAGTTAGCTATAAATATAAAGAAGGCTATTTTACTTAACGGTCTGAATTGTATTCCTCTACTTCTACTTAAATCAGTGAAAGGCATAGCTAATAATATTAAGATAGCTGAGAACATAGCTATAACACCTAATAATTTATTAGGTATAGATCTTAATATAGCATAGAATGGTAAAAGGTATCATTCCGGTACTATAGCAGGTGGAGTTTGCATAGGGTTAGCCATAATATAGTTATCACTATCACCTAATACATTAGGCATAAAGAAAACAAATATTGATAATACTATAATAAATAAGAAAATGGTAATTAAATCTTTAAAGATGAAATATGGAGCAAAAGGTAATCTATCGTAGTTACCTGATACACCTAACGGGTTACTTGAACCTGCACTATCGTGTAACGCGATTAAGTGCATTAAGGCTAATGCAGCTAATACGAAAGGTAATACGAAATGTAATGCAAAGAATCTGTTTAAAGTTGCATTGTTTACAGAGAAACCTCCTCATATAAATTCAACTATATCTTGACCTACTCATGGTATAGCACTCATAAGGTTAGTAATAACTGTAGCTCCTCATAATGACATTTGTCCGTAAGGTAAAACGTAACCTAAAAAGGCTGTAGCCATCATTAATATAAATATTACTGTTCCAATTGTTCAAACTAATGTTCTTGGTGCTCTGTATGATCCATAGTATAAACCTCTACCGATGTGTAAGTAAACTATGAAGAAGAAAGCTGAAGCTGTGTTTGAGTGTAAGTAACGAATTAATCATCCATTATTTACATCACGCATTATATGCTCAACTGAATTAAATGCTTCTAATACACTAGGGTTGTAATGCATTGCTAAAGTAACACCAGTAACGATTTGTATCACTAAACAAAATCCTAATAATGAACCAAAGTTTCAAAGGTAACTTAAATTTGATGGTTGTGGTGAATCCACTAAATATCCATTAGCTAAGCTAATAAGAGGGTGACTTTTTAATAATCTCATTTTAATATGTTTATTTTAATATCTGAAGTTTTTCTAATTATCTGTTATATCCATAAAGGGATAAATTTGCCTAGTATATTTATTTAAAAAATAAATTTTCAACTTTATATGACAGGAGGGGGAAGCCCTCTAAAATTAGTATCTAAATTTTTTAGTTTTTTATTTGCAGGGGAATGTAATTTACACAATTTTTTATTACTTAATAAAGCTATTACATTACTAATGAAATAACTTTATGCAATCAATATTATATAGTTAAGTCTGTAAAGCTTTTTTTATTAATTACTGAATGTACATCATGTGTAATAAACGCTTATCTTTTTGCGGACGATTGTAAAGATACATATTTTCAATCGGAGACAAGGTGGGAGCATATTTGTTTTTGAATCAAGAAAGCATATATTTCTCTGTATCTGACAATTTATTAGCTAATTCGCCATAATAGTAAGTTCTATTCGGAGCTACACCATCAACATACATGATACTCTTAGTTTTAGGGTTAAGTTTCTCCAGTCTAAATTTGTGAAAGGAGGAAACTCATGAGTTAATAGGGAATCGATACTAATACAACAAACCAGGCAAGAAGATAAAACATCTGGATAATTATTAATAATAGAGCAACATAGCAAAGGTGTATTGTATAACAATTTAAGAATAAAAAGAAAATAAAAAATACAATTTTTGAACTTTTCATCCCTATTACAAAAACAGAAAAAGTCCCGCCTGTATAGTCAACCGCGTGGGATATAGTATCATGCAACTCATCCAGAATTAGTGAGAAAAGGAGTAAATTAAACAAGTGAAAAGTTTAATCACCATAATCTAATTTTTCTATAGTGTAATCTGGCCTTGTTATAGACACAATATGGGTTTGTACCGGTGTGATTAAGAATTAATCCTTTTGGAAGTAATTGTGCAATAGACCAGAAGTCGCGTAACTAGCCCCCCCTCTCACAGGGGTTTAATAAATAATTTATCATAAGGATAAATTATTTATTTTAGGGGTCCAGGTTTTTTTTATTTGCTCAAAAAAACCATGGTTTTTTTTATTTCCTAGTCCCCTGTCCTGGTTTACCAGGTCTGGGACCAGGCAAACTAGGAAAGGCGAAGACTAGTTCGATGTTCATTAGTGTTAGCTTGATAAATACGATTATAAGTTCTTGTTGTAGTTGTAATGTTAAAATATTTCATTTCAAAAAAATAGTTAGAGATATATCGTTGTACTAAATATGCAATTGTAACTATATGTAGAAAAAGATTAAGATTCTTACAGCAAAATCCTTTGCGAAAAAGACATAACATATACGGCTTAATAATCTTTATTAAAACCGTAAATAAGTACGCAAGGCGAAGATAACTTGTTTATCTATAAATTACATCTCTAATGAAATTTATAAAGCATAATAATCATTTTTATTTTTAATTAATTCTTTTTTTATAAATGCTGTTAAGCAACGTATAATAATAAAAATGCCATCATAAGTGAAAACAGACCTACGGCCTCTGCAAGGGCGAAACCTAAGATAGCGTATGAAAATAGTTGACCTCTTAATGAAGGGTTTCTTGCTACACCTAATATTAATGCACCAAATACAACACCAATTCCTACACCTGCACCTATTAAACCTGCGGTTGCTAAACCTGAACCAATAATTTTTGCTGCTTGTATCATACTAATAATATATTTAAATCTAATTAATAAAGGAGACCTTATACTATTTTATAATTTTTTTTTATACAGGGCTCGCATATGACGAGGTACTCTTAAAATAAATAAATGATTAATCATTTATTTTAGGGGTCAGGGTCCAGGGAATACAAAAAACCTCGGTTTTTTTATTTCCTAGTCCCCTGTCCTGGTTTACCAGGTCTGGGACCAGGCAAACTAGAGGTTAAAATAGAAACCTGCGGTATTTCTCCGCTATAGCTCGGTTAAACAGAGAGTATAAAAAACAAATAATATCTAGTGTATTTATCTTAATAATATACAAAGATACCCCACAAAAAGGGGGAAATTATCTTTATGTTTATAAGGGATACGGAGGAATTGAACCCCAAATTTTCGATCTGCAATCAAAACGTAAAACCATTTACTCATATCCCTAAAATAATTATAATGGGTAATCATTAAATTTAAATTAGTTTGGGGGGCCACCCGTAAGGCTGGACCCAAACCTGCGGCTCCCCTGGGTCAACAGGAGGTTGACGCCATTATTATGCAAAAAAAATTTAATTACCCCTGACCTCTAGGAGCCTAAAATGAAGGCGAAAAAGTTTTCTTAGGTTTTTCCTTGTTTATTACAAAAAACCCCTAGTTGAGAAAAGCGAATACTGAATTGAAAAGAAAACTAAGATAAAGAATTTTATCGATTAAAAATTATTTTTTTTAATGCGAGATTTATTATTAAAAAGAATATATTGTTTTTTATAGCTCCTTCCAGAGAGGAGCTTGTCTCCTCCATTCTAAAAATAAGGGAGCTAGCCTCCCCATTATTATTTTTGTAAAAAAAATAATTAGGGAGAAGAGGGTTTTTTATTTATTTTTTTATAGTAATAACTATAGCTCCTACCATCGCAAGTAAAAGAATTATAGATGTGATAATAAGTCACATTGGATAACTAGTGTAAAGAATATTACCTATAGTAGTAATGTGAGATGTCTCGGCTAAATTTCCCTCTCACATTTGAGAACTTACAAATAAGATTTCCTCACTATCTTTAGAAAAATTTTGAGCAAAAATTTCTTTAAAATAATTTCTAAAATTATTAACATCAAAAAAATTAGAAAAGTTTATAGATTGGATATTATTATTGAAAGAATCTCCTTTTAAAGGTAATATATCATAAACTGTTGAATTGAAAAAAATTCCTATTATAATTGCAAGTGGTATACTATTACTAGTATCAGTTACAAGTTCAGAAATTCTAACGTTAATTAACATTAATATAAACAGGAATAATATGGATACTGCTCCAACATACACAAGTAAATAAGATAAACCTATAAAATTTATACCTAACATCATTAAGTAAGCTGAGATACTTAAGAACAGACCAATTAAAAATAATACAGAAACGATAGGATTTTTACTAATAATAACAAAAATTCCACATAGTATTGCAACAAAAGAAATATAGATTAGAAAATTATACTTAAATCCATTAGTAAAAGTTTCATTTAAAAGATGTAAATTAAACATATTTAGTACTAGATAATAAATTCTCACCGGAGATAAGTTTAACGAAAAATTTTCGTATTCTTTAAGTTAATCTAACAAATACAAATTTGAGAGGGTATTTGTTATCTAAACACAAAAATAAACCCGGAATGGGATTATTATAACCGCGAATTGGCTAAACGCGTACAAGAGTCGAACCTGTATCTCTGTGTCCGTAGCACAACACTCTAACCATTAAGTTAACGCGTCTATATTCCTATCCAAGACTCGAACTTGGACCCAGATATTAGAAGTATCCTGCTCTACCATTAAGCTAATAAGAGTTTTATTTTTAAATTTCCTTCGGTTAATTATCCATCCACCATGCGGTTTGTACTAGGGAACTATCGATTTAAACATTTTCTTTTTATTGCTTAGGGGATCATCATATATTATGGTATTATTTGAAAAGCTAATGAATTTTTATATTTTTCATTTTTTGGTCTCGGTGTGTAACCGGTATTTGAAATTAAGAGTGAATAGTAAAGTACTCATTAGCCAGAGGAGAAATTCGAATTCTCATTCTTAATGCATGAAATTAACGTTCTAACCAGTTGAACTACTCGGGCGTTTTATTTAAATTATTTACTTTATCATGGCTCGCTCCGATTAAATAAAGTCGAAGACTTTATTAATCCTTGTGATGAGGAACTCTCTGTTAAAAATTTATCGGTGTTTTATCCGCTTTCGCGGGGAGATTTTTTGCTTAGCGCTAATTAAAAAAAAATAAGCCTAAAATAAATGATTAATCATTTATTAATGCTTCGGGTTAAAAAAAACTCGCGAAAAAAAACCTTTACTTAATCCAAGTAAAGAAAAAACCCTGTAAAATATGTAATAATTATTAATTTATAATTTATCGGGTGGATACCCCGAGTTGAACAGGGAACTTGCTGTGCCACATACAGGTGTTCTACCTATTGAACTATATCCACCTATATATTGTTATATAAATAATCCATATTTATATTATGCCTTATTACCCGGTATAAAAGTTATAAGCCAGCTTATATTTAAGGGTTACGCTAGAGCAGATTACTTAAATAAGAATAGCATTTTGTATTATTGCTTTCTTATTTTTTAAGCATACGCCTTGCGGAGATAGAGTAAACTCTTGATTAATCCATCATTTATTAATCGCTCCATTATTATTTTTTTTGTAAAAAAATTAATTAGGGAGCGATGGTTAAAAAACATTCCCCTAGTATTTTTATGGATGGTGAGTTCCTCCTGGGAAAGAAAGAATATATAACAATTAATCTTTACCCTATTAAGTAAATAAAAATCTAAATCTAATATTATGTTGGAGTGATTCGAACACTCAATAGTAAATACCAAAAATTTATGACTTACCGATTAGTCCACAACATATAGCTTTTTTTAATCATCGGTTTAAAAAAATATGTTTTTTTTAGGTTACGCAATCGCTACATTTATGTGATAATGCGCATAATTATTTAATAAACCTCTTATGAGGAGGAATCTAGTCTTCGCCTTACCTAGGCGAAAGACAAGTCTTTCCCTCGGCTAGGAAATATAATTTTATTATTATATTTCCAGGGAAAATTTATTTTTTGCTAGTCTTCGCCTTACCGAGGCGAAAGACAAGTCTTTCCCTCGGCTAGGAAATATTTCCAGGGTAAAATTTATTTTTTTGCTCTCTTTCGCTTAATTTTTATTTTACATTCTACTCTTTCGCGGTAAATGATAAATAAAAACCTAAAGCGAAAAGCAAGCTTTTCTTATAGAGAAAGGCCCTTCGGGTAAAAAACCCAAAATAATACGACCGCGCAAAGGGATTATATTTATTTCGCTAAAATAAATGAGCCATTAATGGCTCATTTATTAATGCTTCGATTGAGGTACTCCTGGATTAAAACAAAAATAATTTTTTTTTTAGCGCTAGCAAATTATATTTTATTATTACATAACCAGGCAATAAAAAGAATTTTTTTACATATTAAGGTAAATCCGACTTGAACGGATAAAATTTAAAAATCAAATAGTCCTAAGCTATTCCTGTCTACCAATTCCAGCACTACCTTTTATTCTACTATTACATAACTGGTTTTAATTATTTTTTTAACCAGACGCCACAGGTAAAAATTATTAATTTGCCCAAGATAAGATTCGAACTTATAACCTAAGCATCTTCAGAGCTCCGCTCGGCCAATTGAGCTTCTCGGGCGTTTTATCCTTTTTTTAGTGTTTCTCCTGCTATAGAGAAAAAATCATCTATACCGCGCTAGGTTGAAATAAACTCATCCACCTTCCCGATTAAATAAATAAATTTATTTTTGTGCGAGGAAGACTTTATTAATCCTAATCGTAAAAAAACCCATTAAATAAATAAAACTAATACGTTACTAATGTAATTTAATTATATAATATATAATACCTTAATACCTAATCCAACCTTCAAATTTTTATATATTAAATGTATTAAAATATGTATTTGATATTTAAACTTAGAGGCTCTGGGGTTAAATTATAGCTTAAAAACCGGATTTATTTTTTATAGAGTTCCTATCGCTTAAAAAAAATTATATTTTTTTTTACCCAAAGCATTAATAAATGATTAATCATTTATTTTAGCGGAGTTATTTTTTAAAGTTTTTTATTTTTTAAAATCAGAAGCCCAGCTTACAAAAAAGTTTTGTCTTTGACTTTAGATTTTTATTTTACATTTACGGCAAAAGAGTAGAATAAAAAAAAATTAAAACTAAGGGTGAAATTTTGCCTGCAAACCGCATGGTGTATCCTTATTCTAATGGGTTGTATCATATTTTGATAGGTTTTTCTATTATTTTATTTAGCACCTGGCATAAAAAAAAATAAATATATTTTTTTATGGAGCTTGTCTCCTCTCGCTTTAAAAAAATTATATTTTTTTTAATGCGGAGTTATTTAAAAAAAGAAAAATAAGGGGAGCAAAGCTCCCCTCGAGGGAGACTAACGGGTGTGGCGCTAGAAGTTTAATTTTTGTTTTCACCTGGGTATTGAAAATCTAGAAAAAAATATTTTTTCTTAATCCTAATTCATGAAGAAAAGTTTTTTTACTCCTGCTTAAATCACAATAGAGTTAAATGTGTTGCAAGATTGCAATATAAAATAAAACCGATAGCTTTTATTTAATAACCCTGCTCTTTTAAGAAATTTACAACATCTAATGTTGATGCTTTGGTGATGGGAACTTTCGTTGTACACGGTGTAGTCTTTTCATCTATAATCCACGCTCTCACTAACCCCCTTACAAAACTTTTATAGATGGGTACTAGGGTATGAAGCGTTACCACTATTAGCATTAACATTTTTATTGCATACTTCTGTTAATATATCACCAACACCACTATTTTTTGCTATACTTAACTCCCCCCCCCAATGTAGTTGAGTTGTAAAACCTTTTACTACGTATAGTATTTTTAGGTTGACCCTTAGCCCTTTGTTCAAGTATGTATTAGGACTGTTGTACAATATAATAAGACACTTTGAATTATCGTTTTCTAATAATTTGACCTAATCAAATATTTAAAAGGATCTTAACCTAGGCAACTCTTGTTATTTAACCTATCAGATATTTCTTTTTCGCTTAGTTTCTCATTCACCTGTTTCAGTCCCAGCTTTATTGTTTTTATTATTGTTATTGTCGTTGTTGTTGTTGTTGTTAGAATTGTTCTTTTCATTCTTACTTGGGCTAGAAGAATTTTGATAGTTATTTATAAATAAAGTATTTTAATTAAACTAATTGAAAAAACACTCAGCAAACCAAGTAGCGATATTAATAATGAAAAATATAAAAATAATTTATATAAAACGATATTTATTATCATTAAGGTTGTTTTAAACATTAAATACGTTATACTTATATAACTTAGACGCTAAATTAAACCGTAAATATATAGCCTGGGTTTTAGGTAGTCCTGTTAACATCGCAAACATAGTTGTTTAATAAAGTTATTACACAATCTAGTAATAACCTTATTAATTTTCTTCCATTTATAGGGTTAATAATTAATTATTTTTGTAGAAGCTAAAGTAATTAGTTAGCGTTCTCATTTTCATTTCCTTTTTTTAGCCTTCCATCACTTCGACCTTATGCAGAAGTGATTCCTATAATTTTTAACAACTAGGGTTAAATTTTGCTTAGAGCGTGAAGCCTTATGTTTTAATTATTGCTCTTGTAATCATGATAAGAATTTCTCTAATGATACAGACTCTATTACGATAGGCATAGAACTATGTAATATTCCACATATTTCACTACATTGTCCGTAAAATAATCCTTCTCTATTAATTAACACTGATACTTGATTTAATCTTCCTGGGTAAGCATCACATTTAATTCCTAAAGCTGGACAGGCATATGAATGTATAACATCACCAGAAGTGATAATAAATCTAACGTGAGTTAATTCTGGTAATATAACTCTATTATCTACTTCTAACATTCTTAAAGCTCCATCTTCTAAATCTGACTCTGGAACTAAGTATGAATCAAATTCTAATTCTTCTTCATCTTCATTTAAAAAATCCGGGTATTGGTAACTTCAGTATCATTGGTGACCTTCTACAAATACTGTTAATGATGGGTCAGTAACTTCATCCATTAAGTATAATAGTTTAAAACTAGGGAAAGCAATAAAAATTAATATTAGAGCAGGAGTTATAGTTCAGATTAATTCTATTAATGTTCCGTGGTTAAGATATTTGTTACTAATAGGAGATTTACTCGCAACATAATTTCTAATAATAGAAACTAATATTCAACCTACACCAAAAAGTACAATAACTAAGTAAAACATAATGTTGTCATGTAATTCAACAAGAGCTTCCATTTGAGGACTAGCACTATCTTGGAAATAAACACCTCATGCTCTAGGTGCATCGCAAATTGAGAAAAAGTTTGATAATAAAAATGTATTCATAATATATAATATAAAAATAGTATGACATCTATAAGTTTTACTGCAAAAGGAAATTAAATTGTATTTATAGCTCTAGATATCGCATATAAATAATTAAAACATTAAGATCTGGGCTCGCATTAATAAAAAAATAAATTAGAACTCCATTAAAAAAATTTATTTTTTTTTAGCTTTGTCGCGAAAAATAGATCTAGATATCTACCGATAAGAAAAAAACGGGTTAACGTTTGAGCCCTTAAGATGAATCGAACATCTATCAAAATATTAACAGTATCTCGCTCTACCGTTGAGCTATAAA
>Ga0268250_10000610_pt1 | contig 16578 bp, 16 predicted proteins | sample AgamicAsSfe_FD_200448 | JGI IMG/M metagenome (GOLD analysis project Ga0268250, IMG submission 200448) | Agave microbial communities from Guanajuato, Mexico - As.Sf.e (v2) (version 2) | ecosystem: Host-associated > Plants > Phyllosphere > Phylloplane/Leaf | place: Guanajuato, Mexico | collected... | reverse complement strand
CGTACTTCAACAATGTCAAGAAAACACTTTCTGTTCCCCTTGCACCTCCGCAGCTGTGTAAATCGCCGTCCTCACTGGATCCTGCGAAATTACGCCACAGCCCGTCCGAAAGTAAGACCATAACACTCATCAAGCCGTCGGAAATTTGTAAAAGCATATGTTATGCGAAGAGCGATGCCGACAAGACACCAACTCTTGCTGACAGAAAGATGCAGCTAAACATGGCCAACCATGAGAAACCACTTCAGCAAACCACAGAAGCTCAAACTGAGCAATGGGACGCGCTGTGGCGACAAAAAACTACACCCTGGGATCGCGCCGCCCCAAACTCTGCATTGATCGACGCGCTGAACGAGAGAAGTGACATACTCGGTTCTTCCATCCAGAGTGGGGAGACGCGCCGCAGAACAGCGCTTATCCCTGGCTGCGGTCGCGGTTACGATGTCTTACTCTTCGCCAGTCACGGCTATGACGCCTACGGACTTGATATCTCGCAGACAGCCGTCGAGGCCTGTCGAGAGCTGGATGCAGAGCAAGGCAATGACGACACGAGATATCCTCTCAAAGCCACGACTGCCGGTCGAGGCTTGAGAGAGTTTCTTGTCGCAGACTTCTTCAACGACGACTTGTCCTCTCACACCAACGGCAGCGGCTTTGATATAATCTACGATTTCACCTTCCTGTGCGCCATACCACCGGAACTACGCCCTCAATGGGCAAAGCGGATGAGCGAGCTTCTAGCGCCGAACGGAAGTCTGATCTGCCTTGAATTTCCACTGGCAAAACCTCCAAAGGCTGGTGGGCCGCCGCATGGTCTGAGCAGCGAGCTGTACCTGCAGCTCTTCAAGCAACCTGGTAGGGAGGTCGGTTATGCAGAGGACGGATATGTTGCGCCTGATGAGCGCTCTCTTGATCGGTCGTCTGGTCTTGTGCGAGTCGCTCACTGGTCGCAAGAAGGCACTCAGGACCTTGGGACAGAGACGCAGATGATGTCCATCTGGCAACATGCACAGAGTGTCTAGATTGTGAGTCAGAGTGGACGGCGCATTTGTCGCACGAATCGCCGATGTCTTGGCTTCTTTATCCTATGTACTTGGGGGGCGCAAGTTATGCGAGATGTATTAAAGCAGCTGGCAACTGTTGATGTACATGTCAGGGCTTAGGATGCCTAGAGATGGCATGAACATAAACCAATGACTAGTATGCCTACCCCACAACCTCATCCCTTCTAATGTTTATTCCCAAGACTTGTTTGCGATGGTGTACATTGCTCCATACTCACCTCCTTATCATGATTCTGGAGCTAGTCCGTCTCAATTGACTCTGCCTTACCGTGTGTCAATGGTTGTAGATTGTGCAGCTGGAGAAATGCACGGTATCACCGAGCACCAAGATGGATTCACTGAGAGATAGACACCAATGGCTCTCTGTGGGGTTCTCTACCTCCTATACATGATCGTGCATTTTCGGTAATGTTCGCGCTCCATAAATCCATGCGGGAACTGTCGGGGCTACAGACTTTAGCACACGGGGAGGAATCATAGCGACAGCAAACTGTAAAGTTACAAGTCGATATCTGGCTCATGGATATCTTCCAAAACACGCTTGCATTGAGAGGATCTGTGACCCGTAAGCAAGTCAGTACCGATCAAACTCGGTTTGTTTTCTACTATTGTAATGTTGTCGTAGCTCTTTTCCTGAACTTCGCATGCATAACGGTTTTCATACCTCTTAAAACATCTTGCCGTATTTGTCATCGGTGCCCTCCTTAACCGCCTCTCTATCCTTGATTCTGTCAACCCAAGCCAGTAAACTTGGGAACGCATCCATCTCCTCCTTGGTAAAGCCTCCGAACTCCCACTTCGCAACCCAAGGCCAAACTCCAATATCCGCAATACTGTATCTGCCTTTCCCATTGCCTGCCAAATACTCTCTAGCATTTCCATCGCTGTTCTTGCCGGAAAGATGGAGTTCAAACACACCAAAGATACGCAAACTTTCATTGTGGAAGCGGTCAATAGCTTGAGGATTCTTCTCCTTTGAAAACTTGCTGAACCAGATCAATTGGCCTTGAATCGGTTGACCAGAGCCATGCCAAAAGAACAGCCATTGAATCATTTGCGCGCGCTCAATTGGATCTTCAAAGCTGAGTTTGTGGTCTTTATCGTATGTTTCGATGAGGTATAGCATTTCGGCTGTTGTTTCCATCACAGGAATAGGGCGGCTTTTGTCTGTGTTGTCGACCAGAGTTGGGATCTTGCCGTTGGGGTTCAAGCGAAGGAACCAGGGTTGCTTTTGGGTGCCTTCAAAAAGCTTGATGGGAGTGAAAGTGAATTTGGTACCGTAGAGGAGGGCGAGTTCGTGGAGTACGATTTGCACTTTTTGGCCATTGGGCGTGTTAAAAGTCAAAAGATGAAGTCCATCGGCCTGGGAGACCTCGGATGGGGTGGAGTCGATGTAAAGACCAGACATATTTCAATTGAGTATCGAGGTAGAACTGTATTGAATTGAACGAAGGAGCAATGGAGTGCTGGACATCGCGTACTTATGTTACCTTACCAAAGACGTTGTTATCCCCACACGTGCCATAAAGCCGATGCGGTGAAAGCATCATCACGAGATGCCCATAGAAATTGATCAGCTAGGTTTCGGCCGCAGGTGATAGACATCTCGAGCGGAGTTAAATAAAACACAAATCATATGCCGAGGCCAATGCGAAAACTGACCATCAAGAACCTTTTACAAACACTTTGTCTGCACTGGTAGGTTGACGGACCTTGATCACCAAGGAGTTTGGTGAATCCAATCAACGCTGATTCGTGGGGTGTTGGCGTCGCAAACAATGGCATCGACGCCGCAAATATTTCCAAATACTTCTTGCACTTTCGACTGCTGAACAAGCAGCAATCGCCAGCCAAAAGATATCGCACTGGACAGGCAAAACAATGATTCCGCTGAGGCTCGAACTCAGGACCGCCTGTGTGTTAGACAGAAGTGATAACCAACTACACCACAGAACCAATTGATGCATAAAATTCTGGTAGCACCCAACACGTCGTCGCAAACCGCAACACCTTCATCGGGAGCCATGTCTTGAGAGCTCGATAAGATCAGTCAGGTGTATAACAGTAGAAGCGATAAGATTGCGAGAAAAGGTTAGTAGAAACAAATATGAACAAGAGAAATACCATATTGGTAAATTGAGCAAAGTTCCTGAACGCCAGACCCAGCTCAAAACGAATAAGCGGACCCCATATCCCATGTGTGTGTATACCTTGACCCAAATGCAATGCCCACCCCAAACGCCTCATTATATTCAATTTTTTCGTGTCGGTGCCATCTTCAGTGAGCCGAGATCTCGAGATGACTGCGTTGTAGTGCTCTCGCAAGCTCTTCTTCGGTAAAGGGTGTATGGTCGTGAGCAAATGCAGCTGCTTGTTGCGCTTGTGATGGCGTTGATGTGGGTGCTTCCGATGTTTGTGCGAGTGGTGATGCCTTGGTGGGGGCTCTGACTCTGAACTCGGCGGTTTGACGGCGTGAGTAGACGGGACGATGCGGTTTGTCTTCTCGTGATTGAACTCGTGATAGACCGACTGAAGTTTACTATTAGCCAGATCCTCGCGATGGGTGTTAAGATGCAAAACATACCATTCGTGACATCGTCATCGCCATCTGCTTCTATCTCTGTCGATAAGGCAGGTGCAAGAGCTGCATGTCTCTCTCGTGGCACCTCCAGACTTTCGCGACCGCTCTTCACGCCCCCTGAAACACTATTCCTCCTGCTCATGTTCATGCTGTTTCTCAAACTGCTCCTGCCTCCAAAACTCTTTCTGCTGATCAGACTCGCTCGTCGGCTGGGCATTCTTGTGCCCATAGGGCTGTATTCGCTCATGAAACTCTTTCTCCTCCAGGCTGATGCAAAACTGAAGGATTCGAGTTTCTCCTTGTGTTCTTTCTTGACCGGGGCGCGATATTTTGCTCGTGGCATGGTTTCACCAGGCTTGTATACGTTTGACGGCCATCGTTCTCGGCTTTTGTTGGATTCGGTTGTGGAGTCCTTGTGGATTGAAGAGTTGGGAGAGGCTTTTCGTAGGGCTTTCTTGATGCGCTCGCGGAACGCCATGGTGGTGTGAATTGTGTATGATGCGGAAGTCGCCGGGTCGAAGATCGAGGTGTGCGGTGGCCGAATATCAATGTACCACTTGCGTAGAGACAATGGAAATACACCACTCCTCGTGTCAGAAACGTGGGATCTCAAAGATCCTTTGTTCTGTTATGAAGACGCAGGAGTTTGAACGGTCGGTTCGTCGCGGCTAATTTACGATTATGACGTGCGGCCCGTTGTGATGGGCTTTGTTCGTTGTTTGAACAATGAAAGGTGAGTAGTAGGTTGATGAAAGGCGGAGATTGATTGAGAGTAAGGCGGTATGTAATTGAGATAGGAGAAAGAGGACAAAGAAGGCAATCGACAATGAGGAGGAACAAGAAAGTGCCGTCTCAAGTTGCGGGTGAAGGTTGTGGAGGACTTGCGTCTCTCCCCACTCTTTCGACACGGCGCACGGTTCTCAAAAGGCCCTGGTCGAGAACTACCGCCCGACGCTGCCTTCGGCGGTATTCGGCCTTACTTATGTAGAGGAGGGAAAGTGTGGAGGAGTATGGAGAAGGCTTGGATGACAGAAGGCTGAAGGATGTTTGCTCTGTGGTCGTCGAATTTGAAGGTCTCCCAAGAGATGATCACCCCAAGATTGACTCCAGTGACGATGGCGACGATCGATATGCAAAAGAAGCGTTCTCGAAGCCCATGCGTCTGGGGCAAGTCTCACTTCGAGGCCTGACGCCAGACGAACATGCATGCCAGGTTTTGTGACCATTGGGGGTGAGAACAAATGAACAAAGAAAAGACACCCACTCTTACTTACCTTGCTTATCGTGCTTGTTCTTCTCGCACACACAAACAGGTATCGCGTCCGGACGAATATGGTTTCGACTTACCGGTAGATGCTCGTATACGAGCGTCGGCGTTTCAACAACAGGTAGTTGGGGTGTATGTACATCGTTGGTGAGGATGCTGCAGAGGAAGAGACGAACTTTTCAGACGGTGTTCTCACCTGCAGCTTGCCATGGATGGCTGAGAGTTGGCGTGTGGAATGCAGCGGACTCACGTGCGGCCTGTAGCCGTCCCAGCAATTGTTGCCAACATGAAGGAGACAGAACAGTCAAGCCACAGAGCAAACACGTCAAGCCACCGACGCCGCACGATAGCTCGGTAGATCAGTACCCCGCCGTCGACGCAAACTGACGATCGCCGCGTCACTGAGTCCTTGTTTCGCTCCCGCATCTTGAGTTCATCGACAGAAGAGTAATTCGGAGGCAGGAAATGGTGCTCGCGTTCAGCCACAGACACGGGATGTGATTCGATCAAGCTTCTGTAGCGGAGCGGATTGGTCGCAGCAGTGATCGTGCAGGTTTCCAACACCCGTTTTCCTGCATGAAAATGCCTTGAACCGCAGTGATGCAGAGCTCGATGTGGAAGATTCATTTACGTCATCCTCGTTGTGTCGTCCCTTCCTGTTTTAAAGCAGGGCACTCGACCTGCCACCTTCCACTCTTGACCCATTCACACTCGCAATTCATACAAATTGTAATCTTAACGACTGAGACCGTACTTGACGATATACGAAACAACCCATTCCCCCAGTAACGACCCATATCTAACAAACACCAACATGGAGAAGCTCAAGAAGATTTTGTAAGCTCTGTTCTGCCGCCGATTGTATACTAGTTGCTGACCTGCCTCAATAGGTCTCCTGGACACAAGCAGGACGAAAACGTCATGTATAACGACCCAAACACTGGCAGCAGCTCCACTACCAGAGAAAGCGCTGCTGCTACCCACCACGCTCCTGGATCGAGCACCCATGACACAGACCTTAGACAGAATGTCCTAGATCCTCAGAGTAATACTGGTTCCAGACCACCGATCTCAGAAAATGCCAGCACCGCAAGCATCCGATCAGGTGTCGTGGGAGCCGGTCAGGAGCCTCGCAACATCGAGGGTACAGGCTTCACAGATTATGCCACCTCGGGCGGTTCGGGTGGTTTGGCCGCACCTCAGCAGACACTTCCTGTCAGAAGTGCCACCCCTGTTGGACAGGCCCGCCCCAGAGTCGCTCAACAGGAGACCATGGATCCCAGTGGTTTCGTGAACAGCTCACATGCACACAGAGGTCTTGGCCATAACTACAACGGCGACCCCTGCTACGAGGCTCAAGAGGAGCCTGTCCCCGGCTACATCCATCATCAGCAGGGGCCTCATGGCACCGATATTGCGAACATGCTCGACCCTCATGTGCCTGGTGAATTCCCCTCAGACAACGGTCTTGAATCACACGAGCGTACAAGAGACGGCCGCCTGGAGTCAAGCTTGACATCGGGCTCCACAGGCCTTGGTCCCGGTGCCTATACGGCCGACCAGCGCACTTCTGCATTGCCTGGTCAAGGAAGCAACACAACAGACTCCACCAGCAGCCACCACCATAGCAGAGACGCTGCCCTCGGCGCTGGAGCTATTGGAGCAGTTGGAGCAGCCGGACTCGGTGCCAATCATAACAATGTCACTGCCAAGGTCGAGGATCCTAACTACGACCCCCTGCTCGAACAGCAAAGACAGGAACGCGAACGTGCTCTCGACGCGGCCCTGCCTGGTGGCCAGAGATCGCAGCCAGACCCATACAACAACAGTAACACCTCGGGTGTTGTGTCTTCCTCGACCACCGATCGCTCCTTCCCGCTCAGTAGCCACCCCGCTGGTAACACTGGATCAAGAGATATCCCATCAGAGACATCTAGAGAGCACCACTTGGGCAGAGATGCCGCCCTTGTAGGCGGTGGACTTGGCGCTGCTGGTCTGAGCGCTCACGAGGCTGGATCTCATAGACCTTCTCATGAGATTGAGGGCTACGATGACCAGCGCTTCGATCCCTCTGCCGCCTCTGGAGACAAGGCTACCCGGATTCCCAACTTGATGTATGGCGCCTCAAACAAGTCGACCCATGAAGGTCAGCGCACTGGCGTTCTCCCCGGCCAAGGCGTGAATGCAGCAGATACCGCCAGTGGTCATCACTACGGGCGCGATGCTGCTCTGGCTGGCGGGGCTGGGGCCGCGGGGCTAGGAGCCTATGAAGCCCAACACCGCTCTGGCGCACCATCAGGTCAGGGCGTGAACGCAGCCCAGACGGCCAGCGGCCAATCCTACACTAGAGACTCTTTGCCGGGCCATGGAGTCAACGCATCCGAGACCGCTAGTGGTCAGTCCTATGGAAGAGATGCCGCTTTGGCTGGCGGCGCTGGAGTTGCTGGTTCCCAAGTCCAGGGCTACAACCATGGCGGCCGCACTGAGACTGACCCTGCTTCCAAGACCGTTGGTCCTCACAAGAGCAACCTCATGAACGTTATCGACCCTCGTGTCCAGCCTGAGCCCGAGAAGATGAAGGACAGAACTACCGCTGGTCCTCACCAGAGCGACATGATGAACCGTGCCGACCCTCGTGTTGACTCTGATCTGTCCAAGCAGAACGAGCACCATTATGGCAGAGATGCTGCTCTGGGCGCTGGGGCGGCCGGCGTAGGGGCTTACGAGTTGAACAAGCACGAGCGCCCTAATGAGAACATTGGCAAATCTGCGTTCGATCCGAGGTCAACGAACACTAGCAACGTGGTTGATCCGAACCATGACCCAATTCTTGAGCAGCAGAGAGTGGAGCGTCAACGTGCCTATGAAGCTGCCATGGCCAGTGGCACAGGTGGTGCAGGTATTGCTTCTGCTGGCCATCACGGCGCCAATCCTCAGAGCACTCTTGATTCTCCATTCGCCTCCCGCTCTGCCAACACTGACCCTGCTCTGACACAGCAACAATCAGGACACCACTATGGTAGAGACGCTGCTCTTGCTGGCGGTGCAGGGGCTCTCGGAGCAGGCGCATATGAGCAGAGCAGACGCCACGATGCTCCTGCAGGATCTGCCGTCGGAACCTCGACCTTCGATCCTCGCTCGACTAACACCGCTGGTCCTCACCAGAGCGATATGATGAATCGCGCCGACCCTCGCGTTGACTCTGATTTGTCCAAGCAGAACGAGCACCATTACGGCCGTGATGCAGCCCTCGTTGGAGGCGCAGGTGCGGCAGGCGCAGGTGCCTACGAATACAGTAAGCACCATGGTAACGCTGCCGGAACCACCACCGGTAACACAACTGGCAATAACCTCGGAACTTCCACCTTCGATCCTCGCTCCACCAACACCGCCAACGTTGTCGCAGACCCCAATCACGACCCCGTGCTTGCACAACAAAGAGAAGAACGCCATCATCTCGGCCGTGACGCTGCCGTGGCCGGTGGGGCTGGCGCAGCAGGCTATGGCGCCTACGAGGCTCTTGATCCCAAGGAGCAAGAGAAGTTGGCCAAGAAACAAGCCCACGAGGCTGAGAAAGCACAGAAGGCCCAAGCCCACGATGCTGAGAAGGCACAAAAGGCCCAACAGCACCAGATGGACAAGGACCTGAAGCACCAGCAGAAGGAACGCGAGCACGAGATTGCGAAGCAGGAAAAGGCCGCCGCCAAAGACCGCGAGCACGAGCAGAAGAAGCTCGCCACCGCCGCTGCTGCTGCTCACGAGAAGGAAGAGAAGAAGCACAAGCACGATCTCGAGAAGGCCGAGAAGCAACGTGAGAAGGAGGCCGACAGATCTGAGAAGGAAGCCGAGAAGGCTACTAAGGAGAACGAGCACCCAGAGAAGAAGAAGCACGGTCTTCTCGGCTTCCTCCACCGCGACAAGAAGCACGAGCCTGAGGAGGACTTGCGCCAACAGGGCCGTCTTCAGGAAGCAGACATTGCAGCTCACGAGCGTCACCAACGCGAACTTGAGACTCGCGCTGCTGAAGGCTCTATCCCTGCCGCAGGAGCTAGCTTTGAGCCCTCGCTCGATGAGCAAAGAGAGCATTCTCTCGCCTCAGGTTCTGGCTATTCTGGCATTGAGGAGAAGGGACACCAGACTGTTTCCACTGATGGCTCTGGCCGTCACCGTCTCCACAAGGACCCTCCTGCTAGCGTCTTGAAAGAGCGTGGTTCAGATGTTGATCACCACCCTTACGGCGACAGTCATGGAGCCAATGTTCGCATTGCTTAAGTGCTGTTGATCGAGAGAATAACGAGCGTTTAACTTGAAGTTTGGGGGTTTAATGATGCTTATAGTATTCTCGTAATGAATGGCTTCGAATTCTGATATAAGTTTTTTGATTGCATCACCCCTTCTCCTTGCGTTCCTATTTCCTGCCTCTTCTTCAGACGCGACGACTTAGGTGTCTCCCTATTTGCACATGCTGATCCAAATAGTCTCAGTAACCTGAAACTCCGTTTGTCAGCGCTCCTTCCTTGGCCCACTGCACTCTCAGCAAGGCCGTGTTGAGATCACGCACCAACAAAGTCGTCCAAGCATACCACGCGCTTCAGTAAGAGACTGACACCAAATCAGCCTTGTCGATGTCATCTAAGATTCTCTTCTGACACGAGAACAGCGGCCGTACACCCGACCCCAATCCATCCCAGAAGCTACTCCTACCGACAACACAACCACACCTATTCAAGCCACTTCACCTACCACACCTGGCTCGCCTACACTACCTGCCTCGCCTGCCTTGCATTCAGAGGCCTTGCCTGCACCACCTGCCTCGTCTGCCTCACACGCCTCACATGCCATGGGCTCAGAGGCCTTGCCTGCACCACCTGCCTCGTCTGCCTCACATACCGCACCTGCTGTGGGTTCAGAGGCCTCGTCTCACATTCGAGGCACTCACAAGAGCTCGAGCACACAGAAGCGCACACAGAGGAGCTGTACCGTCTCGGCCGCTTCACATGCGAGTTCGGGTGTACTGCCGGCTTTGCTGACGAGTTTGCTCGTCAACAGCACTACCGCCGGGACCCCTGCAAAATCCAGACATTCAAAGCCCCTGCCGATGATGATCTTTCATTTGACATCCTGCGGTACGCTTTCTTGCAGATCCCGAGTTGAGGCAATACAACCTGGAGTGCAAAACTCAGTCAGAGATCAATCAGGCGTGGGAACTTTGCATCCGCAACGTATCACTGTTACCATGATACGATACCTGTCCCATATCCTCTGCACATCGGCTGGACGAATTCAGCCTCGGCGAGTCTATGGTGTTGCACCGGATTGTGGTATCATTCGATCCATGTCATACCCACAGCACCCCCAACAACAACCTTGATGAGCTTGAGATTGGGGACGACTTAGATGAAGAGCTCATCGATAACGGGTACCCCGACGGTCAGCCTAAGAATGCCAATCATCAAGAGCCCATCGGATACCCACAGCCTATCACGGTACACCAGAGTGACATGATCCTTCAAGACCAGACGGCTGCTCAGATCACGGATACCACTGGATATGCGCCCTTCATTTGTCCTGTGTGTGGAGACATCTTGGACCATACGTTCTCTCTGCATCTGTTCCACCGCCATTTCAACACTCCCATCCATTGGGAATACTTTGCGTCGCATGGTATCATGTGTCAGTTTGATTGTGGACGAGGGTTCCCGGACGAACACCACCGCTTCATGCATTACAACAACGGTAGCTGCCAATCGATGCAGAAGCTGGCGACCGAAACCTCGTACAAATGTCCAACGAAGGCCACTCAGAACTGCACCATGAATCGTACTCGAAATCTTACACCTTACGCCCTCGCACATTGGGTCAGTTACCACGGCAAGCAGCACTACAAGAAGCACAGCTCTTTCGATTGTGCTATATTCAAGTTGGGGTTTCCGTCACAGGCAATGCTCGTTGCGCATCTGCAGCAGCAATACGGTGTGAATCCAAAGCCAGATCTTAATTAACGTCCATGCCACCAACATGAAAAAGCGAGGTCTCCTTTGGCACGTCGATGATATCCATATCAACGCCTCTCCGGACTTCCACTTCTTTCCCAATCACGAGGAGCTCAAGCTGGCGTCTAATGAACTCCTACTAGATCGAGACCATCAACTTCTAGGTACGCGAAGAGCTCCGAGCAGACTGCCCCTGCCCTGCCCGAGTCGATATCATCGGCAAGAGAGGTGAACTGCTCTGTCGCCGCGGCGAGATCCCTTAGATGTGGATGCTATATGGTTGCAACGAACATAAGCTCGAGTTTGCCGATGTCCGCGAAGCTTTTAAGGAGCATCCCATGTAGATGCATCTCTAGGGACCTATAACTCGTTAACAGAAGCAAGCAGAGCTCCGCATCTTATACATCGACAGATGCATAATCGCCCCATTCCAAGTTCGTATGGCTCTTCTCTTCCGTCTTGTTGCTACTATAGCCCTTGAGATGAGAGAGAATCCCGCTAGACGCTCTCTCGCCATAGACCGCGATATCGAGTTCAAATGTCTTATTAATTTCTGTATGTAGCCAAACGGCAAGGACGGTCCTATTAAGGAGAGCGACAACTAGATCTCATCCTGCCCGCTTCCGACCCTCTAGAGACGATGCCTAATGACAGCACTTAAGGCTAGCATTCTCGAGGTCAATATTCCAGGAGAGAGAAAGAAGAACGTGCTACTCACCTCGATGTGTTCCATCACCAAAGCTCCTATAGCTGATGGCGATATCTTCTACCCCGACCTCCAACTGGGTAGCATATAGTCGCTAATCATCCAAACTCCTGTCGGCTCATGGTTGGCCTGAACCCACAACGACGTCGAGTTCGCCATTCATAACAATGACCGCTTCCGCCACATGATCAAGACTCAGAAGGATATGGCACACCACGAGCAAGGTTACGAGATCGACCCAGTCTATCAGCTTGCGCTTCGCAATGGTCCACTCCCAGAGGATCAGGACGAGTGGTAAGATTAGACATATCGTACGTTCCTATCCTTACTCACAACCCTACAGGGACCCGTGATGACACTCCAATGCTATTTCCACTTGCCCTTCTGGTGTTTAACAATATCAATCGACGTATAGTGACCAATGGAACCAGTCCCTAGCTGATTGTGACACAACACGCTGTTCTCTTCCTCTCGAATACCCCAAGCTTCGTTGTCAGACAGGCGCAACCAGATGAAAAGAGGTGCTTCCGTATCCTCAAACTCCTCGCAGAGAAGGGAGAATCTGTCCCAGTTGTGAGATAGCACACTCGAGTCCATTGAGACAACTACAGGACAATGGCCCGCTACGATCGCGTCTATCATACGCGACTTGATTCGAATGGTAAACTCTGATGCCCGCACTGCCCGAGATAGAAACTCTGTGATTGACTTTGCAGGACGACGAGCGGATACCACTAACTTAGACGCGGGGCGTACTTCAGTATCAATGTCGTGGTCGAACGAAGGAACAAAACATCCCTGTATCCACTTCCCGCAGATGATTGAGATGGACGCAATCTTTGCGATACCAGAGCTGTGCGTTCGAGACACTGTCGCCATTACCTCCCGCACATGTTTGAGCTCATGGTTCTTTGACGGTATCCCACCGTGACGAAACACGAAGATCAGATGAGTTGTTTCGCTTTTTGCCGCAATCGAATACATCTCCTCGAGCCTCTCTTGCGACGGGAGCCCAGCTTGCGGATGTAAGCCGGTCGAAGCCCCAGAGATGGAGGGGAAAAGATACATCGATGGGTCTCTGACCATTGCGTTAGGGACAAAGTTTGGGATCTTCCATGCCAGCACACGTGAACTATATATAGATCCAGGCAAGCAGCGAGCCGATATCTCTGGAAGCTGGAATGCCATACGTATGCTTCGCACCTTGTTCTCCCACGATGCCAGCAAGTCATTGGTATTGAGCAATTTGCGACTGAGCAGATGAAAATGGTATGTCCTGGGAAGTGGTGGGTGACATACGGACGATCGAAGGATGTCTATTGCATGAGGGACGGCCACACCGGCTGGGCCAGCATCAAGTAGTTGAGGATCGCCACTGGTGCAGAGGGACATAGTGACAATCTTAGCGACGTCAAACCCGCTGAAGATGACTTGAAGATGAGAGCCAGAGCTGACCATAGCGATCATGTGTTGATGCAGATCACGTGCATCCGCAATCCCCTTCTGGCATGTATGGTCTTTGAAGGCATGGTTGGCTTTTGCGTAGGCCACCGAGCCATGTTTTTTCATGCAATGCTGCCGCAAGGCGGCTTCATCAGCAAACTTCGTTTGACAACCAGCATACTTGCATGTCTGCGGCCACGATGGTCTCGGTGGCACAGGAGGAAGAGAAGAGCACTTCAATGTAACATGCTGGCGCTGTTGGAAAGCATCGATGAAACCAACGAGACATCCGAACGGGCAGATGTTCCATCCCATTGAATGAAACTCGTGAGCATGTGAGGCGATGTGTAGCGTGAATCGGTCGTACGTACAATGCACATCAAAGTCCATGTTGCATGGTTGAATAGGACAGTGGAAGTGGAGAATGTATCCAGGGCGAGGGTGTATACCGATGGTAGAAAGACTGAGCGGTGCTTTGGAAAAGTGCACTGGCTGTCCGGATTGTTCTTCCTGGCCACCTTGTTGATCATGAGACACCAGGTTCGAACTGCGACGTGAAGTGCGTGAACCACGAGTCTCCTCAGGGGTTTCTTTGACTGGGTCAGGACTGGGGACAGAGCGCGCATTGCGAGAAGGGTGAGTATCGACATCTTCCTCCTCCGAAGCCTCGGATGTCGCAACCGAGAACTCCCCGTACTCTTCGTCTGGGTCGGAGACAGAATGTGATGTGCAAAAAGCACAAGCCTCAGTATCTCCATCCTCCGAAGACTCGGATGTTACAATGGAGGGCTCTTCCCACACCTCATCTAGATCAAAGACTGAGTGCGAAATGCGAGAAGGGTGAGTATCGACATCCTCATCCTCCGAACAATCGGATGTTACAATAGAGAGCTCCTCATACACTCCAGCTGGGTCTGCGACAGGGTGCGACTTGTGGTAAACGGCGGTTTCCGGGGAGCTCGCTGCTGGGGGAGTCGACGACCGGATCGGCAAGGTTTGATGCGCTCGCATTCGCAGGTTGGGTTCTGAACGGCTGGTCAAAGGAGCTGAAGGCCGACTCGAGGAGACGTGATGTGTGGGCGGTGACACGGCGGTCCTCGAACGGCTCGACAAAGGAGCTGCAGGCGGGTCCAGATAGACGTTGTGTGCTGTTACTGGAAGGTCGGCTTGTGAACTATCCTCCTTCTGTTACCTCGCCGACCCCCCCGATGCGGTGGTCAACTGACTTTCCCGAGAGCATGCCGATTCCCGGCAGGGCATAAACCAAAACTGTCAGCTCCTCCCGGCTAAAGTTGGCCGATGAGAAGGGCATAGTATGCTCCAGTATACCAGGTACAGACTATCCAACTGATTCTACATACCGAGCAACCAAGGAAGGCACATCGATCTAGTGGAAGGAACGTCCTCAGCTTGCAATTGTTCGTATCAGCTTGCGCGACCATGTAGATTCTCACGCACAGGGGATGATAAGAAAGACCAAAGACGGAATGGCAATGTACATTACGAGACCAGGGTTGGAATCTGACTCGACCAGTGAAGCCAATGAGTGTCGTTGTTTGGTTAGAAGCTTCGAAGAAATTCAATAACTGTTGCGCGAGAGTATGAAGGTATCGGAAATAGTTTTTAACATTTTTTTTCTGGCATTACCTTTATGAATAGGCTGGACATCTATGGATGTGCTTCTTCTGGTCGCTTGGTGAGGTTATGGTTTGGGAGGCGGCGGCCAGGAGAGAGACAGGGTGGTACCCCCGACCAGCGAAATTTTTGGTCAGCAAGAGCAGAGAGCTTCCCATACAGAATCGAGTCGCGCCGTTCGACCTCTGTCTAATGCGCAAACCTGCATCCCGCACCTGTCTCTTGCGTTCCACTGTCCTTGCGCTGATGCAGCTCCTGCGAGGCCAGACGAAAATGCTTCGCATACGGATGTTCATGTTGTAGCGTTTCGCTGTGCATGCTTTTTCCTGCTTGTTTGCTTAGATGGCAGCAGCGCCTTCTTCCTCGGCTTGCACAAAGGGATTTGCGATTTCTTCGCTGCCGTCAAGGGGAGAGATGAGGACGAGAAGGGTTCCGCGGGCGACGAGAAGACCAAGAGGTCGCGAGGAGGTGTTGCCTTCGTCGTCTGTGGGTTGTTTGTCAATTATAGTCTTCTCTAGAAGGGAATTTGCGAGGAAGAGGGAAAGGTAAGAGGTGAGACTTGGAAGTATCTTGTAAGGATAGTAGTGGGTTGGTTGCCGCATACCTCTTGTGATTTCCTTGACGTCGTCGAGGACGAGATTCATGAGTTGATCGTAACCCTTGAGTGTTCCAGTTACTGTGTTTTGACACTTGTCAGCGTTTCTGTTGCTTTGCTCTCCATACGCATGCGCCCAAGTCTGCATTTGTGAATGCGCCAGCCATATTCCCCCATCCTCCTCTTTCTCGCCGCAAGGACAAAAGACAAACTCACCCTCTCTACCACCGCTGAATTTGACCTGGATCTCCTTGTCCATGTACTTGTTCAAATCCAGAATATTCTCCTTCTTTGGGCGCGGTGTTTCCGAGTCGTTGTTGTGCGATGAGTTGTTGTTGTTGTGAGCGCCGCCGCGGTTGCCTCCTCTTCCTCCACGGTTTCCACCGCGGTTTCCTCCTCGGTTGCCGCCTCTGAATTGACCGCGTTCTGACATTGTTGGGTATGGTGTGTGAGATGTGTTGCGCGAGAGGTGAAATCTGACGTATTCAGCTGTGCTTGGATAGCGGAGTCTGAGCTCGGCGGAGAAGCGCGCGCAGCGGGGAGGAGCTAGAGGGGAGGAAGGTGCGGTGGGCGAATGACCATGGTGCGGTGCGGGTCAGTGCGCTCCGCTCCGCGATGCAGGTAGGATGCGTCTTTTTGTGACGTGCCGTGATAGCCTGGAAATGAATTTGGGGGCGCAAATAGGCGTTTGGAGGAGGATGGTCACTGGTCGAGCGTCACTGGCAAACTGTCACCGATAGAGCTTGTCTCTTCGGTTCATGTACGCGTGTAAGATTAGGTTCGCAGATGATGTTGTTCGCTTGCTCTATCAGGCTTTTGTTTTATTCCCGAGAGGAGCACCTTCCTCTTAGGACGTTTTACACCGCTCCGCCGACATGCGAGGGTGGCAGGAGGACTACGCGGCCGGTGACGAATGCTCAGCTGCACGCTGGGCCCAGACTGAGACAGGCTTGCTTTCAGGAGGCTGTCCCTGCCATATAGCAGACAGTAGCCGGGTCCCAGTAGATGGCAGACGGGAGAGAGCAGAGGTCAGACTGCCGAGCTTCCTGGCCGACCATCAAGCTGCCAAGGCCCAGTCAGAGGCTTCGAAATAGACAGCGTGATGAGTGTTGGCGGCATTGGCGGCAGCGACACACCAATCCACCCGACCGGCCAACAAGTCGTCTTCGTCCATCAACCACGCGCAGACCAGAGTGACAAGTTGTCGTCGCTGCTGTGTGAGTACCTTCGACCACACGCCAGCGTCCACCGCTACCTGCCTCCCACCGCGCACCACCCACCGCCGTCCGCGCTG
>Ga0268250_10000607_pt1 | contig 16625 bp, 18 predicted proteins | sample AgamicAsSfe_FD_200448 | JGI IMG/M metagenome (GOLD analysis project Ga0268250, IMG submission 200448) | Agave microbial communities from Guanajuato, Mexico - As.Sf.e (v2) (version 2) | ecosystem: Host-associated > Plants > Phyllosphere > Phylloplane/Leaf | place: Guanajuato, Mexico | collected... | reverse complement strand
ACATTGTTGTGGTTAGTTGTCGTGATGTGGTGTTCAGAGGGTGTGGTTGTTTGATGACTGGTAGAGGTGGAGATGTTTGGTGTGGATGGACTAAATGAGGTTCTGAGTTCCAAAGTGAGGGCCAGATGCTGGAGTGTCTTAATGTTGGTAGTCGCGGTTGATGTGTGTGTTGCAAAAGCTCGAGGTGTTCTTCCCGGAGAAGACGACGGCAATAGTAGTTTTCAGTCTGCTCGACCTCACTGTCGAAGTAAGAGCTCCAGTCAGTCCGAATCGTTCACAAAACAGTGCCGCGCAAACGAGACGACGCAAAGTGAAGTCAAACCGCACAGTCCATTTAACGCTGAGAAGTCAACCTGAAGCAACGTCTTCAAACCGAAGTGAGGTCAAGTCAAGCCACACTAGCCCCGAAAAGTGCCGGCGTCAAGTCTGTGCTACACTTGAAGCTTACGACACGTAATGTACAGTAACGATAATGTGACGGGCAAGCTGGAGGAGGAATCAGAAAGACCGAACGGCACTCGGGCTAGGTCGTTGTCAAGACTTAAAAGATGGGTGTATTTCAAGCATTGGACGAGTGAGAAGTGAAGTGTTTGCTCGTTCGCCCTGTGTAGCACAAACGCAACCTGAAACGCCTGAAACGTGCAGGATAGGAGCCTCATGCAGCTGCAACTCTCCCGTCTTTCACATTGAATTGCCCGGGGCGGGTACTTGCTTCATGAATTGCGTCGTACGCGGGGGCGATCAGTCTTCAATGCCTGAAGCAAAATCAGGCGGACGGTGAACCTGATGGAAGGTAGTGATGGCCTATAAAGTAGTAGTAGTAGTAGTAGTAGTAGTAGTAGTAGTAGACAGGAGACGGGTAGAGCCATGAAGTCATGGACAATGAAGATGAACTCGATCTTGGTCCGCATGCAATACAGGTGACTCCTTGGAAGCATTGTTATCAATAGTCAAGTATGATTTCTACATGGCTATCTCTATCGTGTACAATCTCAACCCAAGCCACAGGCAGGATATAGTCGTCTTTTGTTACCACACGATATAGCAACATCACATCAGCAAGATGCATTCCATCACCTGTCTCACTCGTTGTCCCTTTTTCGACCGATATCCCGTTAAAAGATATCTTCGACCCCATGCCTGTCCATCCCGCTTAGGTGAAATCCCTTCGTTTCTTCTCAAATCCACTACTTCCCCTCTGACTTCACATCCGTGTCTGGTGCATCTGCCTTCTTTCCCTCATTCCACCACGCCTTCACCTTATCCCACCTCGACCGATTCAGCTTATTGCTCAACTCCCTATAATTGTACATTTCGCCCCAGCAATCCCTCCCCCACTCACACCCCGCCATACTGACCACAAAGTCCCTATCCTGCTCCCTATAATGAATCGTATGATTGCCCTCACCGCACGCGCCTGGCGGGAAACTGTTGATCTTGCGTTGCGGAATGAACGCCACGTGTGGGCGGATCCAGGGCTGGTTGTCGTAGAGGTATTCAAAGGCATCCTGTTCCTTGTGCTCCCATTGCATGTGGCGCTGTTCGTAGTGCACGGGATCCCACCAGATGTCGAGGACGCGGTCGGTCCAATCGGAGCGGCGGACGAAGAAGGAGCCGAGGTTGAAGCCACCGCAGTCTTGCGGGATGATCATGTTGATGGAGGTGGAGAGGTTGTCGCCGACCGGGGAGCGGGTAGTTGGGTCGAGGTAGGGGGATGTCAGAGGGTGTTGGAGGGAAAGGGGGTTGTAGTCGTTTATGTTGCGGTAGGTGTTTGATGTCAGGTCGTCGAAGATGTGGGACTGGAGAGACTTGGAGGGCTCCATGATGTAGGTGTTGAGGTCGAGCCACCAAAACCTGAGCAGTGGTCAGTAGTGATTGTGAGCAACTACCTCCATCCGTAACATACCACTCAGCGTTGGGGTATTTGTGCATGAGTCTCTTCAAGGTGTCCACCTTCTCCCAACTCTCACGCCATTCATGAGCATATCTTTTCTTCGTGGCCATATCCACGATCTCGACCTCATAGCCCCATCTTGCCGCATACGCCTTTTTGTTTCGTACACTGTCTCTTTCTATAGCCCACTCTCGTGGTCCCTTCCATTCCATGACACCTCCACCCTGATTTGCGCCCAGCACAACAACATATTTGCTTCCTCCTCCGAGCCATGACGTCCGACGATAGAATTTTAGTATTGCTATGCCAAAGTTAGCTGATAAACATATCGTGAGGAGATCATACGCACGAGTTGCGAAGAACATCCCAATCATCACAAGCACCACCACAACAACGAGCAATGGCACTCGTAGACGCCATCCCAGTCCAGCCAAATGTTTCACCCCTCCGAGCAATCCAGGACTTCGACCTCGCCCGAGCTTCTCCTTCTCCGAGTAGTCCTTATCATCGCCCATCTGAAACCTCGGCAACGACGTAGAGAGAGACCTCAGATGCCTGCCAAAGAAACCACCACCTTGTTTCGACCTCGCAGCACCATTGACTCGCGCGCTGCGCTCCTGCGCACCAGCCCATGTGGGTCCATTCGTTTCTAGTACCCCATAACCTTTCCGCTGACTATTCCTCCCATGTTCTTGTCCCAACCCTCCATTCTCCTCACTGGGAGAGGGTGAGCGCCCATCAGCCATTTTCCGCGAAGCAGGTGACTTGCTGAATGGATCGTAGTGGTCGCGATCGCGATCCTGGGCTCGATCCCACTCGTCTATCGCCTCCAATGGCGAAGGAGGTGGGCGATCGTTGTTGTCTAGCTGGGGACGATCAAATGCTGCATTCGATTGACCGTGTGAACGGCGGCGCCGGTGCGATGAGGAGTTTGGGAAGAAGCTCGCGGCGGAGGGAGATACGGGAACTTCCGAGGGAGCCACGGCGGCGGTCTGTGATGATCTGTGAGGATGCCCGGAAGAGGTGAGTGCGGAGCTGTGGTATGTATGTGTATCGAAGATTGAAGATTAGAGATTGTGGTGGGCGCGCCAAGAGTTCTATTTGCAGAAGTCGCGATGGTCAGACGAAAACTTGTACTTGCTGACAGGGACCTGAGGTTGTAGGTGGACACGGATTGTAACGAGCGTGGTATATGATATAATATGTACAAGCGCAGCTCCTTTTACATTGTTTGTATCGTGGACTCAGGCCACCGTTACACCTTACCCCACCATACACCATACGTGCATATCGCTTGTCCGCATTTGATACTGTGGCCACGATGGACGCAAACCACAACAGCATGTCAGAGTCTTGTGACCTATAGTACAGTGCACAGAAGTTTCGATCACATTCAGCACTTGTCTATAATGGCAATCGAGCAAATCTGCTCTTAAGCTGTGCGAGAGACCGCCCCTTGCCGCTCGGCGATTTTCAGAGGCGATTTTGTCTGGAACACTTGGTACGAGCAAGGACCAGGATGTTTCAGGGTGACCTCGAATCATTTATTCAGTGATCGGGCGTGCGCTGGCTGGCTAAACTGAAGGATCAGTCGGATAGCAGCAGATAGATTTGTCGTAAGAGTGGTCACGACAGAACTTGATGAATTACACATCATGAAGCAGAGGCTTTTGCGAAGGTCTTGCATGCTCCAGTACAACCGCACTCCAGCACGATGCCTGCACAGGAAATGCCGAGTAGGCCAACAGCCATTCGGGTATGCAGGTTGTTCGATTTGTATGCTACCTCTTTGTCTCATCATGACATAGCATTTATAAAGAAAAACGCCCATCCTGCCTTCCCACGAGCCCATCCACATTGACAATCTCCTCTACTTCAGGGGAATGAAACGAGACGAGTGGGTGGCACCAATACCGGGTCTACCGTGCTTGACAGGTCGGCTGTGTCTTCTTGTCAGTTTGCGGTCTTCTATTGATCGCGATGTCCAGTTGTTTGACGTACTATGAGATAGAGAACTCTGCAAGGTAGTGACCAACCATCTCAGGCTTGATCTCAACCTGGTTGAACTCCTTGCCGGAGTAGACACCAACTACGCTGCCAATCATCTCGGGAACAACAATCATGTTACGGAGATGTGTCTTGACAAGGTCGGGCTTCTCGTTGGGCTTAGCCTCTGACTTGGCCTTGCGGAGCTTCTTGATCAAGCCCATAGGGCGGCGCTTGAGACCACGGTTGAACCGACGACGGGCACGAGCATGGACGAGGTCGCGGAGCTGTTCGGAGGAGAGATCGAGGAGCCTGAAGAAAAGCGCGTGATTAGAAGACTGTTCCTTGTCCTGTTCAAGTGTATGTGTATCTCAAGGGTCGAGAATGTATCGTCGTGCTGATTGAAAGATCTTTCGAGGAAAATGTCCACATACTGGTCAAGCTCGACACCACGGTAAGAAAACTTGCGGAACGCTCTCTTGCGCTTGAGCTCTGGAAGAGTGTTCAGTCAGTTCTTGTTCCTATAGTCCAAAGGCGCTCCATTTGCGCGGGTCGCATCTTATGCAGAATGTGCACATACCAGCGGCCTCTTCGGCGTTGTCTAGAATTTCGTTAGCTCCTCTATGCTTCAGTCATACCGCCGGACAGCGATAACTCACATTCTGCGTCAGCCATGTTGTGTATGTGATGATCGAGATTCGTCGTTTGACAGGAAGTGGAAACTTTGGTCGCTTGTGGTGAGAACGGAAGAACATTTTACCGCACGTGAAGACTTTACCCCTTTACATTACCATGGTGCCATGTTCCATTCTAGGGTATATTTAGGAGCGCAATGAGGGCACCAACGGATCTTTATCACGCTGTCCTTGATCCCTCTGGTATATCTCATCGCAGTATCAAGACGTTGCTTAACTATTGCAGGGCTACAAACAGTATGAGAGGATTGGGAGATGTGCAATGTCTTGTTCATAACTAGTCATACTGAGATTGGGAATTGACCTTTTGCTTGGCTATTTGCGAATAATATGATGAGAGCAAAGTCAGTTAGCAAATGACGAGCATTGGGAGGGTCGAACAGTGGAAATATACACAATACAACACGCCAAAGTCAGGATTGAGGCGAGTACCTTGTATTGGAGAAAGCATTTCCAGATTTCCTCACGGTATCACATCCACAGCACTAGACATGACAATCGAACGATTCGTGATGATGTCGTTGACATTGCAAAGGTATATTCGTTTATACTCCAGTCGAGAAGCCCAGTACTTTAACTTTTCGCAAGCCGTAAATGCCCAGTCTTGCCCTTCCGTACTACCATATCCCGATGCCGCTGTCGATTCTTCCATGTACTAAAGCCTTGCGCTTAGTCGAAGAGACCGAAGCCCATGTCGTCGTCAGACTCCTCCTTGGCCTCCTCCTTCTTCTCCTCAGCCGGAGCCTCCTCAGCAGCGGCAGCAGCACCACCAGCAGCGGCGCCGCCAGCAGCAGCAGGAGCACCGCCGGAAGGAACGGAAGCAAGCTTCTGAGAACCCTCAGCGATGAGCTGTGTTTGTTGTTAGTCTCGATCTTGTGCACTGCGCTTCCGGATATTGTCATGTACCTCGTTGATGTCCTTGCCCTCGAGCTCGGAGATGAGCTTGTCGAGACGCTCTTGGTCGGCCTCAACACCAACAGACTCAAGGACAGCCTTGACGTCGTCGGCGGTGGGAGCGGTGTTACCACCGAGTCCGAGGAGAAGGTATGCAGCCAGGTGCTTCATTTTTGTTGATTTTTCTTTTTGGTGGAGTGTTGTATTAGTTGGTGTTTTTGTTGTGATATTTCTTCTGCTGTGGGCGAAGTGTCGATGACTTTATAGCTTACAGGATTGGGAGAACAGGAGAAACAATCGATTTAACCGTGCGGGCGGAGACTGAAACTATGACTGTTGTCTTAAGGTTGATTGTGGGTGAAAAGAGTCACAAGTTTGGACGACGAAAAAGCGCCCGATCCGGTAGGTTTGGCGAGGAAAGTGCCGCCGGCAAGACTTTCCCCTATATGAATGGGCAAGATCGATAAGTCTAGTTCACGATCACGGGCTCTGTTTACAGCTGAGGGTTACACAATCCATCTTGTACTCCCAGACGCACGATATACTTATACGAAGCCCTCGATCGTAGCGCGCTTGCCGTCCTTTTCAGCTTCTACAACATTCTTCTGATTGGTATTATTCATAGCGCCTACCAGAGCGCAGAGGAGTATGAGTGGATAACCTGACAAGAACACAAGCGCATCGAGCGCAATGAGCGTAGGTCCCTCTGCATGGTAGTAGGAGTCCAGCCAATCTGACCTGACAATGCAGTTCCTCAACTCAATCCTGTCCTCAATCGGAAATGCCAATGCCACACCTCCTCCAATTACACAACCTCCAGCCACGAAACCAACGCCAAGTGGTGTCACCTCGGATAATACACGCTCGACAGCACCTGACCCAGCGCCACCACTCAAGCGAAAAGCAGAACATGTCTCCTCGGCAGGCCCACCAGCAAAGGCGGCGAGAACAAACACATCTGCAGTTCCTTCACCTCCTAAGCCGCAACCTGCAGCACAGCTGCCTATACGACCTCTCCCCAAGTCGAATTCCTCCACGACCAGCATCAAATCCGTCAGTACCTCCACGACCACCGCGCGCCCGTCTGCCAGACCTCCCATGACCACAAGGCCGAGTGACATCACACCCGGAGCTGTGAAACCCAAGTCAAAGAGCTCCTACCAAGCCATCCTCCAACGAGCAGCAGCAGCGAAAGCAACGGCTGTGGAACAAGGTCAAATCAAGCACAAAGCTGTTTCCGTAGCACCCAAGCTCTCCCGACAGCAACGCCTTGCTCAAGAAGAGGAGTCTCAACGTAAAGCCAAAGCGGAAGCACGAGCGGGCAAACCCAGTGTACCAAGCAAGGATCAGCGCCCAAGCGCCACAAAAACAGCAGGGGCTGGAAACACAGACAGACGGAACACATCTCCCGTGAAAGCAGCGAAGCCGCCACGAGAAGACCTCGGCTACAAAGGGACGATGCGTCCAGGAGGCCCCGAAAACAGTACCCGGAAAGCTCACACCACCACAGTCTCGGGTCCTTCACGCACGGCATCCTGGGTCGATCGCTCCGTCCCCGGCAGACCACCAGACGCAGATGACGACCCGGACGGAAAGAGGTATACATACCGCAGCGAAACCGAAGACGAGTATGACGACGATGACGAATCTGATGACAATGAACGACCAGCAACATATGCGGATATTGAAGAAGAGGAGGCCGAAGCTGAACGCCAAGCCAGGAAGGAAGATGCAAGGGAGTTGGCGAGGGAGAATGCGCATAAGACGGAGAAGATGAAGAAGAGGGAGGCTTTGGCGAGGATGCAGGCGGCGAGGAAGAAAGGATGAGTGGGAGAAGCCGCGAAGCGATGAAGGCGAGGATAATCAGTTTCAAACGGCTGAACCCTTCTGCGTGGCGCATCCGGGCAGACTATATTCGATCGAACAGCATACAGCATACGGCGCAGGATTAGGATCAGGATCATGATCAGGGCATTGGGGCGGTTTGCATTGCATTGCAGCTCGATCGGAGCACAAGCAGAGCATAGCACAGTATGGTATGGCGCAGGGTTGCAAAGTATTGCACTCCAGGCCAGTGCACACGTTGTACAGATAGGCGTGAGGCAGAAGGAAGCGCTCCATTCTTTCAGACTACATATAGGTAGCACTGCATCGCGAGGCACAGTCATCCGCGGCCGGCGTATACGTCTACGTTGTACATGCACACAGCAGACACTGTCAAGACGACACCCATGATCCTTGAAGAGAAGTCTACATCTGTATACCCCAAACCTTCAACATTTACTCCTTGACACTGCCCAAAATCTGATTTCCTGCCGGTGGTGATCCTAATGTACTAATATACAGTCCATCCATCTACAGCCTATCTGCCTTGAACTGCTCAATCATCCTCTCCGGTGCCACCACAAACGCCACTTCCTTTCCCAGCATATTCACTCGTACTCCATCACCACCCACCCACAACCTGACAAGCTCCCCCACACCCAAGTTCGTCCTCACGCAATATCCATCTCACTACTCGGCTCACTCGCGCTGCCGCTCTGGCCCCTCATGTTACTCAGCGTCGGCCTCAACGCATACTCATTCTGTCCTTGCTCCCTCCGCTGTCCGGTCCCGATCCCCGCTCCCTCTCGTTGGCCCGACGTCTGCCGCTCTTTCTGTCCCTGGAACTGAGCCTGCCCTGCCGCATGCGCCAGACTATACGGCGCCTGCCCCTGTCCCTGTCCCTGCGCCTGTCCTTGCCCGCCTGCATATCCAGGAAGCCACGTCGGCGGTCCCGAGTGACTGCCACTTTGCATCATGGGAGGGCCAATGGGAAGGCCGGGACCTGCGCCGATACCGCCATTTAGATTGGACGTGGGAGCAGGATTGCTAAAGCCCGATGACGGTGCAGGCTGCTGCTCCTGCTGTTGCTGCCCAAGGTCGGTGCGACGGTCGACATGCTCATCCTCATCATCAAAAGCCGTACTAGCCCGAGCACTACCACCGTCTTCATCGCCCAGGTCCAGCTTCTTGCGCCATTCGGCCATGCTGGCGCTGAGTGGCGCTTGCTGCGGGGTCTGGAACCGGGACGAGGCGGACTCATTGCTCGGTTGAGACGCGTGGCTCTGACTATGAAAATGTGTGCGTGCTGTCGGCGTCGTGGCGTCAATGTCATTCTCGGCGCTGTTGCGAACGCTTGGTCCGGGCTCGCCGCCTGCATCGGCGTGCATATGCATGTCGCGGGTAGGGGTTGCGTTTGCAGTGCCGAGATCGACGCTGCGGTCAGAGAGGCGGTGTTTGTTTGCTGTGGTCTGCCAATGGGAGCGGAGCGATTCGAGCTCGGTGGCGAGGTTGTCGAGGGCGAGACTATTGCGGGAGATGTGATGGGAGAGGGAAGGTTTGGTGCCATGGACGCCGCCGGCTTCCCTGTCGTTGTGCTGGCTGAGGCCTGGATTGTGTGTCGGGATGTTGTCGGCGGAGAAGGAAGGGACGGCGTCGCCGGGTCCACCACCATAGAGTGAGTCACCTCCTATGCTCTCGGCCATGCTGTAGTCCCGCTTGTGGTTTTTGGGCGAGGAGAAGTTGGTCTCTGCCATGTTCATGCCACCAAGCATGCCTTCAGCTGAGGTCGAATTTCGACGGTAGTTGTTAACTGTCGTGCCAACAGTGTCTAGCAGCAACTGGATCTTCTTCTCCGCTTCTGCTGCGCGCATCTCAAGTGTGTTGTTCTGAGCTCGTAGTCTCTCCACATCTGAACGATGGGTTGATAGATCGCGCTGTAGGTTTTCGGATCCAGTCTTGTAATTGTCCCGCTCAGCTTGGGCGGCACGAACCGATGCCATTTGCGACTCGAGCTGCTGAACAGAATTGTCAATACGTTCCTGCATGTTGGTGATTTCAGCACGAAGACTGTTTCGCTCTTCCTCCCATTGTGCAGATTGGTTTGCTGACGTTGATGCGATATCCTTCGCGCCAGTAGAGTTTGCCTCCATCTTACGCTTCACGGCAAGTTCATCTTCAAGCTCACGATTCTGACTCTTGTAGCGATGCAACTCCTGCTTCATCTTTCCTAGCATCTTCTCTGTGCCCTTGAGGTAGTTCACTGCCGATTGGTAATCTTTGTCGAGTGCAGCAAGCTTGTCCTCCCAACCGCGGTTAGCTTCCATTTCACGACGTTCGAATGAAGCACGCATGTCCTCATGCGCTTTATTGTTCATATCCAGCTGAGATTCCAACTCGGCTAGGCGTCTGTTGTCTCCAGCATGGCCGAGGCTGCCATCAGCACCCACGTTTCGTGAGGTACTGGCTGGAGATTCAACGCCCCGATCAGAAAGAAGACCTTTGAGAGCCCCGTGTTGTACTTGTAGAGCTGTAGAGTTCAGTCTGTGTGATGCAAGTTGTCTTTGTAATTCCGAACGTTCAGTCTGTAATGCCAAGGTCTCTCGAGACGCCACTTGTAGCTGCTTTCGCATGCTGAGACCTTCGCGGCTGATCTGCTCATGGTGAGACTCGAGACTTGTAATGCGTTCTTCTGCGCGTCGACTTCGCTCAGCAGCACGGTCTGCTGCTTCTTGATTACGTCGCATTGCAGCATTGGCGGCTTCCAGACGTTGTTGTAATACGGCAATGCGTTGGTCGTTTGCTTTGGCTCCGGGGTCGTTGTCGTCCGGTAATCGACCAAAGCCTGCGAGAACAGCCTCTCGATGGGTTCTTGCCTCTTCCTTGTGATATGCTACCTCATCCTCAAGATTACGGGCACGAGCTGTCGAACCGTCCAATTCTGCCAGACGCGTATCGTGTTCAGCTTGTAATTGTGAAAGCTGATCTTGCAACATCGCACGTTGCTGTCGTTCTTCCTCTAGCTTGGTTTCGAGTGTTGCTGCTTTGTTTGTTGATGCTGTTACAGCGTCCTTGAGCGGTCCAAGTACTGTATTGTGATTGCGGATCGTCTCTCGAGTAGATTCCAGTTTTGCAGAGAGCTCATTCTTGTCGACAAGAAGCATTTCCGCTTTTGTTTGAGCTTCCGTATGATTAGAAGCGGTCTCCCTTGCAGTTAATTGCGACTCATGAAGCTCTTTTCGCAGACGCTCCAATTCAGAGGCATTCTCTTGTCTGTGGTTATCCAACTCGAGTGCTCTGTCGTGGGCAGCGTCCGCAGAGTCCTGTGCTGCTTGTCGAGCAGTGCGTTCTGCTTCGAGTTCCGAGGCTAGAGTCTGCATTCTGACTGAGAGTTCGTTATGGGCTGCCAATGTCGAAGCCAGACGACGACTGGCGTCATCAGACCGATCTTCGTTGGAAGTAGGAGTGTTTCGCATACCATTGCTAGATAGTTTGGACTGATTTGCAACTGTGCGGGCCTTGGCGTATACCGCTTCTTGCATTGCTGCATCACGTTCTTTCTGAATCTGTGCAATTCTCTCCGCAGCAGACGTGCTCTGATTAGCGAGGGATTGTTGTACTCGCTCCAATTCAACCCTCATCTTCAACAGTGCTTCGACAAGTGGCTTTTCGTCCTCTGCAAACACTTCACCATCGCGGGAGGCTGGTGATCCATCCGAGGTTGAAGATCGGTAGCCAGCCTTTCGTGCCAATGACAGCTCGGAAGCATACCAGGCGTTCTTGCTTCTCGCAGTCTCGAGCTCTTTCGCCATGTCATCATTGCGCTGAGGAGGCGCGAAGGAACTGGCAGATGACGAGTCTTGATGCGTTTGATTCGGACGTGGCTGAGCTGCGTTTTGCATCGCTTGTCTAGCAACACCATTTGATGCACTTGGGGCCATCAGATTCGAATTAATACTGTCCATCGAGCCTTGTGTGTTGTGTGGCGACTGCCGATAAACTCCCAAAGAGCCTGGTAATTCTCTAGGTCCATCATCGAAGGAGTCCTTTGGTGTATACTGGCCATTTCCTAAAAGTGGGCCTTTGGCTTGTTGTGGTCCAATGGGGCTCGTGGGTGAGGCCGGTGTTCTCAATGTGCTATCCAGACCAGACTGCGGTACATAGTTTCCTTGTCTGGACATCGACCTCGTCTCTTGTGGTCCTGTGCGTGTCTGGTTTTGGAGTGTCATGCTTGATTGACCTCCTGGATTAACACGATTTGGCTCAGGACGTTGCTGCCCACTAGTCGCAGGATAATCACTGGCTTGAGAGTCCAAGGAACGCTGATATTGTATCGTGGAGTTCAGACTCTCCTGTGAGCCTTGACGCTTTGCGCGTCCATTTCCTGCTTCACGAGCCTCGCGCATGCCTTGACGAGATGCAGTTCTGTCACCAGATGGCGTCTGACTCCTGTCTGTCACGCTGGGTCGGCGACTTGTGAGTGATCGTGTACCTGGATGATCGATGGGGTACTTGATCTTCGTCGTATCTAGAATGTACACCAAGCTGAGTTCGGCTGGCTCTCTAGGTGTCGTACTTGGCTCGCCTCCAAGGATGACAATCTTGTTCCCATAAGCAGTCATACCGTGTCCAGATCGCGGAGACGGTGATGGTCCCATGTTTTGGAAAGTGTACCATCTGCGCGTCGTGATGCGGAAAGCTGCTAGATCTCCAAGGTCCTTGCCTTCCTCTGTACGTCCTCCGAGTACGTACATCACGTCGCCAACCAATGCGGATGCGTGGCCTTCTCGTGCGAGCGGAATGTAACCGATGCAGTCTTGCTGCTGCCAGATATTCGTTCTAGGGTCATATATCCAGACGTCGTTGAACCATCTGTTACCATCTGTGCCACCAAAACTGGAATACATCAGTCAGAGATCTATCCACCACAATAAGAGACTTACAGGACTAGCTTGTCATTCCAGGTGACCACGGTGTGATTCGTTCGCGCTTGTGGTATTTGACCGCCCTGTACTGGTGGACCATCTGGATTGTTCGGCACCAGAACCTCCCATCTACTGTTAGCTTGTTGCAATGCATTCAAATCGAAGGCGACTAGATCGTTGAAGAAGTATCCCTCGACTTGCCCTCCGAAAATGTATATTCGGGAGCCCATGATGTTCAGAGTATGCCCGTAACGACCTGAAGGTCTTTGGCCTGGAGGCAATGCTCGTGACCAATGTTTCGTGGCTGTTATGTGTCAGCTCGTATAGCGCCAAGCTTTCGTGTGTCTACATACCAGTGTTCAGCAGGTATAGTGTATCATCTAGAACATCATTCTCCTCTAGCTTGGTATCCCCTCCGAACACAATGAACGCATTGCCGACCAACAGACTTGCATGACCGACTCTCGGGCCTGGACCCTCGGCTGTTGTCTGTACCGGGAAGCAATTCAGCGGTCCTCCAGCTTCTACAATCCAAAGATCACCCTTCACATTTGTCCCATTCACCAGACCGCCGATCAGGTAGATATCTCCGTCTCTTGAAGCTTGCGCATTGGACGCTGCGCCATATCGTGGAAAAGGATTCGCCTGTGCTGAGACGAAGTTGAGTCGTTCTTGCGACCAGGGGTATAATGAGGGATCTGGTTGCGAGCGAGTTGCCGAAGGTGACGGTGGCTGTGCCATTCGCTGTACACATTGTGGTCAGTCTTTGTTGCGCAACTTATTGTACCGACATTGAGTCATGCAGATGCGCACATACTTGGAGCTGCATTGCTTCGGGTTGTGATCGCTTCGAATCTGGGGTTGGCGAAGCGACGCGTTGTAGCTGAGGAGACGGGCCGGATGCTGTGCTGGGAGATTCTGGCGCAGCACCTAGAAGACTGCTGGTACTGGGTGCCATTGAGCCGTCTGAGCTGTTCAGCTTTCGGGTTGCTGTAGGTAAGCCGCTTGGGCCGCCTGGCTTCTTGTTCTTGAAGAGGAAAGCCATTGGTTGGCTTGAGGATGCACGATCAATTGATACAGGTCAATGCGAAGCTCAAAGGTAGAAGATGCGCGCCTGCGCGTGAATGGTCTTTTGCATCAATGGGATTCGCCTAGGAGCTCGTGCAGATGGTGATCTTGGACGATGGACGGGGATGTCGCAAGCCAAGCGCTACGTCGGTAGTAAAGCTAGGAACCACTTGCATGCGACAGCTGTCCTGGCTATTAGCAGTGCTGATGAGAATGTATGTGAGAGAAGACAGTGTGTGTTGTGAGGTGTGACTGAAGGGTAACTGTTCGGGAATGGAAATGGAGTCCGAAAACAAGCTTAGATTGTAGATTGGGTTCTGCAGACAGCAGATCTGGGCTTGGCACTAGCTTGTACTTCGTACCTGTGACTTCATTCAATTAGTGCACCAAATACTGCAAGTCTACGACACCACTGTGCAGCGGGCCATCGATCATCGGAGACACAAGCAGGATAGGCACGAAGTTTTATTGCATGTATCGACATGTAGAGAATGACACAACTGATGTGGGATGAGCTGAGGAGCTGAAGGATAAGGTTAAGGACATAGTCGAAATCATGTCTATTGACCTATGATACATCTTCCGAGGCAAACGGAAGGCCTAATCGCTATTGACCGCCTCGCAGCACTGTGACCTCGGGTGCATTGCGACTTTGAGTGCTGGGAGCTAAACCTCCGCGTCCACCAATGTCCCAATCGTGATCCCGCTGATCAACAAAGTCGACATCTAATAGTCCTCGAACTCCTCCTTATCGTACTTGTTGAATGCTTCGTGTAAGTGCTAAGTTATATTAGCGCCTACTATATACATGCTAGCTTGATAACGTTCAAGCACTCCGTAGAACAGGGATGATATCCACAAGACTTCCTAGAATACTAGCATGGAATGGTGTGAACTAACCGCAGGAAGGTTGACGTTGGGAATAATAACAGAGTGCAATGCACTTGGTGCATCCTTGGGGGCAGCGTTCGGGTCACCATTGGGGTGGTATTGGTACTTTCCAGTCGTGCCGGATTGCCATGGTGCTGAGTTGGGTGCCATGCTCACGGGCGCTTCTGATGACGATGACGTGGGTTTGCGAGCTAGTTTGAGCGTTAGTGAGCTGTTCATGTTGACAGAAGAGCTTTCCATATTCTTCTTGGGTGCAATGTAAAGAAAGGCCAAAGTCGGAGAACGTACCAAAGTAAAAACCAGCAATACCGAATGCGGCGGACATGATACCCAGGAGAACCTGACATATGGAGCAGCATCAGCATTCGTTTTTCTCAGATGTCAAGCTCCAAGCAGTATCCATGCAGATGTAGCCAGGCCTTGTCATTTGCTTTCTTCCTGCCAACCCGTGCCTACTCATTCAATCCCAAGACCTTCATGTCTTCCTGATCTTCCCGCGAGTCCACTGCACAGATTCCTTCTATCCTTCGAAATTTCCATCTCGCAATCGTGGAACAACTCACGTATAGCTCGGGATCTCTTCGTGCACCCTTAGCCAGGACCTTGGCTTTTTGCTGGTTACGGTCGATCATAGCATCGGTGGTCATGTGGCCAGAGGTTGGTCCTGCGGCGCGGAGTGTGCGCGAGGCGCGGAAAGCGGTCCTGCCGATGATAGACATGTTGAGCGGTGTGTAGTGTGTAAAGCTGGGTAGTAGAGAGCAATTAGGTGAAGTCGGAGAGCAGAGCCGATGTGACTTGATCACAGACTACCGCTTCGAGAAAATACTGCATGATCTACTTAAACTTTATCGTTTCGTTTCTCTCACAACGACGGAGCTGCGGGAATCAACAGCTCGGCGAATGTCAGTTTCACAATAGAATGCTCTTTCTCACCAATTTCATTTCATCTGATATCTGATATCTCCTATCTGGTCTTTGATATCACAATCATCATCCTCCAGTCTTAGCAAGACTGTCGATGGCCCATTTCACTTCCTGAACAGCCTCGTTCTCGTACCAGCCTCCCACAACCCAGCATGTCATCTCTCGGCAATCCGTGACGAGCATATTCAGAACACACATCGGATCGACCATGAGTCATCCACGTCCTCTTGGGACAAGCCATGAAGGAATCAGCGAATCGAATGGACTAGACTCCAGGGCGCAAGACTACGAAGATGGGACGACCAATGGCGCATCATCAAGACTGAGCAATATTGCAACAGGAGGAGACACTGAATCACCTCCACCTTTGCCTACTGCCACGGATATGGCAGGCTTTCCTGGCGCATACAATACCGGCGTACTGCGACAATCTTCCACGCGATCGCGACCTTTATCGCAACCGAATTCAACAGGACTAGAGAATGGACCGCTGTCGCACTCAGCTGGCTCTCTTCCACTAGACCGCAGGCTTCATCAGGTTAGCTCAGAGATGCTGGGAGGAGGAAGTGGAAGACCATCTACAGCTGGAAGCCATGTCCCATCTCTCACTTCGAAGGCATTTCTTGCGCCGATGAGCTCTCAGAAACTGCAACAGCATCGGAATCAACGGCCTGTATCTCTCGAGCCTTTTGCCAGTCAGGAGGATCTTCCAAGTAATACACAAAACAGATACAGCACTGGATCTGCCATGACAATGAGAGGTGGTCATGCACTTCCTACACAATACGACACCGATACTCTGCCTTCAGAATCCCGGGCAACTTCCCGCGCAAGTGATAGGAGTGAATGGCTCGAGGCAAACGACGTTGATCGTGATCGAGACTTCCGAGAGTTCATGGCCAGCCAGCAGAGTCAGAGGACTGGACTTGGTCAAACTGACGATGGCAACACTGCAAGCTATTCCGAAAGAGCACAAAAGCAGTACATACCCGACGAGCAGCCCGGGCCGCGTCAACAGCAATCTTTCATATCTAGAGAGAGTGCGCACAACTCGTTTCTAGGACGTCCTCCTAACCACCTTCCACTATATTCTGCCGATGTTTCACCCCGGCGATCTCAGACTGAACGACAGAAGGAAGCTGTCAAACCATATCTGGGCAAAAACTTTGAATACTTCACGGGCAACACTGTGTTCTGGGGCGGTGGCAGATTTCAAAATGCACGAGACAAGCCTGTTGTTCTGGGGACCGCTTTAATCATAATTTTTCCTGCTGTTCTCTTTTTCATATTTTCGTAAGTCAGGAGGAAGTATTCATCTTGGATGCCTCGATAGACTAACAGTCTTGCAGTGCGCCATGGTTATGGCATAATATTTCACCAGCGATACCCATTACATTTGCATACCTCTTCTTCATCTGCATATCCTCCTTCATTCACGCCTCCGTCACAAACCCCGGCGTATGTCCCTTTTCCCACCTCAACCCTCCTAACCCCAACTAACCCTCCCTCCTAGATCCTCCCCCGTAA
>Ga0268250_10000604_pt1 | contig 16692 bp, 11 predicted proteins | sample AgamicAsSfe_FD_200448 | JGI IMG/M metagenome (GOLD analysis project Ga0268250, IMG submission 200448) | Agave microbial communities from Guanajuato, Mexico - As.Sf.e (v2) (version 2) | ecosystem: Host-associated > Plants > Phyllosphere > Phylloplane/Leaf | place: Guanajuato, Mexico | collected... | reverse complement strand
GTGGTGTGGGCGGTGAGGGTTGGGGAGTTGTGAGGCTGTTGTGGACAAGTTGGTGGCATAGCGCAACTTTCTTGAGGCTTGGTAGCAGGGGCGGCAACGACGTAGTGCTACACTAAAACGCGTCTCCCGTCGCGCTAGTCGCTCCTTCACTTTGCGCGCTGCCTGTCCGCCGTCTAGCTGCTACACACTACTTCTCACCACCCCGCCCACATCGCCGACACATCTGGCATCCACTTGACCCCGGTCGCGTATCATCTATTCCAGCAAACACCGCCATCATGGAGCTTGATTTGGACGACTGTAAGTTGCAGCACCCAACACCATAAGCAACGCGATGGTGCAGCATGGACAGCTTTGGCGCATAGCTCGCTGACATTGCCTAGGGGTCACCAACTCCAACGAGTGCTTCCACATCAACCTCTACCGCACATCAAACGAGAACGGCCCAGAACGCATCCTCGACGAATCCTTCCACCCAAGCTTCACCCACACTGTCATCGAAGAGAACGAGACAATCGCGGGGTACAAGAACCCAAGCATCGAGCTTGACTTCCGCGCAAACGACCTCAACCCGAAACTGAAGATATCCTTTGACCAGGAGCTGGACCTCAAGAAGATCTCCCCAGATCTGAACCAGGTTGATCTATCCCCGGAGCTGTTCCGCGAGTACCTACCCGAGTCGGTTGATGATGCTGCTGGCGCTACGTCTTCAGATTGGAAACCACCGGGAGAGCGTATGAACACCTTCAGTCTGTACGGAAAACAGTATGAGATATGGAAAGCTCCAATGACTGATCCCGACGCTCGACGCATCTGGACGAATATGAAGATCCTCAACCTGCTATTCATCGACGGCGCGACATTAGAGGGCTTGGAGGACGAGGAAACGCTTGATCGTTGGTCACTGTACCTTCTGTACGATGTGACACCTCTGTCAGACGCATCGCTTTCCCCATACACGCTCGCCGGTTTCTCTACATCGTATCGCGCTTGGGTCTTTCCCACCTTCGAGATTGCGCGTGCTACGAAGCAGCTGCCATCTCCAGCCGAAAGCAGTAATGGTGACGCTGGGAAATATACACCACCTCGTCTGACTCAAGATCCCGAGACTTTCCTCTTTACCGACAAGCTTGATCTTCTCGAGACGCCGTCGAGGGAACGCATTTCACAATTCCTCATCCTCCCTCCATACCAAGGCCAATCGCTCGGAAGCCGCTTGTACGATACCATCTTCCACGAGTTGGTGAATAAGCCCTTCATCTACGAGATTCCGATTGAGGATCCAAGCGAGGCTTTCGATGCCATGCGAGATTACAGTGATATCACATACCTTCGTAAACTTTCCGCCTTCAAGGACCTGTCAATCGCCTCAAATCTTTCCCAAGAGTCGTTGAGAAAGGATTCACCAATTCCGCGGGACCAAATCCTCGGGAACGGCAAAGACCTTGAGGAGCTTCGAAAGAGCACCAAGATTGTGAGCAGACAGTTCTACAGGATGGTCGAGCTTCATTTGTTATCAACAATTCCGCCAAACAATCGAAACCGTGCACGAATCACAAGGAAAGCGAAGTCTACCAACGAGAACGATAGAAAATACTACTTCTGGCGGTTGGCCCTCAAGCATCGAATCTACAGCCAGAATGCAGACGCGCTGGACCAGATGGAGGATGTCGCAGAGCGCGTGGAGAAGCTGGAGTCTGCAGTCGACTCGCAGCAGGAGGAGTTCGAAGAGCGTCTGGAGGGGTTGGAGAAGCGCCAAAGTCTTGCTGCTGACGAAACGTCTGCTCCCGCAGCGGGTGCAAGAAGCAAGAGGAAGAGAGCGGTTGTGGTCGAAGACGACGAGGATGACGAGTGGGAAGACATGGATGAAGTGTCAGTTGCTAGCTCAAAGAGGATGCGATCGTAGAATAAAAGGCTGTGACGGTGTCCGAGGTATCCAGATGAGGGCGGCGGCTTTCCTGGTTGATCAGGGTGTCTCGAAGATCGTAATCGGTGTCGAAGCCTTGCCCTGAGGTCTCATTGGTAATTGTAGTTTAGGCAGTATACCCAATCCACGAAATGTTCTCGCGCCATTACCAAAGACGAGTAATTGATATTCGGCTGGTTGAAAAAGCTATGTTTACGGCGATTAAAAGTTAATCTCCGCGCGGGGCAGAGCTACCCCACGCCCAAATTTTGGAATCTGAACGTCGAACCTGAACCGCATCGACGCTGCGCAAACACAGTCATCCAGCTTTTCTCGTGAATTCTTCGGATAATTCATATACACGATGCCAGATCGTCAATTCAACCTCACTGTCCTAATCTCAGGCAATGGCTCAAACCTCCAAGCCCTCATTGACGCATGTGCATCCGGCGCCCTCCCTAACACGCGCATAACACATGTTATATCGAAGTATGTCTGCCTTTTAAGCAAGATTCCTCGATAAGCAGCCTAATACACCCGCAGTCGCAAAGCAGCATACGGTCTCGAACGCGCCAACAAAGCCTCGATACCAACAACCTACCACAATCTCGTTGCCTACAAAAAGAAACACACAGACGACAAGGCCCGCGAGGAGTACGACGGCGATCTTGCAAAAATAATTCTACATGGGCAACACCCACGCCCTGACCTTATTGTCTGCGCAGGTTGGATGCACATCGTCACCACTGCCTTCCTTTCACCCATTGCCGAAGCCGGTATCAAGATAATAAACCTACATCCCGCTCTGCCGGGGGAGTTTGCTGGTGCGAAAGCAATCGAGCGTGCGTGGACGGCGGGTAAAGAGGACGGGTTGAAGAGAACTGGCGTTATGATACATGAGGTCATTGCGGAAGTTGATGCTGGAGACGCGATCGTTACACAAGAGGTAGAATTGAAAGAGGGAGAGACACTGGATGGTTTAGAGGAGAGGATTCATGCGGTTGAGCACGGGTTGATTGTTGAGGGAACAAGAAGGGTGCTTGGGGGTTTGGGGAACAAATCATGAGGAGGAATGGTCGTGGGTGCGATGAGTCAAAGATAGGATGTTATGATACCCAAAATGGATGATATGGACACATGTGTGAGCCAGGTGTGATGGGTTTTATGCATGAGGACTTATGCAATAGAAATCAAAGGATTATCGTGCGAGATTTTAGGAGTTGTCATCTTACTAACGTCATGAATTATGTGCAGCTAATACGAGTAGTCAGGTTCGAAAGTCACGAGCTTATGGCTACGTCAGATTGTGGCCATACTCTACGATTTCATGCTCCTGTCACTTCTGAAAGGAAGGATGAGAATCTGAAGAGGACAAGAGTAGAGAAGGAAGTTATTGCAATACAATCGGATAGTTGAGTTAGATTAGCTATACCCGAAACATTCTATTCAAGTCTAACTACCCCCGCTACGTACTAAACTCGACTCAATATGAATTGCCGAGGAGGTCCTCGGAAATGTGGTACAAGCCGCTTCACTAAGTGAGTTTTGGATGTCCTGGGTACTCAGACCACCATGATGCACAGACTTAGTTCGAGGTAGTATAAGCTTGGGGTCTAATCACAACAGCTTTCTTGGAAATCATATTTTGCTCGAGTATGTCCGGTATTGAGCGGATGATGCGGTCGTCTGTAGGGAGCATCGGTTTGTATAGCTTTTAATCGGCAACAAACCCTAGAAGGTGCAGCAAGCTACTTCGCGAAAACAGGGTATTTTTTGTGTTGTCCGATCGTGGATTGGACACTCGAAAGGACCTATGTGCCGTGAGAGCTTGTCGCTATATTTCCATCATCTACATATTCGAGTGCTTTCATGCTGCGACTGTCTAATCATCCTTCTTGAGATAGTTGACCAAGTCGACCATTTCAGATTGCGACATGGCGGAACTCATAGCTCGATATGCTTCGTACAGAATCCAGAGGGGGAAGACGACCCACAAGCCATTGAAGAATGCAAGGTACAGCCAACTGCTGCGTGTTAGTCAAGAACCACTACTCCCAAGCTATACGGTGTACGGGATTGGCAGCTGACACGGGCCGAAGGAACACGCCAGATTCGGCGTGATTACATATACAGCTTGCATGTTTTGTGCGTTGTTGTGTTGAGTTGTGTGGTCGTGGTCGAGAGATGAGAAGTGGGTCCGCGGGAGATGGCGCACCGGACAGCGCATATGCAGGACCAGCACATCACTGCTCTTAGACCAGGAACGACACATTCAACGCATGTGAAAGTGTTCACTTTGTGTGCGGATTCGTAGGTGAACGCACATGAAGAAGACGAAATGGACGGTTGCAGCTGTTCAATGGACCAGAGGTGCGACGCAATCCTCCCACAACTGTCCAAGAAGACGTGACCGTGAAGAATGGAGAATACACAACGAATGTGAACCATGAACTTACAGATACATCCAATTGCTTGTGTCGAGATTGGGGCTTCCAGTCAGCCACTCAGGCGCGAAAGTCATCCAGCCTAATGTAGCGGTGAACCACGTGTCAGCCACATACTCGCAACAACGCAGTGTTGTCTCATCTCAACAATCCTCGGGCCGGGCCCACATCTCGCTTCACCAATTGTAACAGCTTCCACAACTTGCACATACTCCGCATTAACGGGAACAAAGTAATGAAAGTGTTTGTGACTCACCTCCGTATATCTCCCCTGTGGCCAGTACTATCATCCAGAACCACTTCTTCAACACACCTTTCTTCTCATCTTTCGAGAGAAGATAGCAGATCCAACATGCCAACGGGCCCGCAACAAAAACAGTCAGTATCTCGAGAGCCACAACCGTTAGATCCGTACCTCCCCATCGCTTGTCCGCTTTGGCATACTCCTGCCACAACCGACTCAATGGACCCGTCCCATAGTTCGCTCCATAAAGAAGATCTTGCCTGCCGAGCCAATATACGTCTGGAGGTGTGAAGAGCGTGACTTGAGGGTGGTTGCGAGATGCGGCAGAGAAAGAGGTGGGAAGCGAATACGTAACGAAGAAGCAATTCCAGAGGAAGGAGCCTTCGAATACAAAGTGGATGAGAGCGTCGAAAAGATGCCAGATGAAGAGTACGCGTATCTTGAGGGAAGTCGTCTTCGGCAGGACTTTTATCGAAGCACCATAAGCGCCACCGAGCAGAGCGAGTACAGCTAAGAGCGATATCACGGTCGTAGCGTCGACTTCCGGACCTGAGCGGGGAACAGGCGGCGGTATAACGGGCGGCGGCGGAGGCACTTTCTTGCTACCGAAGAAAGACATCGTGACACGTTAAAACGACGAACACGGGACCACGTTGCGGCTCGGCTGGGACACAACTCGCTTGTGTTGTGGATGAATACGCGCTCGGATGCGGCTGTAGAAGATGATTCAGGGTCCCAGGGACGCTAACGAGCTTAGACCATGGTCACATGGCTGGGGAAGTCACGATCCAGAACCAATAGCTTCACAATCGGCGGTAGAAGGCATGCTCACGAGGTGCACCAAGGTGGATACATCGTGAGATTAGGGTAAGCGTTTTATGACATGTTTTTGCATTTACTGCTATATAGGGTCATAGGTCCACGTTTTCCGACAGCTTTCAACGCTGATCTACCCGACCCAAGCAACAATGAGATTTCCAACGCCATATACGAACGAACGAGATATCGCACAATTGATATTACAGTCGACACAATTTAGACAACGACATTCTCGCATTCTTTGCCGCTCCTACCGCCTATGTACGAGGATTCGGATCAACGAGTCCTATGGATGATGAGAAAAGCGCTCCAAAATGCAAAACCGTCCCAAGCTTTTGCGAACCCGCAGATCAGGAGTGACCGTCAATAAACGCCGAAACCAGAGTGGGGTTGCTCATAGAGCATTACAACACCAATCTATGGTATGAGGAAGGATGAGGAAAGAATAAAGATGTTGGAGGAACGCCATAATGGGACTCAATGTACGCCGATGGAAAAGACATGCAAGAAAGCCAACAGGAAGATGCTGCAAAGGAGCCGTCCGGATTATGCTGGATGAAACGATCGTCTCTAACAAGACGTCGCGAGGAACGCTAATCGCTGGCCCACAACGTTTCGTACCGTAGTGAAGAAGATTCGTGAGCGCTCAGTTGCCGGCAGACCAGGAACATCCGCTCCACTCGTCCATCAGTCAGGTCGTAAGCGTACTTCGTGTCCAAAGAGATTCGTTACGCGGGAAAAGCAAGTATTCCGCAATTTCAGGTAATGCAGTGACTTCTTAAACGCAAGCCTGGGGTGTATGGCTACGCTCGATGAAGACGCCGCTTGGCATACTGTAGCCGTACTGATATTGAGGGGTGTATTGATCCTCGGGTGAGTAGCCGGTAAGAGGCCCAGACGAGGGTTGATGAGAGACAAAGGGTGATGAGCTTCGAGGGGTGACAAGGTCACTCGCGCCGTCAACCATGAGGGGCATGGCAGGCGATGGAGGACTGCTTGTAGCCGAAGACTGATTGCTTCCAGTAGTGTGGGTGAGCACGTAATCCTGGGCTCCGTCGCCATGTGCGTTCTTTGTCGAAGGCGTAGTGACGTTAGGAGAAGTTTTACCAGTGGGTGTGCCAAACTGGATGCGAGTCAGTTTCCGTCTAGGCCAAGCTACCAGGGTGCTGAGGTGGAGGTTGAGAACGTACAAAGCAGAACTTCTGGATCAACTCGTTGTACTCGGCAGACTCAAGATCGGGCTTCTCAAGCGTCAGAGAGTCGGGGCGAGTACCAGGGATAGGGGCAGTAGAAGCAGGCGCCTTGACAGCGGGGGCCGGGCGGTCGAAGTAACCGTTGTTCATCTTGCCGTGGGTGTTTACCTTGAGTCCGCTGCGGTCACCAAGTGCCGTCTGGGCAGTGGAAAGAGCAGCCGACAGGGAGGCACCGAAGTCATAGCGAGAGGCAAAAGCCTGAGCGACTTGTGGACGAGATGAGGTCTGGGCTGTGTAGATGCTGCTACGCTTACTCCTAGGCTTGAGCTTGATCGACGAGTTGGGTGATTCAGCAATGATGGCACGGCCGCTACCAAACTGAAACCTGGTCTCGTTGTCGTGACCAAAGTCGTCGTCGAAAGAAGCAGCAGGCATGGAACGTGGGCGGGGAGCCAAAGGTGAGTGTCGGCTACGAGGAACAGCGCCGAGACTGGCAGTCGGGCGCTTACTCTCACGCTGCTTGATCTTCTTTGAGAAGTCAACCTGGTAGTTCATCGAGTTGTTGTTGTCCCAGTACTCTTGGCCGTTAACCTGGTACCGAACACACAGTAGCAGAGTCTTGGATTCGAGGTTTGCCTGGTCAGCCAACCTGATATTGAAGTTGAATCGGTCGTAACCGTCCTCCTTCTGCTTCTTGCGAACATCCTGGTTGAACTCAGCAACCACCTCCGAGGTGGTCTTCCAGTAGTCTAATGTGAATCGAGCCACAACAAATTTGTGGAAGGAGAGGTTGGCTACTGCGATGTTGCCGACCAGCGTCTGGTGATCGGAGGCAAGGAAGATTCGCTCCACGCGAACAGGTGCTGTTTGCCTCTCATATGTCTCTTGTGTAGGGAAGTTCATCAGCTTGATCTCCCATTCAGGTGTCTTGGAGCGCGAGTCTTCGCCGAAGGGATACTCGCTTTCACTGTCGTAAGTCTCAACGGGGGATGAGCCTGCACTGACAGCGATGGGCCGATCAACCTGGAGGAAATGCCTAACCTGCTCAATGTCCTCGTTGAAGTGGACTGCTTTGGAGTAGGTTGGGGTACCAGGCATGCTTGAAGGGCGGCGGCGGGACGGGGGTCGAAGAGCAGGCTTGACGAGCTCGCCAGACTTCTTGCGCAGTAGCGGCGGTTTTATCCGCAGCTCCTCGTCCTCGGCATCGCTGCCATCTGATGAGCTGACGATTGTTTCAGTGTTGATGGGATGGATCATGTGTTGTGAAAGCATGATCTCGCTAGAGGACCGCGAGTGTGCAATCTTGCGTGCTTCGGCGGATAGTGTGCGCGCCACAGTGACAGGAGGTTGTGGCCTTGCCTGCTTTACGTTCTCCGTTGTTTCGCGAGTAGGCGAAGGTATCCGTTTCTGGTCAATGTGCTGGAGTGCCTGTTGGAGTTCACGTAGGTCTCCGATGCTACGACCGCGCTCTTCATCGTCCGAGGAATCAGGAGGAGTCGTGATCGCACCTGACGGAATCAGAAGATCGTTCACAGGAGGAGGAGACGGACGGAGGCTACCATTAGTTGAAGGTCCATGGCGGCTAGCGTCAGACTTGATGTCTACGCTTCCAGTTCCTTGTTGGCCGTTTGCGGCGGTGTTGTCGTTGGTGACAGAGGACGGCGACCGACGCGACTTGGCCAGGTATGAGGTTGATGAGACGGAGCGGGGCAGCGAGGGGCGTTGCGATGTGGCTGGCGAGCGGGGAGCCTGGTCGACATAGGAGTGGTTCCGGCTCAGGGTGGGACTGTTAGTCTTGGATGAGGCCGGCGACCGCTGGGAAGGGGGAGTGTAAGGCATTCGGTCGGCTTCGCGGGGGAGCGGGTCGAATGTGTGGTGGTGGAGTGGCTTCAATGTGTAGAGAGCATTAAAAGAATTACTGTAACGAGGAGTCTGCGAAGGAACGTAAGCGAGAGCACCACAACGAAGAGACTGACAGAGTCCCGTGCCACAGCAGCTTGATGCGATGCGAGCCACTGGATGTAGTCGTGGGGCGGGCTAGCTTACAGATATAGGTGAAGGAACGGCTTGCAAAGCTCGCTCTGGGAAGAAGCGGGTAGGGAAGGTTGCGACGTAGGCGGTCACAGCTAGCAAAAGCTGCAATGACGTCGGAATTGGCGGATGGGCTCGATCTGGGGGAGAATCGAGACGATGGTGAGGCTTTCGAAGGACCGAAAGTGTGCAGTATGGATGCGAGGCCGGTGGCTTCCGTATAAGCAAGCAGCGGGCGCTCGTACGATATAGCACTGGGAAGGAACCGTGGGCGAGGCGGTGGTGGAGTGAAGAGGCAGATGGGCCGTGTGTCAAACCAAGATGCACTCGTTGGCTGCAGCAGTCCTATTAAAAGGGTCTTCTGGCTGCAATGGGCCCGACAAGTGTTGAAGAGGAGGGATGGAGAAGAGTGTTGAGGGCGGTAGCGCTGAAGAAGCGTGCAGGGCCGCGACTATTGGGGAATCGTTGAACCAGGATGGTAGCGAAATCGAGGCCTCAAGCTTGGACGCAGGCAGGGGGGGCAGACCAGGAGCTGCAGCACCAATGCACAGGTGGGTCAAGGCCTTTTAGCTCAACCCCAACAGACCGGGGCACCACCAAGGATTTTCACCACGCAGCCAAGCGGCAGCAACCGGTTCTGACTACTGCTGCGAGAGGCCAACGGGAGCGGAGACAGGCGGTGCGTCGTACGCTGGGGGGGCGAAGAGAGGCAGGCCGACGGCGGCGGCTGCGACAAGAGGTACTTTGGGGTACGCCGACTACCTGGACTGCCTGGACTACCTGACTGTGCTATCGTATTGTAGTGGCGTCCAGGCGGGATTAGCAGATGATTCATGTTCTTTATCTCCCGACAACAAGCGAACGCGGCCTTGTCTGGCTGGCGCTGGCACGGCCACAGCTCGAAACGGTGCAACAGCGCGCTGCTGTTCTGCTCACCCACGCGTAGGCGGCCGGCTCTATTACTCACTCGCTGTCGCAGCCATATCGTACATGTCCGCCGCTGTTCGCTCGGATGCCGATGCCGCGCGCCTTCTCTCTACTCTACTGCATCAACCCAGCAAGTAGACATGGCCTGACAACAATAACAACAAGGCCGAGCAAACAGCCGTGGTGAACATCGTATTCAGCACTCGCAACTCAATCACTCGATCTGAGGTCAAACCGCATCGGCTCGGATGGGTTCGTAATTTGCCAGCCGTTGCCAGGCAATCGCTGGTCTCAGAAGCAAGCAACAACGCTCAAGCCATGCGAACAGGGCCCTCAGCGACATTGCGTGCACGTGCCATGTTCAAGCGAGGCTGTGATGTCATTGTTATCGCAACGAACCGTTTAACTTCCAAACGCTCGTCATTCCCACGCTTTCTACACATTCCAACGCTGCAATGCCGCAAAATCCTCAGGAGAAGCACGTCGCGGTACCTGAAGCCATCGGAGCGATAAGGGTGCGGCTTGACAATCCGCCCGCCCTCCCATGAAAATTTCCCCTCCGCGACGCTCAACACAGCGAGATCGCCGGTGCCGCTTGCCGTTTGAGAAAGGGCGGTCGGGCCAATGCCAATCAAATATCGCAGGAGAAGGGGAGGCCTAGTCGCCATCCCAGTCGCAGTTCACTGGCCCCTGCGGCGAGTGGCTGACTGCAAGCGACCTCTCATGATATCTCTGTAAGCATTGTTGTTGTTACGATTGCCTCGCCGTCCACCGTGCTCTGCTGCAGCCCATGGGACTACATCAGTACCCCATCTTCGTCATCTTGACAACGGCGGGGCTCTGCTCGGACATCTTGCAGCTGTCGCGCGACAAACTGAAACCGCGTCGCTGCGGCATCGCTGACCCGACCGGTTCGGCATGGCCATCTCGAAACATATGCCATTGGCTCTCTCTAACAGACCGGCTTCACAGCTTCCCCGCATTATCACCACCGGCCCAGTCGAGCCTCGTATGCAGCTAAGCCCATCGCAAAAGCATGTACGTGTCGTGGATGAGCTGATCTCCTGCAACACATGTCCGCGCAAAGGGTTCCTTAATCTGGCGCGCCTACGCGTGGCCGTTGGAGCTGTCCATCGTTCATGGGCTGACACGCTGAGTACAGGCGGCTCGCCTCAAACCCGACGCGACGCTGCACTGCAGTGGCTGAGCGCCTAATTTGTTTTGGCAACCCTCCAGTGCACTGACAGATTAAGCCTCGCCCCGCTAACTTTCTGACAACCACGGTTCTTATCTTGCTGGAGATTGCTCTATTGAAAGCTAACACTGGCCAAACCTTGACTGTAATCAGACGTGGGCAAGGCGGAATACGGGTCGCGGCGCAATTACAGAAACCTACTGCACGAAAGCAGGCTTCTCGCCAGGCCCTTTGTCGGAGATCAAGATTTCCATGCTGCTCGCAAGGTTATTTCGACAATTTCGATCCTGCCCAGCTTGAAACGTTGCCTTCGGAAGGTCGCGACGTAGCGAAGCTGGCCAGAACGAGGCCCACCGGGCACGCTAGCCCCCATGCTGACCAGCGCCCTGGCGTGATCCACTTGGCGTCATGTCAGACTGCTGCTCCCATCTGGCAGAATCCGAGAGTTCCCTCCACTCAGCTTCCGCGGAATAACCCCCTCTACTCACCGCCCGACAGGGTCCGAGCCATGTTATCATCGATTTACTCCAGTTTGTCGATCTCCGCACGCTCATCGAGCGGGGCATGGCCCAGTTCCGCCTCATACTAACCCGCTTTCCGATGTACTCCGCGACATCATGATCGCGAGAATACCACGGAGCATGAGCAGCGCATTGCTGAGCACGACTCTTTCTGTATCACATTAAACAAGTATTGATGTATTAAACGCTTCATACCTGCCGAAGGATGTGAAGCAAATTACTTCCGCCTTCGTCTCGCTCCTAGAATCGACGACTCCTGGAGTGCCCCACGCGGCTCTGAATGGATGCAGGCCCGCAGCCGCACACTGGTTCACTACTAAAAAATGCACTTTCGCCGTCATATCAAGCGGGTCCAAAGTCTGGTGGGTTTGCTGGTCTGTCAAGCGAGACGTCACTCAATCGCAGGACCAACCTGATGGGATTATTATCGTGGTACGCGACAGACATGTCCACAAAGAAACCGAATGGAATTCCCCGATGATTTTCTCTGTGCTCAACAGATGAGCAACGCAGATCTACTAGGAAATACTCCGTGCGAAAACGGGGCTGTCGGTGCTTTGCTGGGCGCGTAACGCCAGATTGCCTTGTTGCCAACTTTCAATAACGCTGCCCAAGGCCGGATACAGCGAAGCGATTAGGTTCCAGTGTCCACTTGTCAGAATATTATTCACGACAACGACCATTGAGAGCAATGCCACGTACCATCTGGCATGTCACGGACCGCAAGAACTAAGAATGGCATCCCCACACAAACGGCAATTTGCTTTGAATACCGACTGCTTAGCAAGATCACGATGCGTGACGTCAAATTTCACCTTCCGGATGACTCTTGCAAAAGAAAAACTGGATATCCCACTCATTTTCGCCTGCCGCGCGCAGGAATACCCTACCCATCAATACTGCAACGCCGATGTTTTGTCAGCGCCTGTCCTTGACAGCCCTTCACCGCTACTTGACCGTCCATTTTCATTGTTGCAAACTTCACATCCACTCAGAGTTCTGCTTGTTATTGGACGTTCTTCCAAATGCGGATACAGGCAGAGTCTCATGACTTCGAGTCAAGCAAGGTAAAGAGCCGTCGCATCCGTGCAGAGGGATGTGGCAGACGTCTCCCCGTCTGTGCCCCACCCCACGATCTTTGAACTTCCGGGCCGAAAACACTAAGCTATCCACCGACAAAACTTCCAGCAAAGGACCGATGATGATCGTGATCGCCAACTTTGTTCGCACTTCGCAAGTCGCGGACGGCACCAATATCGATGGCCTGACAATCTCGGGTGAACCGGGCGTAGCACATTATGAGATTTACGATATGATCGCATTTCACAGTTTGATGTTTGATATTCGCCGACGACAACGGTACCAAATCGAGCTACTTGACGTGTGGACTCTGGCTCCGATGCTCGATTTCCTGTATTAGAGCTGCGAACGTTGTGCACGTGGCAGCAACACACCTGAACAGTCGCTGATCCGTTTTGGTCGACTGTGGGAACGACGTCTTCTACCAAACACTCTCACATAGCTGTACCTACAGCGACGTGCCATTTGTACGGAGCACAGGTTCCGACCAGTCGAACTAGAAGTCGGAGACATTGAATATGCAGGGCAGAGGTTCGACATCATCGTGCGCGTACAGTAGTCTTAAGCCCCCTTCTACATCTGTTCGATCTACAGGCTACATAATCCTTCAAACGCACACATCATCGTTCCATACATACTACGACACCATCAGGATCTGTTATCAGGAGTTTGGAACGATGACCTGGAAGATTGCTCCTTCCCTTAGTGGCCTTAGCTGGGCTGCCCAAATTCCGGGTGGCTTATGCTGTACGACAGAATACTATCTGGGGGTTTTGTCAGCCAGTAGAAGGAACCTCTAACATGAGACCAAACTCGTTGCGCGACAGCTCGGCGATAACACCAACACCATCAGAGGTTCAGATCGCGGGGTAGGTCGCAGCCACAGATTAGAGATGATACCCATACAGCATGATCCGTCCTGATTAGATTCTTTTGAGCAGGTTCTTGCGGAATGCGGCGTCAGAAATCTTGAAAGCAGACACTCATTCCTCCCGTCCTGATAACGGCTATCTCGGCATCATTACATTACGCGAAGCATATCAGATTGTTCTAGCCCTCCTCGTCTGACATTCCTCATGTTATCCTATCCGTGCAGCTTCCACCTCCGTAGTCGTACGTCCGAAAATACGCGCTACTACATACCTCACCTGATAATTCTTAAATATGCGGTTTCATTCCCATCATCCTGTCATTTTACCTGCCATACGCGTGCACACGGTCGCAGATAACGCCCGTAAGCCCAGACTTGGAAGTCCAGTGCAGTTTCGCCTGTCCGATGTTGCATGTACACAACGTGCCCAGGTGTTACATCTGCAGGATCAATGCATGCAATCCCCTCTCTCTCAACAAAAGCACCCCGCCCCAGTCGGCTGCCCTCCATACATTTGACGCATGTATGTACTTTATACGGGTTGCCTCCTCTGACCGAGATTGCACAAACGGTGTAATGCTTGCAGATGAGTTGCCGTACGGCGGCAATGTTCATAACATGAAGAGAGGGTGTGAAGATGGTCGGCGATAGGCCGAACGGTGAGTAGATGCGGGGTCAAGCGTTCTGTACTCGAAATGTGTGTGGAGTACGCTGCCGTGCCGACGGTGGAGTAGATCTCACATTAGCGGGTAAGTTGTCTTGGACGTGATATGGAAAATCATCGCGTGCTTCTAACAGCGTTGTCCTACTCTTATTCAGACTTCCATTCCAAGCTGCATAGTCATCCTAATTACATGCGACGATCAACAAGCAACCGTGTTACTATCTGTCCAAGTAGCGAATTCCTATCTCTGACCCCTTCGCAGCTTCATTGCGTACACAAGCAAGCCATTGCACGCCTGCACTAATTTCCGTGCCAGACCGCTGGACACAAACATTCTGCGAACTGTGGCGAGTGCAGCGGGAAGGATTCGCTCAACGAACAAGGGGTGCTTCGGCGCTTACTGACAAACCCCGAGCGTGGCGTGCGACATACCATATCTGTTATAACTATTGTTGAAAATTTTCGCAGACTTCGCAAGCAATCCAAGACTGAATAGGATGACATGGTGTTGTTGTGATTTTCGCCATTATCGCTCCGAGAAGGAGTGTGGAGAAGAAAGTTCATGCCCCGCGATAGTGATCAACAAAGTTCTCTATGGCTGGCTACATCCCTGTCGACATCGAAGCGAGCCAGAGGGGCAGAGTTTTTGCGTCAACAGAAAGTGAGGCTAGGACGTGATAAGACTAGTGCGTGAGGCTGCGATATTCTTAGCAACTCGCACGAATCCGTTTTCCATCACCAATCCACATCACAGGTTGCCATGATGAAGCATCGCTACAATGCGTTGCACGTTTCACTTTTCGCAACATTACAAATCAGATCCGACGTCGGCAGACAGAAGCAACACGACACACCAAGCCATCTAAACGCTAAACAAGCACCCCAGATATGTACGATATCAGTCGAATGAGAATCTCACCGTTGTTGAGCCGCAACGGTGTGTATGTGGCTTACCCTATCATCAACACATCCTTGCCTTGGCTACAACATCTTCCGGGGCGGCAAAATCCCAACAAACAAACCATTGCGCTTATCTCCCCACCACTTCTTTCGTGTTCACATTCGCTGAGCCATGCGCAATGCGTCAGCCACCACCTAGTCAGATGAGCGTCTAGCCAGCAGTAGTAGTCGGTAGTATGGGCGGCTGTAGGTCATCCAGGCAGGGTCCACGGAGCCTCCATTCCCTTTCTCACTTCGAAAATCAGGGTCTAGGTGTTTTTTGGAGTATACTCCGGATTCCGGTGGCGCTTTCATTGGGTCTCGAGGGAAGTGCGATGTGGTGTGTTGGGAGATTGCGTGCTAGACGAGGCTAGATGACGGGTGAGCTTATTCTGCGGGCCGTTGGGATGCTACTATGGGAGCTCGTGTGGAGAGAGAGGGAGGGTTGAGATTGATTCTCCGTGGAGGATAGGTCGGAGGTGGTCACTACTTGCAGATTTGGTTGTTAGTCGAGGATGTTGTGCGTCTGGAGCAAGAGACGCGGAGGTCTGTTGATTGCGGGGAGCGAGCGGTGAAAAGATCCACGGTACGCGATGATAGCTTCACCATTGCCTCGAGCGTTGATCATCACAAGCTCTGCGCATGTCAGCACTCAGGTATATCGGATCTTCACTGAACGGACGATAAGCAAGAACCTCGACCGCGTTCGAAATCAGCATTGTCTTCTCTACATCCGCGGTCCGAATACAACATTTCCAAAAGTCCGAAAAACGCCATCGCATGTCCGTACCACGGAACCTCGTGTATTGCAGCATCAATGGACCCTGCGGCTCAACTCTATCCGAAAAAAAGAAGGGTCCAAATTTCCGTCCAAACCTACAGGGTCCGATCAACGCTTGAATCCTGACACATGCAACCTATCTCACCCACCGGAACTGCTGCATGTAATGGAATTTGAAGTACGACCTTTGAAGTCCGTCGGACGTCTCCGAGTATGACATCAAAGCTTGTGATTTCGACCCACTATACACACTACCAGTTTTACTACTCCATTCTCCACATGGTGGCATACGGCCAGCACAGGACACTCAGTTGACAGTTACTCTCTGCACTCCAGTCTCCACACATGGTAGCGAGAAATCCGACGTGAGACATCATCTCCTTTGCGTGGGTGAGCGAGCCCCGCATCGGGCGTGGACTAGATGTTTAGCACAACTTCATCTGCAAACTCGAACTGTTGAGAGTGGGTCTCCCATCTCATCACGTCCCCCCATCCCGTCCACCCCTTATTTACCCTATCCCACCACTTCATGTTCAAACGAGGTCAAGCCTTGTTTTGTACCCATAATGGCTGTTCCGACTTTTCGCCTGGGAACCAATGAGGATGTGGGGGTGTGAAGCACTACACTTTGAAGCGCTTTGCTCAGCTCCGCGGAGAGTCATATTGAGCCCGCGGTTATAGGAAAGGCCGATGATGCAGACCGGTTTCTTATGGACCTAGGACGTAAGTCAGGTGGGAGTTGTGGGGACAGAGATGGGAGTCATTCGGCGGAAGCTAGGGCTGCGTGAGGAAGGCTTCCGATATTTACGGTCGGATTCGCGGAACGGAGAGGATTCTTGTCGAGCGCGATGGACGCAATGGGATGAGTGGATATGAGGTGGGACGTTTCGTGGTGGTGAAGATCTTGACGAAAGTGTTGAACACAGTGCACTAGAGATGGGCCGAAGTGACACATTGGAAAAGAGCTATTGCGCATTCGGGTTTCTACGGTTTCAGCGGTACGCAGAATGTATTGCTCGCATTTGGATGGCACATGATGATGTGTCATGCGAGTAGCTTTATCTGACTCTACGACGT
>Ga0268250_10000603_pt1 | contig 16727 bp, 20 predicted proteins | sample AgamicAsSfe_FD_200448 | JGI IMG/M metagenome (GOLD analysis project Ga0268250, IMG submission 200448) | Agave microbial communities from Guanajuato, Mexico - As.Sf.e (v2) (version 2) | ecosystem: Host-associated > Plants > Phyllosphere > Phylloplane/Leaf | place: Guanajuato, Mexico | collected... | reverse complement strand
TAGATTGAGAATGGATCCAAAGAGAGCATTAAAGAACACTGTATCTCGATGGGTTTGATCCAGTTCTTGAGAACACTGTGCATTTTGATAGGTAGCAGCGTTACAAACCTTTGCACACGGGGAGGATACGTAACCCTAAGGATATGCATTGAGTCATGGTTGAATCTTGAGGGCATGACTCGGGACCAAGTTTTAGTGAACGGAAGGATCAAACAATCGGATGTCCGCAGAGGCGATTGTCTGAGCATAAATTATGCTTCTTGGTGGAGAGCAAAGCTACGTTGGTTGAAAAAGCGCGGCATGCTCGGGTAAAGAACGAGCTCCTTGGGCAAGCATGAGAGGATGAGCTGTGGGTGCAGAGGCAAATAGAAGCGACGAGCTACAGACGTTAGACATGTATAAGAGCATAATCATGAATCATGTCAGACGATTGGCGAGCTCTAGCAGGGGAGGTAGTCAGCAACGGAGCCAGGTTTATTGACTAGTGTAGCGAATGAATAAGCAACGTGCGTAAAAGCAAGCGGCATCAGGGGAAGAGATATACCGTTGCAGAGGTTTAGAACTGCCGAGGGGCGAGAGGAGATGTACAAATGAACTTTGTGAGGTGAATGGATGGCATTATGAGCAGTTGAAACGACCGGCAGAAGAATCAAAAGCAAGAAGCCAGAGATCTGCGCTGATGGAAGTGGTAAACGGGTGGCTGCACGCAGACAAGACAAATTTCATAGCGCAGTCTTCTCGGAGGTTGGAGATAAACGCAATGGTCAAGACAGGCTAGTAATCTGGCGGGGTTGCAATTGCGACGAGGGTGGGGCTTGTGAAATTCTCTGGATGCTCGAACCGCGAAACGACCGTAGACTGCTTGCGGTGGATCTCGACCCTCGAGTTTCGAGAGTTAGTTGGTGATGTACTGACAGACAGCGAACAGCCAAGGCCAAGACTCTGGACGGAGAGTCAAGTATGGCAGAGGCTCTGTGCGGGGACGAGGGTCATTGCGGCAGGGAAGGAACAAAAAGCAAACGCCCTGTCAAATTTGAATTTCGAGGGACGCGACTTCGGCGCGGATAAGGAACAGAGGTTGTAGTGGGAATAACGTAGGCACGACCACGCTAGAAAGGGAATATTCTAAGGTTTGAGATGCGCCCAAAGGCACATGTAAATAGGAGTTGGACAAGTCGCGGGAAGAAGTGCGTGCACAGAATACACGCAGCCCAGAGGCACGATCTACAGGCATGATCTGCGTCTTGCTCAGATGTTTGGGCAGGCAGGCGCCACGGGCAGAGTGATGGAGTTTGGTATTCGACGGGCAGGAGCGCAGACCAACAGGGCAGTTGCCAAGCGTCTTGAAGGAGTTGGACGGCGGCCATGATTCGACGCCTGACTCGTCAGTTGTTCGGAGAAAGATTGACTTTGACCAACCTAGAAGCCATGCTCTTTGGTGTTATCCCCATGATCCACTTCTTCTTCTCCCTTCGCCCATTTCCTCTTGTCTCTGCGTCCTCCCACGATCCCTCGCCATCTGTTCACACCCCTGCTGCGACCTCGACTCGCCTGCTTCCTGCGCCAGTACTTTCTCAACAGCTCCCCCGACGTGCTCGCCAGGGCCGGCCGACCGTGCATCCAGCCCCGATCGCGTCCTGCATGACTCGCTTATCTGCTTCTCACCAGCGGAACACAAGGATTCTCCATGATGGCGACGACGAATGGCTCGTCGGGCTACGGCACGCCGCAGCGTGATGGCACCATGTCAATGCCTGCCAACAATGGCACGCCCTTGTCGCACACAACCCCCGACGACGCGACGGGCATGGGAGCATACCCCGCTGCCACGAATGGCAGGAAACGCAAGGCCGACGGCACCTCGTCGCGCGGTGTCGCCAACCTGACGCCCGAGCAACTGGCCAAGAAGAGGGCAAACGACCGCGAGGCTCAGCGCGCCATCCGCGAACGCACGCGCAACCAGATCGAGACGCTGGAGCGGCGCATCAAGGAGCTCGAGAGTCAACAGCCCTTCCAGGAGCTGCAAAATGCCCTCCGCCAGCGCGAGCAGGTCCAGGCCGAGAATGATGACCTCAAACGCCGCATGCAGACCATCTTCTCATTGCTGCAGCCCGTTGCTGCCTCGCAGGGTCTGAATGGTAGCAGTAGCTCTGTCGCCCCCAACTAGTCCGCCCGCAAGCTGACACAACCTTAGACCTTGCTACTGCTACCGCCCAACAGAGTCCTTTGCCCATGCCGACACATCATCCACAACAGGCCTCTCAACCCCCACCTCAGGCCCTCATGTATCCTGCACAACCACCCAACCTGTATGATCAACCCCCCTTTGCTCAACACCACCTCCACCCCGATCTTCGCAATCTCCAACCTAACCAACAACCACAACAACCGCCCCGTCAAAACCAATCTCCAGCCAGCGCTGCAAGACAGTACGCCCAAGCTGCCCAAGCCGCTCAGCTGCAACAACAGCATCAGCAGCAGCAACAGCACCCACAACAGCAGCAGCGCTTCTCACCCCACCAACACTTCCAGCCCGCACTTGCCCCTGCTCCCGTATCACAGCACCAACACCATCAGCTCGTCTCAGAAATGCCCTCGCAGAGCTTTGGAAACTTCCTCGTTGAGGAGCGCAAGGTGCGCCCAGCGTCGCCAGCAGTGCGTGATTTGATGCCTACTCCAACCGCCGACATGCCAGTCCATCTGCGTCTACCTCGCAACCAGGAAGCTACCAACGCGCTGGACAGTGTCATGTTAGATTTCATGACGGAGCGTCGGAAAGCTGCAGCACAAGGCACGCCATCTTCTTCATTAGTTGGCCCAGCCTATCCTTCCATATCCTCCCTCTTGAATCCGGCTCGAGCACCCAAATCACACCCTCTCAGCAAGCTCTTCACCGACGTCCTGGCCAACCTTCCCGAGATTGATCAGATTCCGGAGCAAGTCGCTTGCTTGTACATCATGTTCCTTGTCATGCGCTGGCGCATTGCTCCTACCCAGGAGAACTTCGAACGTCTACCCGATTGGATCCGTCCCATCCGATCACAACTTGAAGTCAGCCATCCCATCTGGTTTGACAACGTGCCATGGTAAGCGCTAGTCAATATTACCGCAATGTATGATTTCTAACTCACTCGCCAGGCCTTGGATGCGCGAAAAGATGATCAAAAACGCCGCAGCATACCCGAACGAGCGCTATGGCCCTCTTTACTGCCAGAGTCTATCACTGAATTGGCCATATGACCCTCAGCAATGTCTTTTGCCGCGCGCGAACAGCGTCCAAGGTGCTGAAGCGACTTCGGCCGCTGTTCTGGACGATGATGAAGAGTTCATGATCAACCCTGTCTTCGAGTCTCACATGCGCAATCTCAGCAACTGGTCTGTCGGACCCGCCTTCGCCAATGCTATGCCAGAGCTTGTTGAAGGCGTTCCAGTCAAGGAAAGGTAAATTTACCATCACCTTCCTTGAATTTTCATATTGCGCACTCGATGATCGGTCCCTTCCCCAACCTGACGACTGCGCTGATACGCGAGGCCATTAGTAGCGTTTCGAGCTCGCCTACTCGGACCTCTTCATCGCTTGATGCGGAAGAGTCAGCCTACTGAGTTAAACTACTGTTAAAATTATTTTCTCTGCCTGTGGTCATGAACCAAAAGTTATTGTGAGAAGTCTGTCGCCCAGCTGGCGAGACCAAGTTCAGCCGAACTACATGTCGATGGACTGAGCGAACCGTCCGCGCTGTAATCGTATAGAGGTGAAGAGTGGGTTTCTAACCCCAATACAAAAATTTCGTGCAAGGTCATCTTATCTATATTGATTATCTCTCGAAGTAATGTTCCCTTGTTGGAGTCATCCGACTGCTCGTACTGACAGTCTTGACCAAGGTAGAGGCTGGAACTGCGTTGCGTTGCTCGCATGACAAAGCTTCGATTCATGTTCATGATTTCCATCTGGCTCTTGGACATGTGGTTTTTCTGGACCTGGAGCTTCTGTCTTCTCTGTTTTACATCGTCGATTACGCTGGTTCTTGCGTCCAGCGTTTCTGCAAAGCTCATTGCCTATTTGTCCACCGCCTCTCTTTGCCAATCAGTTGCCGCGCCATGATCAAAAGGACCATGTTTCATTCAGGTTCATCTCAACGATTAGCAGTTGCGGTTTGAGCTCTTTGGTTCCAAGAAAAACAGAATCTGGCTGCTTTCCAACCAGACTCCTTCGATTGTAACGAGGAGACCATCACATCACTCTCATGGACCCATGTAGCAGACCTCATCAAACACCTGGGAAGTAAGAAGGAGCAAACATACATCGACAATGCCACGACTAGATCGAACTTGGCCATCAGCAAACATGATAGGATATATGAAGCCTGTGTCATGCCTTCTCAAACCCACCATACCATCTCATCATACAGAAGAAATCACAAGATGGCCACCACTAGCGTCGACGACAGCAACTCTGACAACATGCCTGTCCGCAAGATCGATCTCAGCGACACCACCAGGTACCACAGCGATGGCGTCCCCAGATTCCGCCACATGACCAGAGAAGACAACGGCATGTTCCTCAAGAACCTCACTGAGGCCTTTAACAACAATTCTCGCTTCGTTACTGAACTCGGTAAGTGTCCCCAGTCATGCCTTTCTTCTACCTTATCCTGTTGCTGGTGAAACGACGTCTGACATGTTTATTTCCAACATTCAGGCTACAAAGTCGACTTCATCAACGAACCTCCTCACGGCTACGCCTCGTACATCACCCCTGACGTCCACGGAGAAAAGTCCATATACGGACACTCCACCAGCAACAGCGAGTACTACCACTCCTACGACTACTTTGCTGAGCACGTCTTCTCGATCATCAAGCGCGATCTCAACGACTGTGGCTGTATCCTTTGTGAGAAGGCCAGAGGCCTGGCAAAGTTGGGCGCTCGTAATGCTGCTTCCATGGGAAAGCATCACGCTCGCAAGGCTGGTTCTTGAATGTCGCATGTGTCGAGCAGGACGGAGAGATACTTGATGGGATGATGCTGCATGAAGGAAGAAAACTTGGAGGTGGGAGAGAGGCATTGTTTCTTGCGGAGAGTTGACCGCAGGGATTGGGTGGTTGACATTTTTCTCAACAGACCAATCTTTCATTTGTTGCAGCACACAGCCTCGAGTTGAGTCAGCGATCGATAGAGGGAATTGTAATATAGACCGACTCGCAAAGAGATGCAGAATTTTCCATTGCTGTAGAAGATCGCAAGATGGTAATGACTAACTTAGAGACTTGTTCGCTCCTTCCAGTATCGAAATGCATTGCACGCAGGAGACCCATACCTCGTCTGTTTGACTGTCGGTCTGACTAATTTCTCAAGGTCGTCAAGCAAGCATATGCGAGATCGATTCTTAGTCACACTAGCTAGATAAGAATGAAGATAAATTTGAGCGTGAGGTCTTCCAAGTTCTTACAGTCTATACCATTACGTCACTCCAGGGTCCAAGCTCGCGACGCGAGGTGTGATTGACCAGAGCAGCCATCAATGTTCATCACTAAGCGACTCCATGTCGGACAGCAATGAAGCACCGGTGAAGCTCTCATTACCGCTGGTAGGGCCCGAGTACGCGAACAGGATGACGCCGGTGCTGACTAGAGTGTAGGAGTTCCAGCAGGAAATATTCAAAGAGCTCCGCGAAGAAGATGAGCTCGTCATCATGGCGCGTGGCCTCGGCCTCTTGCGTATTGTCACCAACCTCCTCCATTCGTACGATGCCGCCGGAAACAACTTGATAGTCGTCGTCGGCGCAGACGACCGAGAGAACGGATGGATCGGAGAGGCCCTAGCAGAACACGCCGCCATCAGCGCCTCGCCAAAATGCCGTGGACTGAGCCTGGTCAACACGGATCTCACAGACGTTGGACAAAGAGAAAAAATGTACAAGCAGGGAGGCATCTTCTCAGTCACATCACGCATCCTGGTCGTCGACCTCTTGACTGAGAACCTCGACCCGGCGAAGATCACTGGCCTTGTAGTCCTCCACTCGGAACGCATCGCTGCCACCTCGCTCGAAGCCTTTATTGTCCGTGTCTACCGCCAAAAGAACAAGCAAGGCTTCCTCAAGGCCTTCTCTGATGCTCCTGAGCCCTTCGCTTCGGGCTTCGCTCCTCTGGCTACCATGATGCGCAACCTGTTCCTCCGGCGACCCTCGTTATACCCTCGCTTTCATGTCACTGTCGCCAAGTCTCTGGAAGGGCGTCGAAAAGCTGAAGTCATCGAACTTGAAGTTCCCATGACCGAGGCTATGCGCGATATTCAGAACGCCATTATGGAATGTGTTGAGGTCAGCATCTCTGAACTGAAGAAAGGAAACACTGGCGTAGACATGGAGGACTGGAACCTCGACAGTGCTTTGCATCGCAACTTTGATGCCATTGTCCGTCGACAACTGGATCCTGTCTGGCACCGTACAAACTTCAGAACACGTCAAATCGTGCGTGATCTTGCACTATTGCGCAACATGCTGCACTATCTTCTCACCTTTGACGCCGTAAGTTTCCTTCGATATCTCGACACCGTCTTGGCCGCTTCGTCTCCTCCACCTGGCTCGAATCGTCAAAACCAATCTCCCTGGTTGTTCTTAGATGCTGCTCACGTCATCTTTGATAACGCCAAGCGTCGTGTATACACTGGCAACATCAAGGATAGTCAGAGTGTAAACGCCAGAACTGGTGTCCCCGATTCCCTACGTCCAGTGCTCGAAGAAATGCCAAAATGGAACCTTCTGGCCGAGATCCTGGAAGAGATTGAGCGTGACATGTACTTCAACCCTTCGTTCCAGGAAGAGTCTAATGGTAGCATCCTGATCATGTGTGGTGACCAGGGAACATGCCGGCAGATTCGCGAGTACTTGCAGAGCATGAATGTCCTTCCAGACACTACCTCAGCAACCAATGATTCGGACGAGGACGCACGAGGACCATCCGGTGCTGCTATGATGCGCCGAAAGCTCAGAAACTATTTCCTTTGGAAGCGAGACTTCAACCGAGTGAGCAATTCACTCTTTGCCGAGAATCAGAAGAATATCAATGGCACGACCGACCAGCGTCATGGCCAAGCTGGGCGAGGAGGACGAGGTGGTGGGTCTAACAAACGCCGCCGCATGCGAGGTGGTTCATCTGTTGCAACTGCTCCTACACGGACAGCGAACGGAAGCGTTCATGTGGCAGGTGACAAAGAGTCTCACGTTCAAAGCCTACTGGCCGAGCTGGAGCCTACAGAGGCCGAAGCTCAACAGAAAGCCGAGATTGGTGCTGATCCTCTAGACGATATGGACGACTTCTACGAACTTTACGACATGAAAGACCTGATAATGGTGCACCCCTACGATGGTGACATGGACGAACACATCCTCGAAGAGACCAAGCCGAGATATGTTATAATGTATGAGCCGGATGCGGCTTTCATTCGTCGCATTGAGGTCTACAGGAGCAGTCACTCGAACAGAAATGTGAGAGTCTACTTCATGTACTACGGAGGAAGTGTTGAAGAGCAACGATATCTGAGTGCTGTACGCAAGGAAAAGGACGCATTCACCAAGCTGATCCGTGAAAGAGGTTCGATGGCGGTCACTCTGACACACGACCCTGCAGGGCTGGACCCTCAAGAGTCATTCTTGCGAACAGTCAATACTCGTATCGCTGGTGGAGGTCGACTTGTCGCGACGGCAGAACCACCAAGAGTTGTCATTGATGTGCGAGAGTTCAGATCATCCCTACCTTCGCTTCTACATGGTAGGAACATGGTTATTGTTCCATGTACTTTGACAGTAGGCGATTATGTTCTGACGCCCGAGATTTGTATCGAGCGCAAGTCAATCAAGGATTTGATTCAGTCCTTCCAAAACGGTCGTCTCTATCATCAAGCTGAGACGATGCAACAGCATTACAAGAGCCCGATGCTTTTAATCGAGTTCGACGCACAAAAATCGTTCACACTCGAGCCCTTCGCGGATCTGTCAGCTGGTGTAGGTTCTGGTTCTTTGCAAGCATCCGACCTGCAGTCCAAGCTCGTACTGCTTACTCTGGCATTTCCACGCCTACGTATCATTTGGTCCTCATCACCATACCAAACCGCCGAGATCTTCGAGGAGCTCAAAAAGCAACAGGAAGAACCTGACCCAATTAAGGCCGTCAACATTGGTCTGGAAGAGAGCGACATGGACGGTCAGGAGAGAACTTTCAATCAACTACCACAAGACATGCTTCGTGCTGTACCTGGAGTCACTCCAAAGAACTTGAACAACTTGATTCTCAAATACGAGAATGTAATGGAAGTTGCCAATGCGGATGAGGATGAGTTGACAGCGTTTATCGGAAAGGAGGCTGGCAGACAGATCTTCCGCTTCTTCAATCGTAGTGTTTTTGATGATTGAGGGGATCCAAGAAATATCATTGCAGGCAGGTACTATCAGTACAATACAATATAATAAGCAACGATCAACAACCCTTCTTTGACTCTAGTCCCGACGCTGCAAAGCTGTCTCGTCGATAATCTCGCTGTGATGCTTTCCGGTAGCGGCTATGTTCTGAAGAGCATTTCATCCTCAAGTCGGGGAGAAATGCCTCCTTTCAGCTTGTCGAGAGTTCCCACTCGCCGTATTTGTGTACAACTTAGATACCTGGAAGCTCGCTCATCGAGGGCGCGACTCGGATCTCGTCATCGTCGCGCAACAGGCAAGTGGCAATGTCGTTCGGGATTGCCATCGCCAGCCCCGTACGATCATGAGGCTCTGGCTTGACTCCGTGATACGGGGCTGTCTACAACGATGCTTCACTCCGAACTCAATATCGCCGTCGTCTTACCTGCCGTTAATAACCCCGTCAATGACTGTGTATCGTCGTAACCGGATCGTTGACTGACAACAGCATCCCTTTCAGGCCTCAAAACACATGCTCGACGCCTATAAGTGAGAGCGCTTCAGGCAGTCATACTTGCTTGTAATGGAACTGAAGCTTGTAACTTGCGTCCCCAATGGTTCACTATACTATTCTGAGGCTTCCCTCTATTGACACTTTTGCTTATGATCCGTCCGGGACCCGATGCTCGTGCTCGGTCGTTCATTGTTCACCCTGTATTTGGAAGCAGCAACACTCCGTGTGTTGTCGTTTTTGTATGGGAGCTGTATATAACCCGCCCGGTGCTTGTGCTCGATCACTCACTGCAAACCCCGTATCATGGGTACAACAACACTCAGGAGTGTTGTCACTGTTGCATGTGATTGGTACTAGACCCGGTTCTCGTGCCTGATGGTTCACTATAAAAAGTTGTATGCCATCGTCGCGGCGACAGCTAGGCAACGATGACAACAAACGCGCGGAGAATCTTGCTGCAACTTCTTGTTCACTGTTGCAACACATCACTATATAAGAAAGCAAACAGTCACGTTGCTACGAAAGACCTTCACACCAAAAGATCTTCATCAGTGCCAGAAGTAAGTACTCCTATACCAATTCTGTTGGGAGAAGTATTTGTATGTTAATATAAGACCACTCTACAGATCCAGCACACATTCATCCACCACAAAAAGCCATGGCAAAACAATCCACACCCCCAACACCCTCTCACTCTCACTCGGGTCCCCATCGCCTGCCTCCCAAAACACCAATCTCAAAACCTCCCGAACCCAAAGCCCTCACCCCCTCCAACAAACTCCACACCTACAAACAATGTCTCCATCAAGACAACCTCGCCCGCAACACCGCCATAGCCGCCTTCAAAGCAACAGACACCTACATCTACGAAATGTGTCATTACAAGCGGTACACCATGTTAACCGCCATCGCAGCCGAAGTGGATGCGAAAAGAATCGAGGCAGGAGAACATGCGTCTTGTTTGTTCGAGAAAGTGGAGATGGCAGAGGCGCCGCTGTCTCCTGAGGAAGCGATGGAGAAGTGGGCGGATTTGAGAAAGGAGGTTCAGGCTAAGAGCTCGGGGTTGAGGGGTAGGGTTGAGCGAGATATCAGGATGTTGCCTAAGAAGGAAGTTGTTGCGGTCAAGAGCCTGAGAAAGCAGAAGGAGAGAGTCAAGGAGGAGCAGAGCAAGATTCCCGAGGGGTTCACTTCGAAGGGCATTCCTCTTGTTATGATTGGAGACGATGACGATGATGATTGAACGCACGAAGGGAAGAGAGAATGATATGTATGATAGGAAAGGCGGACACAACGACATTCTGACGCAAGACTTGATAGTGCCTTAACGGAGGTCATAAGCATGCATGGTATTATCATCAAATGCAGACAAATGCAGACATACCCGCTGAGATAACCTCATTTTGTCGACTCTCTCTCTCGATGCTTCCCAGCCCTGAATATAACTATGTATTTTGACAGCGTACTTGAATCACATGAGTTTCACGTGAGACAAAGAAGAAGATGAACATACTGAGAAGTGTGTTGACTTGCAGATCCTAAAAATACAAAATAAGGTCATCAGAGATACTCCGGTCTTCTCGCTCGTCTTCTGATAAGAGAATCTAAGCGCTAGAGCCCTTGATCTCGTCTTTTCTGGCTTGAGCGGCCTGTTCGGCGATTCTGCGTTCTTCGATGATGCGAGCTTTACCTGCTTCCTGGTGCGCGAGAGACTCCTTGTCCCAGGCTGTCCAGACTGTGAAAAAAAAAGTCAGTGTGTGATGCTAAAATTCGCATTGCGCAGATTGGATGGGCTCGAGAGAAGCATAGATGAAGGAATCGAAAGTAGAACTCATGCGACAAGAGACATGCAAGCCTGTCATTGTCCAGGTGGGAGGAAAGAGCAAGGCATGCAACGACCAGAAGAAGAAGAGTTGAAGGCATTGAGAATAGAAGAGGGAGGGGAAAAAATCGAGCAGTCGAAAAAGAAAGGAAAACGAGAGAAAAGAGAGAAAGGAACAAGTGATGAAACTCACGAGGCAGATCACTCTTCGAGTGCTTCTTGAGCTGTGCGACCCACTCGTTGAAGTTCTCCTGCTTCTCCTTGCGGTTCTCCAGCGATCTTCTCTGCAGCTCGGGGTTGTATCTCTGTGTTCGTAAATCGAATCAGCTACGCATTCCCACAACCATACAACAGTCGTTCGCTAGCAGATTGGCAGAAAACGGAAAGCCTTCATCGAATTCAAATTGATGAACGATTCCCAGCATAAGTAAAAACTCACCATGAACAATTCTTCCTCGGTCGGCGAGACGTAGTAGATCAGGTAAGGACCGCCAATACACAGGACAGCACCACTAGAGCGACAATGTATCAGTACATGTTCTCTCGCACAGCTAAACACGTCCGGAAGCAGATTGTGCATACGATCCGATCATCTTTGCCCACAACTTTGCGCCAGGCATGGTGGCGAGGTGTATGTGAAAATTGAACTGTAAAGTTCTGCGACTTTTGCGTTTCGAGATGAGATGGTGATTTGAGAGGGCTACTGTGATTCTGAAGCGGTTGTTTGTGCGTCGGGATAGTCTCGCGGGTTGTTTATGCGATGCGACAAAAATATGGAAGATGTAATGGATGTCTAGCCAGTGGAGCTGTGGAGCGAATGAGTCAAGCCACACCGCAGCCACAGGGTCTGCACCAGCCACACCTTGGCACAGATGTGAGGAGGAAAGTAGGTAATTCTGCTATGATACAGTACTATAAACTTCATGAGAATGGGACTAATCTCTCAAGTGTGTGCGGGACCCTCGCCGAAGAAAACGTCGTCCAAAAGGTTGTTAGAGAACCTCTTGTGCAGGTCCTTCGTAGTCCAACCTTGCCGTTTGCCGATTCTCTCTAGGGCCGCCAAACACTCTGGAATCTCGCTTTTGTATGCCACCGTCCTGACATATTCACGAGCTGGAAGACCGCCGAAGCGCATCTTTACCCATTCTTTTCCCCAGTGCGGACGTAACTTTCCTGTAGGAGCTAATGCGGTCAAACCGTCTACGAAGCCTTGACAAAAAGTCTGCCACTCTTCCTCGGTGACCGTGTCGGTGACTGAGCCAATCTCGATAGCTACAGTGCCATGACTGTTTCCACGTTGAGGAGCCATGATTATTTCGCTGTTACCTGTAATTCTCATGTCCATCGCTAAACGCATTGGTGAATTCGCCGAGCGGTATACTAAGTCGATTATGGCCCACCAAGCTTTCCTTACCGTCGTCCAGTCCGGCTTGCTCTTGTCCGTCGGTGAAGGCGGGATTGGTAATTCCAGTTCCATATTTCTTGCCCTCGCATAGTGGCGACCGCGTCGGAAGTGGAGTGCATTTGGCAAACTAGTCTTGATTTCGAGATCATCTGGATCAGTGGTCAACGGCGACAACACGGCCATGTTCCCTGTCGCGAGTATCTGGGACTGCCATCTCGCTGGCAGGTCAGGATAAATCTCAGTTCCAATGATGACCGCGGTAATCTATGCCGCTATCCATTGCATGAATGTTTGGGCGGGAGTTGGGTAGTCCTCTTGCCCTCCGCCATCGGAGACTGTGGACCATGTATTGACAAGAACATCTGATTGGTAGGAAAACCACGACCACTCGGCATAGTGGTCTTGTCCAGCCCGTCGTTCAAAGTCAGCGATCGCTTCCTGAAGTTCTTCCGGGCTGACTTCAGTATGGAGTGCCTCGGGAACTCGGCTGGGATCGGGGGGCGGGATGGCGAGCATTGTCTTTACTTTGCGAGGCCGCATGACAGCGAAAGTAATTTTTTTGACTTCGTAGGTGACGTGCGTGATGATGCCTAGTAGTCCAAAGCAACCCAGTGCAGCGTGTAACTCACTTGGATCCGTGATCGTCTGGGCGGTACCATTGGCATCAACGTATTCGACTGATCTGATATAGTCGTTGATAGACTTGTGCGCCAAGCCCGAGCCGTGGCACATGGAACCAACCATACCGCCAGTGGTTATCCTGGTGACAGTCAGCTATGCATCAAGACAATCGCAATACTCGCTTGTCCTACTCGTCTGCCGTGACATCTACAGGCAGTGACCAACCGTCCTTGATCGCCCACTCGCGAAGCTCTTCAGGTGTTACCGCTACACCAACTCGAACATGCTGGGTCTCGGTTTGACCTGCTCTCGGAGGGAAGGTTTGGACGCTTCTCAACTCTCCCGATACCTCCGCTTCGTTGATCCGACTTGTGAAGATGCTGATCATCTCTGGCAGCACACTTGCGACATGGTGCAGGCTGACAAACGAAACGAGAATGTCTCCATCTTCAGCGAAAAAGTCGGCTCTGGTATGGCGATAACCGCTACATCGGATGCGCTTGTTGGGATATGCCTTGATCAGGTTCTGTAGACCGAGTACAGTGGATGGGACGAAGGTCAGGGCTGGTCTAGTCCGTACGTTTTGCTGCTAGTTGAGGAACGGGATGTCGGCATGAACCTGTAGCGTGTGTCAGCGGGCGGTTGTACATACTGATTCTAATATGCCATGCGAACCTGCATAATCATAGTCCTCTCGCGGTCTTCAAAGACGACGGGTCGATGCTCTACTGCATCTATTCCTTGTTCGACTTTGGCATAGGCGCGACCGCCCAGAAAGTTATGCTTTTTGTGTGTCTCAGGGGCATGACCCCCGAACAGGTGCCTATGGAGACCCAGAGGCGTGGGAGTTGGATCGAATCCTTTGGCTGCGATGGTCTCTGCCGGAGTGCCACTGAGAAATGCCGAGACTTTGGCCTTCAACTCGGCATTGAGCTGGCCGTGCAGCACTTCGAAAGTGAAAGTGGCCTCAAAGACCTGACACAAAGCACGGATCGCATCTTCAGATTCAATCTGGTCATTGCGGACACCATCGGCAAGCTGACGAAGCAGGTCCAGATCGACGGTAGGATGGATATCGGCCAATGCGGAGGCTTTCTAAGCAATCTCTCCAAGGATGTAGTAAGTGTCGAGTTTTGAGGGCGGTGGTTGATAGAGTTCTAGGAGCATGATGATAAGTTCAGAAGAAACGATAGGAAGAGAATAAAGAGACGTATAATCGATGTGGGGCGCCTGGTAGGAGATATCAATCTTGAGGCGGCGGTAGAGTTCAGAGGCAGAGTCATGTTTTGCTTCCACGTGTTGTGCTGCGTTCAGGGAAAGGGCAATGGCTGACCCCTTCCACCCTCCCCGTGTGCAAAAGTCGGAAAGTTTCCCCTCCTCGCACGAAAATACGGAGCGATGTCCATGCTTCACAAAGGCACAATCGTCCAACCAGGGATGTAACTCAAGAAAGCTCAGACTATACATGGCATCTCAATGGAGACTGTCCCGTTCGTGGGAAGTAATGTGCATTTCTACACGGGTCGGAAGAAGCGGTGGACTGTCTTGTGTCATAACGTTCAGAAGCTCAAGTTACCTTGAATTTGTTCGGAGGTTTACGGATGATGGATTGATGGACCAGGGTACTCCGTACAGATCTAGACAGTATCAGGGCAAGCCTCACGCGCGCCGCGGATACGACGACTTCATCAAGAGCGCTGCTACGGGCTTCTTGGACCAAGTCGGGCAGAAGCCAGTGATCGGCTCGAATCATGGATCGGTGAACGTGGAAGTTGTGGAGGTCATGGAGAGCAGGGGAATGGAGATGAAGAGAACAACCGATGAGTGGGGCGGTGACATCTGAAGAGACCGGCTGGACCTTTGGTGGGCACGCGACAGCTGGATGATTAGTTGGCATAGATAGATGGAGATATGCGCAGAATACTCGGCCTGGCTCTCATCGCGATACCGACAGATGGGAATACGCGCGACGTGGCGTTCGTACCGACAGCTCTTGACTAACAAAATGCTCCTCTCATCGCGAATCTCGCAGCGACCGGCGTTGAGAAAGACTGCTCTTGAAAAGATGTTGTTACGATGGCTCGAGCGACTTGTGAAGCTAAGGTCGGAAGCTGCCAGTTTAGGAACGAGGGGGAGCACGTGGCGATTTCATTGGCTGAATTTTCGACATAGCTCTTCTCCCACCTCTAACGTGGTGAGGCCAGTGAACTCGGAGAACGATCCACTTCGTTATTAAGTTGGCGGCATTTGCCAATGCTCATCAGAGACCCCTCTCAACAGCCGTCGGCAAGCTGCTTCATGTGTGCGAGACCCATCTGACGCGCTTCATAACCGCAAACACGACCAATCTCGTCCCGGACCCATATGTCATAGGGACTGCAGTCCAAATAAGAGTCAGGCCCCGTCGCTCATCAGTAACTTTGCGTCGCTTGCTTGCCAATCGCGTCCGATCATCCTCGGCAGCGAAGCTGTTCAAGAACCCCTCCACGCCATAATTTCAGGTCGCCGGAAAGGCACTCTTGGTCAAAATGTGTGTTATCATCGGACACCTCTGTTCTCGCAGCAAATGTATTATCACGATCTGACTATCTCGCCATCAGGAAGTTCGGCAAACACATTCAGAAAAGGCAGCTCGATATCCCCGAATATGCCGCCAGCTTCGTTGACTACAAGGCACTCAAGAAGGTAAATTCCTTACGCTGCCACAGTCCTGATTCCTGCGAATCAGACGCCTTGTCTGCCTTATGCTGACAATCCACAGTTGATCAAGAAGCTCAGTGCCACGCCAGTAATACACGCACAAGACCTCACAAATGCCGGAAGCGGTCTCGCAGATTCCCAAGCTTCACTGCAAGCAAACAAAGCTACATTTTTCTTCCGACTGGTAAGGCAGTGTCTTCTTTCTCGTTGATCAGAGACTAACAATGCTGTAGGAGCGTGAACTGGAGAAGGTCAACATATTTTATCTACAGAAAGAGGCTGAGGTGTGTTACTAAATATCAGCGTCTGAAGCTCTGACTCACATCATCTCGCAGCTCAAGCTACGGTTGAAGACACTAGCGGATAGGAAAAAGTCACTACAGGCTCGTGGATTATCTGCTTCAAAATTGTCCACAGTTTTTGTCACCCTGGATGAAGGTTTCCGCTTGTTCAACAGTGATCTCGACAAGCTTCAGGTTCGTCGTGTCAAACGCGGCTCAAGTCCTCGAATCTGACCATCATAGCAATTCATCGAAATCAACCAGACGGCGTTCTCAAAAATCCTCAAGAAGGTAGACTTTCGTTGCTCAGCACATCTCAGATATGGATCGCTAATATGATATTCTAGTGGGATAAAACTTCGAAATCACGCACGAAGGAGCTGTACCTCTCAAGAGCTGTAGAGATTCAGCCTTGTTTCAACAGGGATGTTATCCGAGACCTTTCCGACCAAGCCACTTCAAGCTTGCTCGAGCTTGGCGCATGGGCAGAGGGCGAGAAGATTGAGTATGTCCCGACTGGCGATCAACAACCGAAACCTCAAGCAGGCGCGCAAGAGGACAATGACATCGAGATGCAAATGCAACAAGCAGTGAACACTGGTAATGAAACACTAATCAAGGAGTGGATCTCAAGACTTGGATCTACAGATGAAGCAAGAGAGCGCATCAATCGCATCTTCCTCAGCACAATTAACGATGCCCCTCTGGAGATGCAGAACACCCTCATGGAGACGAATCTGGTCAACCTGGATTACGTGGACGAAATCAACGAGCGCACTTGTCTACATGAGTTGTCGATCTCAGGAAGGCTTCCTAGCTTGACAATGGTTCTCGAGCGTGGAGCAAAACCCACGACGACTGATATCTATGGCCGCATTCCGCTGCACTATGCCTGTATGCGTGGCCACGTGGAGGTGGTCAAAGAGCTCGTCAAGTACGATTCGGCTGATGCAATGCAAGGCATAGAGAGTACTTCCTCAAACGCCGCACCGG
>Ga0268250_10000601_pt1 | contig 16744 bp, 17 predicted proteins | sample AgamicAsSfe_FD_200448 | JGI IMG/M metagenome (GOLD analysis project Ga0268250, IMG submission 200448) | Agave microbial communities from Guanajuato, Mexico - As.Sf.e (v2) (version 2) | ecosystem: Host-associated > Plants > Phyllosphere > Phylloplane/Leaf | place: Guanajuato, Mexico | collected... | reverse complement strand
TTCGTCGATCCCGCAAGTGCCTGTGTCCTCTTCGACATCTGCCTGGCACTCTTCCTCGAAGACCGCTCTGGCGTCGGCAAAGTGATCGCTCTGGACGAAGCGCACAAGTTCATGAATGGGACCGCAGCCTCCGAAGTCTTCACCCAGAATGTTCTCACCGTCATCCGCGATCAACGTCACAAAGGTGCCCGTGTCATCATCGCAACGCAGGAACCCACCATCTCTCCCAAGCTGCTCGACCTCTGCTCAATGACGTTCGTCCACCGCTTCACGTCGCCGGAATGGCTAGAGACGCTGAAGAAACACCTCGCTGCTGCATCGAGCTCGGCCGGGAATGGGAAGCAGGATGTCGAGGCGCTGTTTCGGGAGATTGTGCAGCTGAATGTTGGAGAGTCGCTGCTGTTCTCACCGACGGCTATGTTGGATGTGCAGGGCGGGCAGGATGGCACGAACCGGGTGATTGAGAAGTTAGGTTTGGCGAAGGTGCACTTTAAGACGAAGCCGAGGCTTACATTGGATGGTGGGAGGAGTGTCGAGGCTGTCGTTGGGGGTGGGGAGAGTGAAGATGAGAGCGGATCTGAAGGGAGTCTTGAGAGTGACTCGACTAGCGATTGTTGAGGCTACAAGGTATGGTCATGGTTCAAAGAGTACTGAGATGCAAAGATTGAGGAAGGAGGATCATCGGAACATCTCATAGCTGGCTGGAGATATGCCGGGATGTTGGGATATGTCTGCTTGTCTGGATATGGCATGTTCTGGAGAGAGAGAACCCACATCAAGAGATTGGATAGGTCATGAACAGATATCAAGACTCCTCAGCGTGTCAATTTCATGACAGTGCATATTGTTACCGCTCTTTTCTTGTCTCCTCTTACCACGGCACTCTCCCACCATACACCAATTTTAGCTTTCTTCGCCGACTTCTCCTCACTCTCACCTCCTCCCTCCTGCTGACTCGGCAGCCACTTCCCAAACAGGCCCCACGCCCTCCCAATCGCCCTCCTTTGTCTTCCCAACCTCATTGCTACACACAAAAATGCTGTTTACCTGCTCGCTGGAGTCTACGATCCACGCATTCATCTCCTTGTCAATGACAACAGCTCCCGGATTCATCGTATCCCAGACAATATCATGAGCATGTAACGACTTCGCAGTCTGCGTGACTTGCTCCTCCCACTTCCGTGCCAGCTGCGAGTCCTCCCAGGCTCGCTCGCTGAAGGGAGAGAATCCCAAAGGATTCCGCTCGGCTGTAAAGCCGACCGCCTTTGGGTCTGACGTGACGATCTCTAATAAGACATACCACGCTGAAGACGTACAGCTCGCCAGCTCGTGCTGCACTCATAGCGCCAGTCGTCGCACGATCTCGGTGTCAGTGCATGAGATCTTGGCAGTTTAGACATCTGGCAGTAATGGGTTACAGCATAGGTGACATAGCATCCAATCGGCGGCTAGTCGAAGTCCACCTTGGCATTTGCTAGGTCCAACACGCGTACAAGTTGTGTGCCTACCATCAGAGCGAGGCTGTAAATTAAGACGTGTATGTGGTATCCGGCACACAACACACTCTTGATGAGCAGGATTGCAAGACCAATCCAGTCTACTAATACCACCGGACGGCAAGCTGGCCCACGGCATTGAGCTGGTCATTTTAACGTTCCTGGAGTGAGGCGCGTGAAGTCATTGAGCTGGTCTTGAGCTTGTCCAACTCAAAGGCATCTAAGTTGTTCGCTGTCATTTGCCAGATTTCCAGAGGGAAGCGTTCCAGTGGGTGGACGGCATTTTGCTCCACGTTCGTTGTGAGCTTAGTCCTGCTGCAGTGTCGGATACTGCAATTTTTGGAATGGGGGTGTGCATCTACTATATAGTGTTGAGTTGCTGTCATGGTACATCAAAGTACCACAGACGTAGAATAAAGTTTACAGTGAGAAGTGTGCAGGCGGGCCTTGGTACAGGCATCGTCTCAGATTCATGGACGATGGGAGTAATGTACGTCTCGAGAGCAGTACTCTCTCTTTTGTCTCCCTGTCGACCATTCCTCAATCTTTATGGAGAGTGCCGTCGTGGTACTGTTTCGATACATATCCTTTAAGACTGGTTTCTCGCCAATGTCTTATAGAACCAGAAGTACTTTTTAGAAGAAGAGCATGTCAAAGGATGAAGTCGTGGGGTGCGCCGTCAGTACGCTTCTCAGATTTACAACTATACAGCGGCTCTGTCCTCTCGGTCCAGGTTCTCGAAAGATGAACGTAGTTCTGTGCAAACAAAGTCAAATTTCAAAACCTCTAGAGAGTACCGTAGAGAGTACCGTAGGTAGTACTTTGAGTTGCGCCGTGAGTTATGGCCCAGTACTTGACGCAGAATGTGCCACATCGAAGGTCTGATACTGTCATAGGACAAAAGTTTGGGAATATCTGAGGCGAGTGTCGTAGACCAGACGAGTACAGTAAGCACGCATACTCAGGCATAGCACATGAGGGCTGCAGAACAAAGTACAATGAGCAGGAAGTTTTCTACATCCTTCAGAGGAGTCAGCCATGAAGGAGCCCCGCAATCATGCGGTGGCGATGATACCAATAGATGTTCACGAACTGCAGATGTGCCTCGGTGGCAGCGGAAGACGATGACGTCCTTCAAAAGCACTCCAATGATGCCGAAGTGCTCCGGAGTGAGGGTCCAATTTTCAGTTTTCAATACAGCTCGGGAACGGCCGCAGGCGTTTCTCCCGTTCTCCCGCTTGTGCATGGCCACGATTGGGAGCCATTCGCGAATCAGGAGGCTGGCACGGACTGCACAAACTGCACAAACTGTCACAATTCTGGGCGTCATCCGCTCTTGCCTCCTTGCCCTGTTGATCATTGAAGGCATGAGGCCAGCAACGCAGGCAATGGGAAAAAAAGGTACCAGTCCGAGCCCGAACACGGTCGAGTATATTCTTCTTGCCGCACCTGCTTTCCTAATATTCTATGCAATATACACTCTACTCTTGAATCCTCGTTATTCTGTTTTGTTGAGTAGCAATTGGATTGGATTACTCAAGAATAAATAATCAAAACGCGAAGCTCCTTAATCTCCTCGATCGATCGACCCAGCCTGGTCATCACAATTTATGCTATCCACTCGAAACGTCCCAAGCCTTCAGCCAACAACCATTCCTGCAACCACTCTTCTATCTGCGACACACTCGACCATCAATTTCTGACATCTTCTACATACCCATCCTCTACTCTCCAGTCGAAAGCGCAATCCACAGGTCGATACCGAGCACCCGAGTCTTGCTAGACAACTATAACAAGTCAAGTCAGCCGTCTGAGCTCAAGTAGCGCACGAGTCGCGGTCGCCATCTGAGCGCGCCCGGCAGCTCATCAACGACCACTTTCGCCCTTCTCACATCGCATACACAAGATCTTCCTCGATAATGCCACGGATATACAATCCATTCGCCTCATCAACATCATCGAATCCTCCACCGTCACGAAGCAACATGTCGGCGGAAATCAACAATGACAAACCACAACCTCCGCGACGCACTTCCCTCTCCCGTGCCAATCAACGACTCTCGCAACTCTTTTCGCCATCAGTAAGATCAAGAGGGACAGACGCGCAAGCATTGGCTGCTGCAAACGCTGCGCAACAAGCATACACCGCATCGCAGAACCTTGCGCTGGGCGGCTCGTTTGCTCTGCCTACAATCTCACCTTCGACTGCGACAGGTGAGAAGTCAAAGTTCGAAAGTACAACAACAACACTATTCACACCTCCCAACGCTGCAGAAGCGCGACGATTAGCAAAGCAACATGCACAATTCGGACCATTGGGTTCTCCAGCGCACAAGTACTCAAGTCGATTCACTGGTGAAGAGCTTCCCGAGCCGATTGAGGACGAACCACCATATTACTACCTCCTTACGACGTATATCAGCTACCTCATCCTGATCATCTTCGGACATGTACGCGACTTCTTCGGCAAGAGATTCCGTCAGGAAAACTACAAGCATCTTATGGCAGACAATGGTTACGCACCATTGAACAGCGATTTCGACAACTTTTACGTTCGACGGCTGAAGATGCGCATCAACGATTGCTTCGCTCGCCCGGTGACTGGAGTTCCAGGTCGCAACATCACCTTGATCGACCGCAAATCTGATGACCACAACTTGTCCTTCAACTTCACTGGAACGACGACAGAAACATTGAATATGAGCTCTTACAACTACCTTGGTTTCGCGCAATCTGAAGGTCCATGTGCTGATGCTGTGGAGGTTTCGATCAAGAAACTCGGCACTTCCTATGCTTCTCCTCGTGGTGATGTTGGTACTTCCGACTTGCATGTTGAGGTCGAACAGCTCATTGCAGACTTTGTTGGCAAGCCAGCTTCTATGCTTTTCAGCATGGGCTTCGGTACCAACGCTACGATATTCCCTGCTCTTGTTGGAAAAGGCTCCTTGGTCATCTCTGACGAACTCAACCACTCATCCATTCGTACTGGTCTGCGACTATCTGGCGCCATGATCCAGACTTTCCGTCACAACGACATGAAGGATCTGGAACGCCTGCTCCGTGAAGTTATCAGTCAAGGCCAGCCTCGTACTCACAGGCCATGGAAGAAAATTATGGTCGCTGTGGAAGGTCTTTACTCTATGGAAGGCACAATGTGCAACTTGCCCGCTCTGGTCAAGCTTCGCGATCAGTACAAGTTCTATCTTTTCGTCGATGAAGCACATTCAGTTGGAGCTCTCGGCACCCGTGGACGTGGTGTTTGTGATTACTTCAACATCGATACTAGCAAAGTTGACATTCTCATGGGTACTCTGACAAAGTCTTTCGGAGCTAATGGCGGATATGTTGCTGCCGATAAGTCCATCATCAACAAGCTCCGCGTCATCAATGCTGGCACTATCTACGGCGAATCACCTACTCCTCCAATCCTGGTCCAAATCGCGACATCATTACGAATCATACAGGGCGACATCAGTCCCGGCCAAGGCGAGGAGCGTCTTCAGCGTCTGGCTTTCAACAGCCGCTACCTTCGTCTCGGACTAAAGCGTCTTGGCTTCATCATCTATGGTCACGACGACTCGCCAATCATTCCTCTCCTTCTCTACAATCCCGCCAAAATGCCTGCATTCAGCCACGAGATGCTCCGTCGCAAGATTAGTGTCGTCGTTGTAGGATACCCCGCCACACCACTTGTCAGCAGTCGAGCTCGCTTCTGTGTATCTGCTGCGCACACAAAGGACGATCTTGACAGGATGCTCGCTGCTTGTGATGAGATTGGTGAAGCGTTACAGCTGAAGTACTCGAGCGGTATCGCAGGTGGACAGGAGGGTTTTCACGACGGTCTCGTCAATGAGGAGGAGGCTGGGAATAGGAAGTTGATTGAAGAGAACGGCCAGCTCATGCTTGACTTTAAGCCGCCGAGGTGGAAGTTGGCGGATGTTCTGGCGAAGGGTGTGCAAGATGTAAAGCAGCCGCTGCGGTGATAGTGAGGAGAAGCTGGAGATCTGGAGATGTCTGGCACATTTTGCCCGGTGGCATGTATGGCGGCGAAAGAGCGCAATGTTTCAAATATGGTTCAAGACTTGGACGGCGTCTGGCTTTTGGACTTGGGAACGGGGCGTGGGCGTTGTGGCTAGGCATTGCATTTGCAATCGGGAAGAGCCATGCTTACAGGGTTGGGTGGTTGGACTTTCACACTCCGCCCGCATTCTTTCAGGTTCGTTTCTTCCGCTACGCAGTGCTACGCGGGTTATTGGTCGGATTGGCGATTTGATTGTGTAGTGTAGCGTAGACTAGCACGTCGTAATGAGGCATGAGAAGAATGAGATGCATAATAACATTGAATCCAAAGAGTGCACGCTTGTGACATCCATCGATCTGATCTGTTCTGATATCTGTCATCCTGCTGCTACCACACTGCTGGACACCCTCAGCGTCATCTCTTACATGAATCCTGGAAGCTTGCATGAGCATGGCACGATGGCAACATGGGCATTGCTCAGGCGCGAGGTGGAACATACGTAGGAACAATTCGAAGCCCAGAGCAAAATCCTAAAACAGGCACATCGACATACACAACCTCTCTTGCCCATCACGATGCCGGTCTGAACAAGTAACAAAAGGCAGCACTATCGGCTCGCGTCTCACGCAGCTTCTGCTTGGTTGGAGGGTCTGTCAGTGCAGCGTATCGACAGCTACAAATGACTGAGGTGGTTGATGCCTGCTGGACTTGATCGACCATGTCGAAGTGGCAAATGAAGCTCGACCACGATCCCGCCATGGTAAGCATCGACGACGAGTTTCTTCCACCCAGTGAAGACCATCCCCTTCGTGACTCACTCATCAGACACGTATTGGAAATATGAGCTACATCTTGCCGCGCTGAAGTCGCACGGTTAAGGGACTCGCTCCACGTTCGCACCTTCCGGTGCACATTTCACATTGCAGATAGACCTCAACCATGGACATTTTGGCAGCCACGACTTTTGCTCGGTCCTGGAGATCAGAACTTCAGACACGTCCAAGCTTTGATGTGACGACGACCTTTTGTCCTCTGCAATATTGGATATACCATCGTATGAGGGAGATTGATACTGAGTGACGGACTTCTACCACACCTACCTCAAGGCAAATCGAGCCATACCCATCAGACTATACAACAGCTTGGTCTCCTTCCTGCTTGGAGGTACTGCTTTGGAAAAGACTTGTGTACGTGCCTATCGTGGCAGCCAATTGTCATTCTGCACGGACTATGCTAATTTCAATCTCCAAGTCTTGCCTCAGGACATCCGACTATTACTATACTTCGCCCTCATTGCATCCTAAAACACACCTAGTCCCTATCTCATCCCAACCATGGGCGCCGGAGCCTTCATCGAGCCCCTCGTCGTCATCACCCTCCTCTTGGGCGGTGCCTTTCTCACCCGCAACACCACCTACACTCTCTTTCCACGATCGCAAACACCCCTATCCTCAGCCGAGAAAGGTTTGCTCTCGCGAAATGGCTCTCTAGATAGCATCGACGCCGATATGGCTGAACTCGGACTCCTCTCTGAAACATCCATATCCTCGAGGTTACTTCCTGCGCCGGAGCCGACCTGGAGGAAACGAACTGTCGGCGTGCTTTGCTGGAAAACTCAGGTCACCTCACTCAATACGCGAGTCTTCAGGGAATACTTCCTCAGTCGGGTTCTGATCAAGTTCCCGTTCCTGGTCGAGGCTTGGTATTGGGCTCTTGTATATTGGGTCAGTGCTTCCCTCTTCCACATTGCCATTCTCAGCATGACAGGCCACTTGACTAATACTTCAATTCCAGGTCTACCAACTCAGCCGTGCCTTTACCGCCGTCACCATGGCCTCAAGCACTGTCAACATCGCCCGCACTCACGCCCTTCAAGTCATTGCTCTGGAGCAGCGTCTACATATTTTTCATGAAGTCGACATCCAGGCTTTCTTCCTGCAGCACGCCACTCTTCTGCTGTGGATCAACCGAATCTACTCGTTCATTCACATCCCAGGCACGATCGCTTTCCTCGCTTGGCTGTTTTACTATACCTCTGCTCCTACCCACGCCGACCAAAATGACCACTGGGAGGACGTCCACGCTCACGCCCACGTCCGTACCAAGGAGGACAATGGGGATGTTGCGCCACGAGATCCCAACACCAACCGTGCTGCTGGCCCGAAGCTATATGAAGCGCGACGGCGAACATTGGCAACATGCAACCTCCTCGCCTTCTGTGTCTTCACGCTCTGGCCGTGTATGCCGCCCAGGCTGCTCAGTGACCCGAGCATCAGCGGTCCTGTGGGAGAGCGAGCAAGAAGGTTCGGATTCGTGGATACGGTGCATGGCGTTGGTGGGGAGAGTAGCGTGTGGACGCAGAATCGATTCTGTAATCAGTATGGTATGCTGCGAGAGTGTGTTGTGATGATGTGTGAAGTGGTGTCGGACCTTGTAGGGGTGATGAAGTGGTATGGTGGGCAGAAGGCTAACAGAAACACAGCGGCAATGCCATCCCTCCACTTCGGGTACGCCCTCCTCATCGGCATCACCATCGCGACCCTCCCTCTCTCACCCTCAAGCACGCCAACCAAGTCCGCCAGCCCATCTCACTCCCGAGCCCGGTCCCACTCCATCTCTCTGCCCTTCTCCAAGCGCCGCATCCACCTCCCCTCTCTTTCCACCCCCTCCCTCCATCGTCTCCTCTGCATCACGCTCGGCTTCTTGTACGCTGCTACTATACTAGTTGCGATCCTGGCGACAGCGAATCACTTCATTCTGGATGCGGTTGCTGGTGCGGCGGTGTGTGCGATTGGGTGGCTGGGAAATGGGGTCTTGCTCAATTTGAGGCCGGTCGAGGATTATGCAATGTGGTGTGTGAGGATACATGTTGGGGATAGAGGTGAAAAGAGAGATGGTGGTGAAGGTAGCGATGAGTGTGGATTGGTGAAAGACGGGCGGATGGGAGAGGAAGCAAGGAAGGGTATGATTTGAGTTGGGAGAGGGCAAGGGGTGAAGAGAAGAGGAGGTATGGTGTGTGGTAATAGGAGAGGAAAGGAGAGAAGGGTAGAGGGGCGCCGTGCATGTTGTGCTAGTGTTCGTGAAGACTATCGACCTAAGAGCAGACCTACTGCGAGCGTGCTGGTCACGAATACGGTCTGGCACCTTGTCTACAAATCTATCCGCATACTCATGTTAAGTATAACACCTCATACATCGCCCTCCATCTTGTATACCGTGTGCGGCATCATCTCCATATTGCGGACCACTGCCTTTCCACCTGTGAGTCTGCTGAGTCGCGAAGAGCTTTGCTCGGCAAGTCCTGTGCAAATGTCATTTATTCATGATCCGGAAGTGGAATTGTGAAGCAGCGGTGTCTTAGCCCTCTCGGCTGATCGGCTGATGACCTTGGCAGGTCGTTTCGGGATATTCCGTTTAGAGCAGACGCTCGTCTGACCAAGGATGGATACTGTAGCCAAAGCGCGGGATCCGATGGGAGTTCATGTTGATTCATGAGCAAGCGAGTCTTTGCATGGGATGCGAAATGCTTTTGAAGGATGAGGGATCAGATTGGACTGTAGATGTGCTCAATACTGCTGGATGAAGCGATTTTCTTGCAATCTCGAAGTCATTTTCAAACAGCTCTCATCACACACATACACACACACACACACACACGGGGCTATGCATGTATACTCGATTCCCAAAGACTCCCACCAACACCTCGCCCACAGCTTCCAGAGTCTGCGCAACTCTCTTTGCCACAGCCATCGCTTCGGCACACGCAGGAGTGGTAATCCATATGTCTGTCGTATGGTACCCTCCGCAGTGTTCCCACAATCGACATGGTATCTGCAGATTGTGCCTGTCCTCGCCAGACTCGGTGGAACATGCTTGACGTGCTGGGTATTGGAGACGTGGCTTCCATTCGCGCGAAGCGGTTCATCTTGGATGAGTGCTGGTGCGGGATGCCCGTTGGACACTCGCGGAGGCGGGATTTGGGTCGTTCGAGAAGACGCAGCACGGTACCACGCCGGCCGGGGGTCTGCCGATCGAAGCATTGAGGCCCCGGGGGTTGCATGCGGTGGTTGGTGAGTGTGCTTGTGGGCATGCTTGTGGGAGACGGTGGAGGTTTTCGGGCGGCTAGCTGAGCTGACGTGATGACGCACTCCCGCGCAAGATGAATGCACGAATCGCAGGCTTCACCTTCGCTGGCTCGCTCGCGTGCATTTGATCCTCCGCTGCTTGCAATGGTCGCAACGAGTTCCTGACTTCGCACGAGGGCCTTGATGGATACGAGCTCTCGTCCTCTTCGGTGGTGCCTTGGAGGAGCCTTTGCAGAACGCTTGTTGGAAGAGATGCGCTGCAGAGGTTGGTCGGATGCGTTTCCATCAGGTGTGGCAGCATTACTCGCTTTCCGTGGGACCTGTGCTTGCTGATAGAGTGCTGTGGGCACGTCGAGCTGCTGCTGCTCGACCCTTGGAGCGTCGTACAGGCGTGGGTCGTATAGTATTTGGCCGAAACCATTCCCGTACTGTTGGCCGTACTCCACGAGCGGAGTCATCTGCTGGGCAATGAAAGGCTGCTGAACATACGGGTTGGCCAAGTATTGCTACTCCGGTACCTGCGTGCAGTCGTGCGAGCGTGGGTAGAAGAAACTTGACTGCGCTTCAAATGGTGCTGTTGGGAGGTCTGTATGTAGCGCGAAACTGTTTTGTAGGAATGTAGTCTGAGTTCCTGGCCATTGGGAATCCCATTGTGTGCTTTGTTGTAATGGTGGGATCTGGCTGCTGTAGGGCACGTACGCATTCATTGGCTGTTGATTCTGAGACAATGGATGCTGCTGTCGGTGGGACGATGCCACAGGTTGAGGCTGTTGGATTTCCGCCTGCAGTGGTGACTGTCTTGGACGTTCCGGATACGGAGGGAGCGGCGTTGAAGGCTAGACCTCATGCTCAGAAGAAGATGGGCGAGGCTTCGGGGAAGTAGTCTTGTCTGTCGGATACGGATGTTGCGGCTTGGCGACTTTGTCGTAAACATCCTGATACCGCTGTTGTTGCTCATGGTTTTCCTCATCTCTTGCCCCAGTGCTCGTGACCTGCACGTTGCCTCTCAGAGTGTTGAGCTGGGTAGTGTTGAGACCTTGCGATTCATGATTGACATCGCTGCTTAGCCATCCAATTCTTGGAATGGTCCTCGATCAGCTTGTATATCTGCTTTTGTTGTGCTGCTGAGGCATCTTTCATCTTCCAGAAGATGAGGATGTGCTTGTTGAGTCGTCGTGCTGTCACTTCTAATATGACACGCGCGGCCGTGTGTCTTGCCGTATCTCTCGCCACTGCTCTGCTGGACAGTGGTGGAGTAGGTGCCGTCGCCGGGCAGAGCTGGCGAGAGAGAGCGAGAGATAACGAGAAGGAGGGAAGAGAACGGGAGCAAGGATGCAGAAGCTAGATGATGTGAGAAATGATTGGAAGGAAAGAGAGAGAAAGAGAGAAAGAGAAAGAGAAAGAGAGGGTGATATGAGCAGAAAGACGAATAAGAGAATGGAAATGTGCAAAAGCCACCTGCTAAGGCACAGGGTACCGTGCCAATGCTAGGCTTGCGTATGCAATCGCTACTCTAGGCATTTAGGGTGTCCAGGCGGCGGCATTAGGGACTGCGTGGCGGTACTACACAATGGTTACAGCTCCATGGAGCTTGAGGTTTCTTGTAGATTGTAGCTTAGGGCTGAATAAAGCTTGCTTGTCTTTATGCACGGCACTCTCCAGTGACTGAATTCTAACAATGCCGTCATCTCCGCCTTGCCTGCATAAGAGCTAGAACGCAGTACTTGCTGTGCGCTTCCACATTCGGCCAGACACGAAACCTAACCCACCTTGGCGCACACCGCACTGCTTCAAGACATCGAACGATCCCGTGCGTCACACATTATTCGAGAAGCCAGAACTAATCATTTTGTCACGATCACGGCCAGCACAAACAAACAAAGCAAAACCCGGCAATCACTGCATATATGACGTCTAAGCACTTCAGAAGTCGACGAATATTGCAGGAACACGAGCCCTCCATGCACTGCTATGCACGATATCGCAGAGTGCCTCGATCTATACGGCTTTCTGTGCAGATGCAGCCTGCACCGGACCTGGACGCCGGCATGCGGTGCGCACTGGGGGGGAATCGACGACTGGTCAGAAGGGACTACTATGTGGTGCGTGGCTAGTGTTCATGCAGCGCGCGTGCGAACGGGGGATCCGTATACAGGACGTGCCGGACGTGCCGTGACCTGCTACATCGAGCATAGTTTCCTCCTCCTTGCGCTTCGAGCTGATGGCGCGGGTCGGTAGAAGACACGTCGTTGCCGGTGGGCTGTGCCATGTCGCCAGCGTAGAAGAGCTGGAGGACGTGAGGCGTCGTGCCTAGCCGAGGTGAGGTGAGGTGAGTGAGGTGAAGCAAAGTCGCGTTTCAGGAGTCAAAAGTCGAAAAGCACTGGCGCACGGTCGTGGACTCCACCATGACTCTTTAGTCTGTTTTCCTGGCTTCAACGACGAACGCGCCATATGATCTTCGAGTAGAGCAGAGAAGCGTAGGATGAAGGCGAGGCTGATGGAAGATTGCTCTGATGGACGTAGAATAAACAGTGCACTTTTATGTGATTGTAGAAGAGAGGTTGAATCATCATCACATCCTGAATCCTTCCCGTCGCGTGTTCCTGTTTCTGTTCCTGTTCCCTGTTCCTTGTAGATCTGTTGTTTTGAGCCGTTGGCGAACCCACAGTCCCTGTCCCGTCCTGCAGCATGCATGGCAGATGGGAACTAGAGAGAGACCAGTAGTAGTAGTAGTCACGCACGCGAACCTTAGATGCACTACTGACGCCTGACGCCCTATCCTCCTCGTGCTTATGCTTACATGAAAACACGTCGACGCTGCTTTCTCTTCCTCGTCTTCCTACATTCTGATCCGCGCCGTGAGCATCGTCTTCTCCCGCCATCGTATTGCTTCTCGGCAGCAGCATCTGCTACCACACAAGACTCTCGTCTTAGCACACTCTCTTGGTTCTTGCTTCGGTCTCTCACGCTCTCTACAGCACTGTCGCACACTCATTTCGAGTGTTTACTTACTCCTTTGCTCATCTTAACGACATTGAACATCCCTGGCCTCCAGCTTCTTGGGAATCATTGTACAGAAATAGCCCTTGCTCATTGTACATACCTCGCGCCAATCTGCACATTCGACTGTACTATACCACCCGCACAGTCTCTCCAGATTCAACGCGACACGACGTATACATCTCTCTCCTTACTGTACATCACACGACACGATCAGTCAATCAGTCACGCACATCAACGACGACATCATGACTTCAATGCCCTTCATGCACAACAACTACCTCAAGGTCGAAATCCCAGACTTCCTCAAGGTCGAGCCATTATCAGCATGCTCCACACCAGGGCCTTCGCCATCTCCCGCTCCTTCTGGAATGAGCTTCTCCGCACCACCTATTCGTCGACCGTCGCGTAAAAGCACATTGACGCAACAGCAGAAGAATCAGAAGAGACAAAGGGCGACGCAGGATCAGTTGAACACTTTGGAGATTGAGTTTTCGAGAAATCCGACCCCTGCTGCTGTGGTGAGGGAACGCATCGCACAGGAGATTAACATGACGGAGCGGTCGGTGCAGATTTGGTTCCAGAATAGGTTTGTAGTGGTGCTGCTACTCTTTGACGACCTGGAGCTAATCAAGACAATACTAGACGCGCGAAAATAAAGAACATTGCGAAAAAGACGATAGAAACTGGAGACGACTACGAGGCCATTCCAGAGTCGATGAGGAGATATCTTGCAATGCAGTCTCTGGAGACTGGCAAACCATATATGGGGAGTGATATGTTTAGTGCCAGCAATGGTGCTTATGGTAATGCTCTCATGCCTGATGCCACTTCATCCAAGACTAGTCAGTATTTAGAAGCACTGTCATCCTTTTCACCACACTAACCTCAAACACAGTGATCTACCACCTCGCATGTCGTTCTCTGAATATCGGCAGCTGGAAACGTATTGGTCAAACGCAACTCGATCTCGTCGTCTTCTACTCACCAGTCAAAGCCATGATGACCTACTACATACAAGCAGACGGCTCAGGTTTCCGGATAGAGTACCCATTCTCACATATCGAAAGTCTCACACTCGACAATGGTGACAATATTAGCTCGGAAGCAGGTCTCATCATCAAGCTGAATCGTCCTCCAATATTCACAATGGACCAAGGTTCAGGTGGCTGGTTCCAATGTCGCGACTTTACCGAAGATCAACAAGCTTCCAAAGTGCTTACACATCACTTGGGAGGTCATCCAAAGGTCCTGAGTGGGCAGCTGGCGAAGCTCGTCTCTCTTGACTCATTCCAACATAGACACAACCAAATGGACCTCGCAGCTGGCATGCTAGGTCCTGACTTTGTCTCTCCGATGATTCATCGACCATCATCGCAACCAAACCACCTAGTCCACCCTCGTCATCAACCTGCATTTGCCACCGACGGCATGTTCAGCATGGGCCCTCCACCACCTCGCGGCCACAAACGACAAAGAAGTCGCTCTGTCCCCGTCGCCGTTGACTTTTCAGCACTCCGCCAGCCCATCACCCCGTTCGTCATGCATCAACACCAGCACTTCCACACGCATCTCAACAATTCACACTCCCGCCCACCAATTTTCGCACCAGTACCTCAACACGCGAACCAGCAGATGCAGCATATGAGTCCTCTGGACGCTTCATCCGGTTACAACCTGGACATGCCGGCGCTGAGCGCATCCGGCACCTCTCCCCCATCAGACTTCGACTCCAGCATCATGGCCGGCGGTGGTCTCCCCTCAGATCAATACCTCCAAACTCCATTCTCCCACGCCCTCTTCCCACCTATCCCCGAGTCCGCACAGAGCTCAGGTGTCGACTCTTTACTTTCCGAAACGCCAATCTCAGCGCAGAGCACCGCCACACCCGGGCATTCCGACCACAACCTCCTTCACCTGCAAACACCCTGTCCAATCCAACGCAGCGCCTCCACATCCGCTATCCCGCAGATGCTTGGTGGGGCTGGGAACGAGCACTTCAACCTCAAATCAGACTTCATGAACGCGTCCATGCCGTTCAATATGCCAGGCAGTGAGGACATGTTCGACCCTTTGCATAGTGACAGCCTGCTACTTCAAGACGACAGCTTCATCTACGATGCGTATGCGTCTGACCCGCTGGCTGATCCTTTCTTTGATTATGCGAGCACGGATCTTTTTGATACGACGAGTTTGGGAATGGGTATGGGACAGATGCCGTCACAGCAGCAGCAGCAGCAGCAGCAGAGCATGGGCATGCACAACCTCAATAACATGAACAACATGCCCATGCCAATCGCGATGCCCGTGCCAATGAACCTCCCTCCCACAGGCCTCTTCACAAAGCGCCACTGCGCCAAGCAGAGCCTGACATTGCCGCTACGTCTGAACATGATGGAGCAGGGCAGTGTGGCCATGGCTAAGATGGCCAAATTGAGTGTCAACACGCCTATTGGTACGCCGACGGTGCGGGTGAGTCCTGTTGTTGAGGGGCAGAAACGGGAGTTTGTGGTGGAACAGGAAGATGGGGAAGATGTGACAGAGGACGAGGCGGGTGATGACGATGACGAGACGGTTGATTACAGTCATGTTACTGTTTGAGAGCTGAAAAGCAAGAGGAGGAAAGAATGAGCTGGGTACTGGTTTTCTGGATACATGGCGGGTGTTTGGGTTCGGGAGGGGGCTTACTTTTCATTGTTTTGTTATCTTCTTTGAAGAGTACCAAGCAGCGTGCTGGACATGCTATGGCGACACTGGCGGTGCAAGCTGTGTATCATCACTGGCAAGAGGACGAGGAAGAGAAGGGACTAGAGAGAAGCGCAGAAGAAAAACGCAAGTGCGGCTTATGATGCAGGAATGTATGAATATGATGGATTGCATGAAGAAGATGAAGAATGGGTTGGATAATGGATAATGGGTAGATTGGCGAATCTGGATAGGAAATGATAGGATAGGATAGGATAGGTTGTGTTAGGTTAGGATACCAGTAGAACCAGTAGATTACCAATGGGATACCAATAAGATACCAAGTCAGACCTACCAACCTACCTATATGCCTACCTGCCTACAGCGTCAAGAGCATATGAAAATCGGCCAAGCGCCATCACAAGAGCGTCGTTTCCGTCACTGTCACAGCATAAATCCGAGTTCCTTGGAATACTCACGGCGGCACTCTCCCTCCCTCCCGACGGTTGGGGATGAGCTTGGGGATGGAGTGAGTGAAAGCAAGTCTCGCATACTGGACAGCAGGGGAATGAGCTCGGTTTGACTCTATACGCGCCTGAGCAGAAGCGTGATGGATGCGAGGTCGTGTACGTACACGCAGAACGGGCAGCTGGATGTGCTCATCGCCAAAGGAAACCAGAGACGGAGCCGTCGCAACCAGCCCGGTTGAGATCTGTAGGCGACGTTACAGGTCATAAGATACGCCTATACTGGATGGGAGTTTTTTGAGACATCCTCTGGGTGACTGGGCAGAGGAGGACGACACGGCCGAGCGATGACTCGATCGCGCGTGTGGGAAGGTTAGTCGGGTTGAGGAGCAGCGAGTGTTGGAGAGGCCGTCGAAGAGAGTAGAGGTCTGCAAAAATTCGAGGGAAGTGTCGTGGGAATTCTAATCAGACTTATAGTACCGTCACAGAGCACAAGCGTGAGCAGAATCTCCACGGCACTCTCCCCAGGATTCTTGTAGACTTCTGTTCTGGTACAACATGGTGTGTGACTGTATTTCTTATCTCTGGGTATCTTGCATGTCCTGCCTCTTCTACGTCAGGACGAATATTGTAACTCTGCACCGACGGCAGTGAATATCTGTTCGCGTCGCTTCAGGTCACAGGACACGCCCATGCTGAACAGCAACTCCTTAATTCGGCCTTCCCATAGTAGACCAACCCGCCAGTTCTGATCCCAGCGTGCTTTGACAACGCCGGAGACGTCTTCGTCTGGTGCTATTGATGTTCCTGGTGTTATTGATGTTCCTGCTGCAATTGCTGTTGACGATGACGCGGAACTGGGCGCAAGGCTCGATTTATAGTCGCCCGCTGTCGTCGCGGCCTGCGCGACCATTTTCCCCCCTCTCCACTCCGGCCGAATCATCCTCTCAGCCCACTCCACCGCATGCCCGTCAGCACCTTTCCCCCTCC
>Ga0268250_10000598_pt1 | contig 16808 bp, 19 predicted proteins | sample AgamicAsSfe_FD_200448 | JGI IMG/M metagenome (GOLD analysis project Ga0268250, IMG submission 200448) | Agave microbial communities from Guanajuato, Mexico - As.Sf.e (v2) (version 2) | ecosystem: Host-associated > Plants > Phyllosphere > Phylloplane/Leaf | place: Guanajuato, Mexico | collected... | reverse complement strand
CTGGCCGATGGGACGTAAGACCAGGAAACCTCCTCAATAGTCCTCCTCATCATCCTCATCCACCTCCACCTCCCCCAACATCTTCGACATATACGGCCCATCCAGCTCATACCCCAACCTCGCATAATAGCTTCTGACCCCAACCCCAGAAATGACACTAATCTTCCCACTCCCATGCTCCACCCTCGCAATCCTTTCCGCCTCCTCCATCAACAACGTTCCATACCCCTGATGCTGAAACTTTCTCGGATCCCTACTATGCATCGGCACCGCTGTGCCATACACATGCAGCTCCCTGACCAAACTCGTCTGACACCCCGTGAGCTCCGGGCGAAACGTGTGCGTCTTGCTGCACTTGCGCAGCCGCAGCAGGGCGATCAGGATATCCTGCTTGGGGTCCTCATAGGCGAGGAAGGTCTCCCAGCCACCATTGGCGGCGTAGTCGCGGCGCACGAGCTCGACTTGCGAGGGGCGGATCTTGTTCTTGACTTCGTTGATGCCGACTTCACGCGTGCGCACATCGCGGCAGGTGGTGCCGAAGTCCTTCATACGTGCCAGGGCGAGTTCGCGCAGGTTGCCATTCTCAACACCCGCTGTCACAAGGGGCATAGGTATGTCGCGCTGCACGCGGTAGATGCGGGTCCATGGCGGGATCATTGCGAGGATTCGGGCGACGAGATCGATCAGGGCATTGGGAGTGTAGTTTTTGTAGCGGCCGGTGCGCCAGAGCTCGTAGAGGCCCGTGCCGCGGATAACGAGGGTTGGGTAGATTTTGAGACCGTCGGTGCGGAAGTCGGGGTTTTCGAAGTATTCGCGGAATTGGTCAAGATCGCGCTCCATGCCGACGTTGGGAAGGTCGGGCATCATGTGGCTGACGACTTTGAAGCCGGCGTCTTTGGCGAGCTTGAAGGTTTCGGCTACTGCTGCTACCGTGTGTCCTCGGTTTGTATCTCTTGCCACGTCCTCATATAGTGACTGCACCCCGATCTCGAGCCGCGTGCATCCGTATCGTAGCATGTCACTGAGATGGCCATCGAGACAATAATCTGGTCTAGTCTCAATGGTTATGCCTACGCATTTTGTATTCGACATTTCAGCCGCTTCGACTGCCTCGTCTACAGATGTGCTGGTGTAGCCGCTGAGGGCATTGTGTAGTTGAGCAATAAATTCTTCCCTGTACGATACTGGCAACGACATAAACGTGCCGCCCATTATGATATATTCCACCTTATCCACCGAATGTCCCAATGCTTTGATCTGATCCACTCGTCCTCGAGCTTGCTCATAGGGATCATATCTCGCTCGTATCGCCCGCATCGACGTTGGCTCGTAGCCAGTATATGATTGTGTAGAGTACTCAAAATCCGAATCAGGACCACCAGGACAGTATACGCAAATGTTTCCAGTGTAAGCAATATGTGGACATCGATGCGGTTTGCACATCACAGCCACCACAGCAATACCAGAGGCGCTTCGGATGGGTTTGGCGATCAGCTTCGGCAGGATGTATTTCTTATAGTGTTCCGGCACAGCAGCGATGATCGCTGTGAGTGGAGGTTGTGTGGAGAGGTAGTGTTTCTTTGCTATTGTGCTGCGTAAACTGTTCAGGTTGATATCACGCTTCGCCGTCTTTGCGTCAATGGACGCCTCATAGTCGTCGACAAGAGCGCTCGCGATGTCTGCGCAGGCTCGCATGTATCTTTCATTTTCTGGTGGTAGTTGAATGTTCTTGGGCAATTTGCGACCCTTAGTCGGTGCCTCGGTCATAGTCATGGTCGCCATGTTGGGCTTTTCAGTGCGTAGTGCGTGTGTGGACGTAAACTCAAGGGGAAATGAATTAAAGCAGACCTGCTGCTACTGCTGCGCTTGTAGGAAAAGAATAGTGGTGGTCGATTGCCTCATAGGTCAGGACGGATATACAGTATCCCCGAATCAGCATCTCGGCCGAAACATCATCAATTCAGATCGCGAACATCTTTAACAATAACAGCTGTACAACCATGGCAGAACTCGCAGAAACACCAGTGATGATCGACGACGCAGCGCAAGTTGATGTCGACGAGATCAGAGAAGAGATCCCTGCAACAGCAGACGACAAAGCGCTGGTGACCACAAACGCAGAAGGAAAGCGGGTAGTGAAAAAGATTATCAAGAAGAAAAAGCGTCCTGCTCGTCCACAGGTCGATCCGGCAACGTTCAAGACAGAGCCTCCACCACAAACTGGTGTGTACATTGCATCTGAGAAGTCTAAGAAAGGTCGACGCTGACGGCGGACTGCAGGGACAATCTTCAACATCTGGTACAACAAATGGTCTGGAGGTGATCGCGAGGACAAATACTTGTCAAAGACAAAAGCAGCGTCGCGATGCAACATTGCAAAAGACACCGGCTATACTCGGGCTGACAGCGTGCCTGGCTCATTCCTCTGTCTGTTCTTCGCGCGAGGCATATGTCCACGAGGTCGAGATTGTGAATATCTACACAGGATGCCTAGCACGTTCGACATCTATAGTGGCAATGTCGACATCTTTGGGCGGGATAAGCACAGTGATTACAGAGACGACATGGGAGGTGTGGGATCATTCATGAGACAGAACAGGACGTTGTACATAGGTAAGAGAGGCCTTGAGGGTCAGGGAAACACGACAAGCTGACACGAATCCAGGGCGGATACATCCGACTGATGACGTTGAGGAAATCGTGGCGAGACACTTTCAGGAATGGGGGAACATTGAGCGCGTTCGTGTGCTGCCGACGCGAGGTGTTGCATTTGTCACATACACAACAGAGGCGCTGGCTCAATTCGCTAAAGAAGCGATGGCTCATCAATCATTGGACCACGACGAGATTCTGAATGTACGATGGGCGACTCTCGACCCGAATCCACAAGCACAAAAGCGTGAAGCACGGAAGATCGAGGAACAAGCAGCAGAGGCTATCCGACGAGCACTGCCGGAAGCGTTTGTGCGGGAGATAGAAGGACGTGACCCTGAAGCGAAGAGGAGGCGTAAGGATGAAGGGAACTTTGGATTAGAAGGCTATGAAGCTAGTGATGAAGTATGGTTTGCCAGTGAAAAGGCGAAGATGGCAATCGAAGATGAAAAGCAACAGGCGGGCATTGCTGCATCTGATGAGCTGCTGCTGCTGCTTGAGCAAGACGCGCAGACTGCTGCGCCAGAAGCAAGTGGTGGTGGTGGCGGCCTTCTATCAGCGTCTGTCCTCGCCGCACTTGATAGCTATGCCCCAGAGTCTTCTAGCTATACCAGCGCGAAACCTGCAACAGGCGGTGCATTGGTCGGCTACGGCGATAGTGATGACGATGATGATGAAGATTAATCACATTTTGTCAAAGATTGTTTGATGACGAAGAATCGAGAGGTAGTTGTGTCGGTAATCGGTCCTTTGACAGTCTGTTCTCGTGCGCCTGCCTGGGTGTTCTCGGTTCGACAACGCTTGTGGCTAGCTTCAGTCGAATGCACAGACGGATCGAATGATCTTTTTGGTCCTGGACTCAGATTTCTAAACGGCTCCTTCTCTGCTGCCTGAGGTTCGGATCCATAATTGATGGGAAAATATCCAGGGTCATCAACCTTGTTCGCGGGAACGTCGATTGGGTTGAGCTGGACGGTCATCGGTTGCACGACAGGTCGTAGCTTCCATTTGTCCAACACCGCCCGCTCGTACAACACATCAAACAGTTCTGCATGGTGATCATTGGTGAACCACGCATGCTTCAGGGCTTCATCGGCCGTGATGCGGTTAGCTTCAACCGTCACCAGTCTTTTGATGAAGTCTTTGGGACGCTTGCCAACACGCCTCCAGTCCGAGTGTGGATCCGTCTCGATGTTGCGAAGACTGGACGTAGCAGCAAATTTCATTATCTCTCTTCCTGGATGTTTCTTCTTCATCTTGTCTTCCAGACCGAATTGAGTACCAGCAAGCAGTACTGCTGTAATGATACCAATGGCCCACATATCGATGCTCTTGCCACAGTATCCTGGAACTTCTTCATCCTGGTCGAGGAAGAGAATCTCAGGAGCACGATAGTCTTCAGTGCCAACTATCGAGAAGAGTCTTTTGATAGGTTTCTTGGGCGACACGAGTACCTGAGGCTCAATGACATCTTCAACGCGTCTTGCGAGGCCAAAGTCAGTGAGCACGATGCGAGCTCCTGGTTGCAACGAGGTCATCATGATATTGTCTGGCTTGAGGTCTCGATGCACGATCTGTTTATTGTGCAGGAATGAAATGGCTTGCAGGATTTGACGGATAATCACGGCTGTGGTTGTATCGTGGAGTCTGCCCCCTTCAGAACTGAGAACGAATGAAAGCAGATCGCCAGCAGTGACCAGTTCCTGGAAGATGTACGCTGTCGTCTCGCTGTAGAAGATTCTCTCAATGGCTACAATGTTAGGCTTCTAGACGTCAGCAATCTGCAATCACAGCCCTTAGGGCTGCTAGACACTTACATGATGCAGCTCATGAAGGAACTCTACCTCGGGAACATGGTATTGTAGACGCTCAGCAGCATTAGTCTTCCTTGCAAGTCGTCGTCTGAAGGGATGTGAGATGTCGAGTCTGACGACCTTGCAAGCAACTTGGGAGCCGTCCAACTTGCTGTACCCCAACTGCACTTTGCTCGTGCCACCAGTTCCAATCAGTCGTCTCGATAGCGAGTAGTACTCGTCGAACTGTGCGGCCTCTTTCGAGAGTCGACCCCAGGCAGTGGATATCTTGATACTCTTCCACTTGTCACAGTGGAATTGTATCCATTCAGTAGGACTGACATGTAGCTTGTCGCCATGATGAAGAAGAACTGGGCCATCACCCCGTGACAAGGCCTTCTGAAGACTCAGTATGCTAGGATCAGCAACGTCGCTCACTCGATGCAGTTCAGTGCCATTCATCGAAAGGTCTTCGGCAAATATCAGAGGAGCTACAAATTCGGTTTCGTGATCATTAGCATAGCCGATGGCGTGCAAGCGCAGATGCCGAACGGAAACGGTCTGATCGAAAATCTCAATGTTGCTACAATCATTAACATTCTATCTGAACACTGGCCAGGACTATGTGCATGCCAGTCTTGATCACGTCCGACAAGGTACTCCTGGCCAGGGTACATATCGACGCCCGCTATTGTAAGGGATGTTAGCACTTCTGCAATGTAATAAAATAAGTTCAGAAACACTTGCCTATTTCTCTGCCATCCTGGTAATGTATGAGCCGCCCACACGATTCATGCTCATCCTTGCACATTGTCGACTCTGCCTGCGTCTCCAACCCCAGCTCCATCTCCGTCCCAGCCGCCGGATCACTTCTCGAACCTCGGTGCTTCTCTGTCAGCCTGCCAGTGTCAATGATGTTGAAAAGTACGGAGGTGAGGCCGTGAAATTACCAAATTGGTCACGTGCTGCTTACTCAGCGAACCCCTCGCATTGAATTAGCACTTTGTAGCTCCCGAATTCTCCTTCTTTTCTTCTGCATCGATCTCAACTTACATTTTCAACGACTTCAAGGTTAGTGTTACTTGCATGCAGCTTATCAATAGCTGCAATCGTCCCAGTTCGTTAATCATGCTAACGTCTCACACAGTTCGCGAAGATGAGAGCTAAGTGGAGAAAGAAGAGAGTCCGTAGACTCAAGCGCAAGAGAAGAAAGACTAGAGCTCGCAGGTAAGCTTAAAGTCTGCTAGCTGCTTTCAAAGATCAACATGCTCACACCCACTCTAGCAAGTAGACAAATCGCCATTTCGCTCGATCCTCAACCTTGAACCTCAACCTGTTCGCAACCTCGAATACATCATGCGACGCACATCATAGCGCTCACGCCTCATCATCAAACAATACTCTTACAACGCACCTGTCTGGCGCTCCTCAAACCTTCAAACGAGTCTTGAGCTTGACATGTTTTCAGTACCGGAGGAATGATTAGGCACAGGGTTATGTGGAGGGGAATTTGTTGGAGAAACCACAATCGAACATCATCGGAACCAATGTCTATGAACATACGGCATGATGCACTCACACTCTAATACCGACTTGACGCCCGTTGGGTGTCTTGTCTTTGAGGTGACCATGTAGCATAGCTAAGAGGCAAGATTGCCTGGGAAAGAAGTAATCAAGATTCGTCTTGTTCACAACTCTGTGTCTCTCTCCTGTTGTGAGATAAGTGACCAATTGCCTCTGGAATCCAGCTATGTCGATGTTGCTCTCCTCTATCTCGAAAGATCAATAATGGGGGGATCAAGATACGTGGTGATTTTGCGTCTGTGCTGCACGTGATGTTTTTTGTGTCTTGGAAAAATATCGGCCATCACCAGGGTCTCTTACGTGATGCAACAGCAAACGTCCTCTCTTTATCCTTCTTGTCTCTTCTTTCCTCCTCTTGTCTCCTTTTGTCTTCTCCTGGGTGGTTGATATTGTCAACGACTCTCGATGATAAGCTTGATTTTATTTACACTCTCATCAGATCGAGGGCATTAGAAGTCCAGATAGCACGCGGAGATCATGGACTTGTTTCATGAGTGATCAGGATGTAGCACTTCCAGGAACCATAGCGATTGAGGAGAGCGATGGTTACAACAAATCCCAAGTGCGGAGAACCGACACTGAATTAATTGTGCAAACAACTCCCGAACGCCGAGTTTCGACTTCCCATTGCGCAGCCTGAAACAAGACCGAATTCACTACCGAGGCATCATCGCACTCGCCACCCTCTTCGTGCGTCAGTGCCCACCCGCCGAAGTTTCCTCGTCCTCGCCAGTGTCATCAGCCGCTCACGCCTCATCTTCGCCGCTTTCCTGCTCACTCTCCCGCTCGTCATCATCCTCGTCATCATCCTCCTCTTCCCCCTCCTCCTCCTCCTCACTGTCATCGCCTGAGGCGAGTAGGCGGTCCGTGCCATAGCCCACCATGGTCGGCAATAGGGTCTCCTGAGTGGACTCCATACCGTGACTGAATGAGTGGAAATGGACGTCTGTCATTGGCGCCGTGAAGTTGATGATTGTCCTGTGAATGGTGACTTGAGGCTTCGCTTCGTTGTCGCTCTCGGTACTGACAGCGCTGCTGCTGTCGTCGTCGTCGTTGTAGGTACTGATACACTCATTGTCATGAGTGTCGTTTGTTTGGGCGAGCTGGGCAGCCAATTGGTGATTGCGGGCATGAAGTGCTCGATTGATTTCTTTGTTGCGTGCATCTCTCTTGTCATCACTGTGAATAATTAGCAGTACTCGGGCAGAGTATTACTACTCATCTTACCTGTAGATGATCCAGATGAAGCCTGCCAAGATCGATGCCAGGAAGGACCAGAGAAAGACTGGACAGGAAGCGGCCTGAACTCCCTCTTTGTAGGCGAAGTAGAGAGTCGCTCGAAGACCTGTCGTCGAGGAGTTGATGGCTTTGAGGATGGTTTGCATGGTGGATGCACAGGTGTCCATAATGTTGTGTTGTAGGTTCGAGCCGATTGATGGTGGTCGAGATGTAGTGAAGAAAGGTATGGGGTCGTATATAAGTACTGGATAGTCGATTTTTAATGTGCTGTGGTATAATGTTGAAGTGTAGTGTGAATAGAGAAGGTGAGGGAAAAAGGTGGCAGAAGACTGGCCTTTTATGCCCGCCTCTTCTTCACCGTTCACAGTTATGGTGCCGTTCACATACAGCACTGTGAAACAGGGACGACTCTTGGCACCACTATGTTTGTTCACGGTAAATCAAGCAAGCAGATTCTTTGTCTTGCAGCAATCTTCCCGCAAGCTCGAAGTCAGCCCAATTGCCCACGACAGCTGAATATGGCAAGATTGTGAGACATTCCCATGGAACTAGTATGAAGTTGGCGGCTGCTACAGCCAAATTCGCAGTTGTTGCGCCTGTCTAAACGTGTCTTAGTGGTGACTGGCCTTCCTGTGTCTCTTCTGCACGCATTGCTCAGCAATTCAACAGGCACGAGGGGAAGTGCATGCCTTGGTCAACCCACGCAGAGCACGCAGGGAGTTAAGTTTGGATATGTTTTGTGTCAAACATGAAACAGATACTGTGCTAGACAATGATGGGCACAATGTATATGGCACTCTCCTTAGCGAACCTCTGTAGCGACGTGCTGTCTACACTTACCAGTCCTCACCACCGAGGACTTGCCATGATGATCCCATCAACCTGGCTGCGTCCCGTTTCCTTCATCTGCCTTTTGCTGGCTACGATACTCTCCACGATCGATTCACGCTGGTGCAGTGATATGATGTTCGCCTTTGGCGCGCATGGTTTCTTGGTGTCCCCTGAAAGGCTGAATGAATCCTTGCAGGGAGAACGCTCCGATACCCGGACATAATCCATGTTCTTTTTTCTCTAAGTATGTCATCGTGACTCGAAGGTCGTGTTGTAGAAAGATGCATAGGTAGCAAACATAGGCATTAACCATATAGCACAGTTCCATTCGATTACTCATAGTGTGCAACAGTATCGCACAGCCCGAGTCGATACCCAACCTGATCTCCCACCAACCCCACAAGCATAACCCCCCTGCTCGCCTCAAATGGACACAACAAAGTCCATCCCAAATGGCTTCACGAAATATAGCGACTCTGCAGACTCGGTCGCCTCTCGGCAATGGATCGTCCAGAAGTTCGGAGGGACGAGCATAGGGAAGTTCCCGGTGCAAATAGCAAGAGATATTGTCAGGTAAGCTGCGATACAGCCACGGGGTATGTCAGGACCAGGGACGCATGCTGAATACGCTTAGAGCAGGTCTCCAGAATAATCAGATTGCGGTGGTATGCTCAGCAAGAAGCGGGACCACCAAGTCGGAAGGCACAACAAATAGGTAGGAAAGTGGCAACAGAGGTCAGCGCAGAGGAGCAAAACATCGACGACTCACACAACATGCAGACTACTTCGTGCGGCGAAAGAGGCAGAAAATCCAAGTTCAAGGGAATATATACCGATTGTCGATGCCGTACGGGAGGATCACATTCGCCATGCCAAAGAGACCATACAATCAGAGACGATCATCGCTGAGCTCACAAAAGAAATCAACACGGAATGCGAGAATCTAGTCAAAGTCCTTGAGTCTGCGCAGTATCTGGAGCAAGTGGAATGGCGGGCACAAGACAGAATCATCAGCAAAGGCGAGAAGCTCGCATGTCGATACATGGCAGCACTTTTAAGAGACCAGGGAGTGGATGCTACATATATCGATATGTCGGACGTGTTGAAGTCTTCGGGGTCGCCTAACTCAATACGAATTGACGCTGCATGGTACGGGAATCTGGCGAATGCGTTGGGAGAGAGAGTACTGGCATGCGGAGACAGCGTGCCTGTAGTTACTGGTTATTTTGGCAATGTGCCCAATGGACTACTCGACACCATCGGGCGAGGGTACACGGATCTGTGCGCAGCTCTCATCGCAGTCGGTATCAAGGCAAAGGAGTTGCAAGTGTGGAAAGAGGTGGACGGCATATTCACGGCGGATCCGCGCAAAGTGCCCACCGCACGATTACTCCCAACAGTGACACCATCAGAGGCAGCAGAGTTGACCTTTTATGGCTCCGAGGTCATACATCCTTTCACGATGGAGCAGGTCATTCGTGCGCGGATACCCATCAGAATCAAGAATGTGATGAACCCTGGCGGCAAAGACACGATCATCTTCCCTGATCCTGTCGATGACCTTGCCTCAAGACCAGCCACGCCAAAAGGATCACGACTCTACCGTACTAAAAGCTACAAGCCCAAAACCGACATACTAACAGGTCCGAAACGACCGACAGCAGTCACGATCAAGCACAACATTGTCATACTGAACGTCCACTCGAACAAGCGTATGGGTTCGCACGGCTTCATGAAGAACATCTTTTCCACGCTCGACCGATGGCACCTGACTGTCGACCTGATATCCACCTCCGAGGTTCACGTATCTATGGCTCTACATTCCGAATCTGGCATGCTCTCTGGCACAAGCGACGAGACCGAGGTAGAGATTCGAGACGAAGACCTCCTAGGCGCAGTGAACGAGCTCAGCGAGTTCGGCACCATTGACCTTGTGAACAACATGGCCATTGTCAGCTTGGTAGGCAAGCAATTAAAGAACATGGTCGGCATCAGCGGGAAGTTCTTTAGCACGCTGGGAAGCAACAACATCAACATTGAGATGATCAGTCAAGGTACGTTTGTGCAGAATGTGCATGGCCCGAAAGAGCGAAGCTGACGTCGTTGCAGGTGCTTCGGAGATCAACATATCGTGTGTGATTTCAGGTGCTGAAGCAGATCGGGCGCTGAATGTGCTTCATACTAATCTCTTCACCTTTCTGGATGATTAGTGAAGGCATACGAGAATCTATTCTGTAGCTCATGATATGAACCCGCAGCAGCCTCGCGTTGAGGGGCATCGGCCAAGTGCCAACTCATTGTCGTCACTTCGTTCGGCGGCGATGCCGATTGAGCTGCGGATGTCATGCCTGAGGTGAGGATCGAGAGGTAGGAGCATTATCATCGCGGGTTGCACAAAAGACAGATGTGGGATTCAGTGGGAAGCACCAAGGGGAAGTGGATAAAAGGCTCACCGCCGTCAAATAGGAGGAAGGTCGTGGAGTATGTACGAAGAGAGGCACTGAGACATGCCGTCATATGAGAAGATGTAGGAGATATACACCGCCATCTAGACTCTACACGATCGATGCAAACCTTCCGCGCAGCAGCTCGTCCTCTCTCCTATTCAAGCAATGCTGGATCACGTGAGTTCGTGATCTGTCTCACCATTCACATGCTAGTGACTTCGGCCGCCGTCGCGTCAAGCTGCAAGGCCGTTCAGCCCAAGAAAGCCAAAGCGCTAGACTCAACGGAACGAAGGTGGGGGTTTCGCGGTTCAGGAGTGTCACCCGCTGGCTCGGATCAAGGCACTGTCACGTAAGATCCGAGTCTGATAAAGGCATGACAAGGTTGGCCTGAGTAAGTCAAGTCAAGTAGTGTGCAAGAGTGGGCGGATAGAGGCCGAAACCCTGCAGTATGGAACCAGGGGTCTACGAGTCTTGGAGCGCGTCGAGTCACAACAATACAAATCCCGTGCATGCTGCTCTGTCTTCTGTAGTAGAGAGCAGCTGAACAGAACAGAACAGAACAGTAGAGCATCAAGTGTGTTCCCAGCTAGCAGCTATACACATATCCAATCAAGCGTATTCCGATCAGAGTCACATGCACACTGTAAGTAGACTCCAACTTCTCCAGGCCCTGTCCCCCTGTCACACCAGGAAAGTCGAGCATTCCTACCTTGGATAGCGAAATTGCTCTCTTCCTAGAGTCCCCCGGTCTGCCAGTCACACCTCGCATACCATCCTAACCCCGCCCGCTTACTCTCCCTGTACAGCCTGCACAGCCTGCTCAGCTCCCGCTCTACCATCGATGACGGGTTGAACCACTCGATCTTTTCCTGCTTCCTCCAGACTTCCGCTGTGGCACTAAATCCTTAGCCCGAAGATATCTTCTTCGCTGATCCCACTCCCCCCTCCTCCCATTCCTTAGGCATTAGGCATCCAGAAACGACTGCATTCATCGTCCCAGATTCTAGGCGCCATATCTGCCATTCCTCGGACTTGAAACGACGTCAACGCGTCTCCGACACGCCCCGAACCTTGGTGCCGCCGAAATATGGCATCGACGCGCCGTCAGTTCGCGCCGGTCGAGATCTATCAAGATATGCATTCGTTTGCAGAGCATCAGATTCCAGTCACAGGTCCTGCTCCGGTTGCCTACGATCCTGCTATGGTGCAGGCTCACATGCTCCCTCCTCAATACCACCACCCGCAGCAGCATCACCAGCATCAGCATCAGCATCTCCAGCATCACGCTGGTCCTCCGTTACAGCCGGTGTCGCACTACGCTCAGAACAGGAGTCCGACCCACCACACTCATTTACCACCTTCATTTACACCGATAAAGAGTCACTCGACGAGTACCAGTCCGATCTTGCAAATGAGCCAACCTCATCTTAACGCAACATACCTTGCGCCCCCAGAAATGTCGGCATACATGTCTGGTTCTCCCGTCAAGAAGAACATGCAGCCTCCACCTCACCCTAGTCAACAGTACGCTGCATACTATCAACCTGTAGCACAGAGACCTCAAAAGGCTCTTTTCAACACGTTCCCTACTACAGCGCGTCCACTGTCTGAGAAGGAAAACATGTACCACCGAGGCATCTACGAAAGTCAGATCCCTCACTTTGCACCGCCTTACCCTCAACCGCCTCAAGTTCTGGGAAAGCGTGGGTTGGAATCAGATCTCTTGAGTTCAGCAAGTCGAGATCACCTCATGAAGCGTCAAAGGCTTGAAGAAGACGAGCCAGTGTCACTACCGGACCCTTCACAGATGCCTACTCTGCAAGATGATGGAGGCAAACCACCCTACAGTTACGCGACACTCATTGGCATGGCCATTCTACGCGCTCCCAATCGACGTCTCACTCTCTCGCAGATTTACAAATGGATCTCTGACACGTTCGGCTGGTACCGCGACGCAGAACCCGGATGGATGAACAGTATCCGCCACAACCTCAGTTTGAACAAAGCATTTGTCAAGAAAGAAAGACCAAAGGATGACCCTGGCAAGGGCAACTACTGGGCCATCGAGGAGGGAATGGAGAAGCAATTCCTCAAGGACAAGATCAACACGCGCCGTCCTACAAACCCAGAGCCAATGTCTGGCTATATACCTTCGGAACCTGCACGACCAATGGCCATGGCTCCTTTGATGGAAACATTTGCATTGCCTCCGAAACAAGCCAGGACGACCGATTCGAGCAGGTTTCCGGGAGAGGTTGAAGCTTCTTCTGATGCCACTCTTCCAGATGATAACAAGGATGAGGATGTCACGATGCCACCTCCATCTCGCGTCTTGGCTTCGTCACCACCTCGAACCAATTTCGATTCCTCTCCTCCTGTTCATCTCGGCCATGCTGGATCCACACCGATGCATAATCGTCAGCTAGTTCGTAAGCATACCGGTGATAGTTTCAAGGATAGTGGCTTCTACTCCTCGATTGAATCTTCAGTGGCACGACCACACAAAGGCGAGAATGACAGGGAAGACGTTCGCTCCAGTGCTCTACGGGGGCGTGGCAGTGGTCGTGCTGAAGAAGAGCTTGCACGCATTCGTGGCTCCTCATACGATCCCTCGCCTACTCGTGTCAAGAGTGCTATGAGTCATCATCAGTACAAGGATCTCGAGCCTCCTTCGTCGCCCACCAGGACATATCCTGCCATCGGCTTCCCTCCTTTGACTCCAGCAATAAAGCTCAACCCATCTGTTCGCCCTCAACCACCATCAACAGTCAGCCCAAACACTCACCTCCGACGTCACCGTGAAACTGTCCGTGAGCTCGTCGGCACTCCTGCACAGAACCTCCCAATTTACAACGTAGACGAGGTTCAATGGACGCCTGCATTCTCACTTCAGCAGCACGACTCAGACTACAGTGCCACGCCTCGCTTCGGATCCGGCTCAGCTGGCACACCAACCTCGGCCACCTATTCCAACACCTACAGCCTCCTCTGGAACGACGACATGTCCTGCGGCGGTGGCAACATTGGCAGTGCCGCCCCAACCCCAGGCCTCTCCGCCATGCGCCACACCCGCAGCGACCAGGGCCATGCCGCTGATGAGGACATGGATGCTCGTGACGAAAACTACGACGTCTTCTTCGCTCGCGGCTCCCCTGTCAAAACCACAATCAAGCGGCCCCTGATTCTACGCCCCGCCAGCACCGCGCCCACCATGTCTTCTGCAAACGCCCTCGCCTCTGTGACTGGCAACAAACCCAGCATGCCCCCACCCTCCTCGCGCAACCTCCTTGGCAGTCCCTTCCGCGGTGTGCGTCCCGCAGGCTTCCATGGCCACGTACGCAACATCAGCCGCGGGAGCAAAGACTTTGGCGCCGCGTTCGTCAACAGTCCGTTGCGGAAGACTGAAAACGCCATCATGAGTGATGAGCTTGTGGAGCCTGCGACGCCAATCAGGAAGAGCGGGTTGAGTTCTGGCATCACCGTCAATTCGCCGGGCGACAGTCTCAGTATTTGGGATGCGTATCTTGCGGGATTGGATGATGATGATGAGGTGGGAGGAGGGGCGGGGGCCCCGAGCTGGATGGAGGAGAGTAAGGATGTTGAGGGGTTGGATTTGGCGAAAGGGTTTTCGAGCATTGCGGCGGCGGTTGGTGGTGGTGGTGGCCAGGTGGTCCCAGCGACGATTGTGACTGCGCAGGGAGCCATGGGCCCGCCAGTGCAGCAGCCTCAGGCTCAGCAAGTGCAGAGTGCGGCGTCGAGTCAGCTGAGGAGACCGAGCTTCATGAGGCGAGTGACTAGTCAATTATGAAAGACTCTGATGGGAATTTGATGGCGAACCCTGCTGTCGAGGGAGGACCTCCGCGAAGGTGGTTGGATACGCTATGATTGCCATATGTCCTTGATTATGATCGAAGGAAGACGAGAGATGAGAGGAAAGCCATGAAACGGAAAGAAACACGAGGCAATGAAAGTCATGGGCGCAATGATGGATTTTTTTTCTTGGTTATCTGTTTTATCTGATTCAATGATTATGCTTATTGGCGTACGCGTTCAAATACAGTACCTGGTAGGCTTTAGCAGGCGAGTATAAGGGATTTTAGGGCTGTTGTTTAGGCGTTACGATGGTGTGCGAGATATTACTCGCATCTATGCTGGTGTTTGTTAGAGAAATATATACTTGCACGCACATCCATACATCATCTAATGCCATCATGGTCTAGTTGGTTATGACGGTAAGACCACTACATCCATCCTTCGATTACATAGCTAATCACACCCAGTCGGTCTCATATATCCAATATGATCAAGTCCAACTTGGGTTATCCGAAGGTCAGCAGTTCGATCCTGCTTGGAGGCATTCTTTTTAGCTTTTTTTATCTTATTGTAGGCAGTTCTTTCTAGCTTTTTTTATCTTATTGTAGGCAGTTCTTTCTAGCTTTTTTTATCTTATTGTAGGCAGTTCTTTCTAGCTTTTTTTATCTTATTGTAGACAGTTCTTTCTAGCTTTTTTTATCTTATTATAGGCAGTTCTTTCTAGCTTTTATTAGTCTTATTATATTACATATTTGCCTTATAATTCTAGTAGTATAATACTATCTAGAAAATATCTCTTAAATACTCTTATATAAGATTCTATATTATAGGCTATATGTTATAGGACGACATGGTCTGATCATGATACGCGCCTCCCGTATTAGGAAGCACATAATAGACTAGGAAAGGAAGGTTAAACCGCGGGTTCAACCTTATCTATTGCCGCCGCTGCCAGTAACGTAGCTCTTCAAGCTACGTCCTCGTCATATAGCCTAACCTATACCGATAGACAAGACCTCCGTAGCTGACTGAATCTGAACCGTTTCCCCGTATTCACGCTAACTACCTACCGCCGTTCGGCACCGATGGCACTCAGAAGGACGAGTACAAAGGCATGACTCACGCACAATGGGTCCTACTGCCAAAGTACATCGTTCTCTGGCTCAACCATGCCGAGATCAGGCCACTCGCCCGTCAGATTCACAACTGGTCCGACACACGACAATTGCGCTCGTTCCTCGACGCACTCCTAGAGAAATGGTCGCCTGACAGTGTACCTGAAGAATCCAACCTGAGAGAGAAGCGGAAGCCGCCTATCTTCGACGGCGGTGTTCTGCGTGAAGACGCTGGCGAAAGCCGTTCGAAGGGGCAAGCTCGTAAAAAGCGCAATGCCAAGCGCCCTGCTAATGATCAGGAGCTTCCAGAGGAGGTGTCAAATGCTCGCAAGAAGGGTGCACCAGTCAGAATCACCGTTACAAAGGCTTGGGTACTTCCCCAGTTCATGACAGTGGACTCGCTCGGTCAGACTGTCAGCAATGAGATTGTCGACTTCGATCCAAGAAGAGACACCATCGAGCATCTTGTGGACATTCTCGCCCGGCACGACGCCATCAGCCACAGACAGGCCGTCAGTCATAATGCCCTGCTCATCATCTTCGCTGCTCGATGGGACATCTATATGCTCGGCTGCAACAAGGCATTTCGAGACTCATACATCCAGCAAGCTCGTGGCCAGACTGGCAAGGCCGACCCAGTCCTGTACGACCAGATCGAAGGCATGCTCTGGGAGTACGATGGTGGACGTCGTGAGGTGCTGAACGACCTGGCAAAGAAGTACAGTGCACGCCTTGCTACCATCGAGAGTCGTCCAGAACTTGCTCTTGGTGATGAAGCTTTTCCAATGTTGAAGTAACCTTGGTGAAACCGCGGCTGGACCTTGGTTGTCACGATGAAGATGGGATCACTCTGGCGTTGGGATATGGGCTTGCTTTGGCGTTTGCGTTCACTGCACTATGCTGGCCATGGTTGCCACATGTATATTAGCTGCTTACCAAGAATGAAGATTTGCTTGTCATCCACACTGTTACCGGGATTTTTTTTTCTTGATTTGTTTTTGCTTTGTCTTCTGTCGTGCCATGCCTAGGTCATATCCATGTCCATACCGTCCCCTTCGCACTGCTCAGCAGAAGCCACTTGACTGCCAGTATGCGTTTGCCATCTCGCACCACTTCCAGCAGTACCACCATCCCACGCGCCACTTCGCCCCTGCATGGTGACCTCCTCCTCCATCATCCTCATCCCCGCCATATAGTACGGCTCCGCCTGCTCCATTCCCTGTTCCTGCTCTTGCGACCCTCCATCCGAGACCCTAATAACCTCATCCCCCTCCCACGGCAGCTCACCCACCCTCTGCCCCTCCCTCAGCGCATCCAGCGCTCTCTCCCAACTC
>Ga0268250_10000596_pt1 | contig 16835 bp, 9 predicted proteins | sample AgamicAsSfe_FD_200448 | JGI IMG/M metagenome (GOLD analysis project Ga0268250, IMG submission 200448) | Agave microbial communities from Guanajuato, Mexico - As.Sf.e (v2) (version 2) | ecosystem: Host-associated > Plants > Phyllosphere > Phylloplane/Leaf | place: Guanajuato, Mexico | collected... | reverse complement strand
CGCGCATACCTTGTAGGGCCGCCATCGACATCAAGCTTTTTGGCTGGTGGGGATATGTCGGCGACAGGATGGAAGGAAGGTGATTTGCCAAACACATTGACACACAAGGCTCATGCTCGTCAGCTCGTGACGGGCGCCCATACTGTATCTGACATCAGCTGCCGTAGCTGTGGTAGTGTGTTGGGATGGAAGTATGTCGATGCAGCCGAGGACAGTCAGAAATACAAGGTCGGCAAGTTCATACTCGAGACGAAGAGGATCGTCAAGGGTGCAGAGTGGGATGAGAGTATGAATGAAGAAGACAACGGTATGGTACCAGACAAGAACGACCAAGACATTGAGTTCGATTCTCAGGATGAGGACGAATGTGAGGATCTTTTCAGCGGCATCTGGACACCCCAGCTTGCAGCTAAGAGAAGGAAGCGCCGTGTCTACGGTGATGTCGACCTGACGGCTTGATATCATCGACACTTCTCTACAAGGTTCACGTGGCACGCATACTTTCCAGGCACCTTTACGACATATACCCTACACCTCTACACGAGATACGAACATTTACTCAACGAACGACCAACACTCTTTTCATATTTTGATACCCAGGGAAGGCGCATGGTTTTGGCGTAATGGCTTGTTTTTGTGCGACGAATTCTCCATGTATCTAACTTACGAATCATGATACAATAGTACGATAATTTGATCTTCACCACTTGAACACAGTTGTAGATTCGACCAAGGCATCGCGTCTTGTTGTGGGTTGGAAATAACCGTACTCACAACTTCGAACCCGCGCCATTCTCTTTCCTCACCACCCTAGCCGCTTGTCCTGAACTTTCAGGATTCCATCCAGCAATTAGGTCTTCGACAACGTTGATTTCGTCTTGACCCCAGACCAGACCACCAACCGCCTCCCACTCCCCTTTATCCCCCTGCCTCAGCACACGATACGTGGGTACGCCACAGAGACCCATTTCTTTTGCCTCTGCGGTAGCGGCCCGCAGCTTAGCTTTGACTGCGGGTTCGTTCGCGCGAGCAACAAGATCAGCGCCATTGAAACCACCTTGGTCGAGAACGGTACGGAGCACGGTGTCGTTGGACATGTCTTGGTTGTGAGACCAACATGCTTCGACTATACTTCGTTAGTCTATTCTGTGATTTATGCTGCGGCTCGGGAAGTGAAACAGAGCGTGCAACTTACACAACAGATTTGTGGTATCCGGCTCCACAAGCGCAACCCTCAGCACAGTCGGTGTCCGGATGGGAAAGATGTCTGCCCAATAGAACTTGACTTCTCTTCCACCATCTTGCCGACTTATCGCGTTCCAGTACTCGGTCCAGTCCGCGTGGTCTTGTCTCGACCACAGCGCTTTCGCCGGACTAACCGCCGCCATTGGCAGATTTGGCGCACCGATCTCTCGGAACAAGATACCCAGGAGAAATGGCTTCATGACAATTTCCAAGTCCTTGCCAAATGTCTTCTTTAGTCGTTCCAACTGTGTGTACCCCAAAAACGCCCACGGACTGCTAAAGTCGAACCAGAATTCGACTTTTACCCGGCCATGAGGATCATTACTGGGTACGCACCGCGGCATCAAGCTCTTGAGTGCCGGTACATGTGTCCACGGTTTTCCAGATGGCGACCGTGATGATGATGAAAGGGAGAGTAAGGTCGCCTCAACGAAATGCATGCGATCCTGACCCCAGAAAAACCGCCCTCGCTTTTCTTCACCATTCGCGTTCGTCCATAGAGCATCCGGGATCCAAAATCCAGGCACACCAAAAGCACCTCTTTCGATTGCTTCGGCAGTAGAAGTTTCTAACTCTTTCCTCGCACCTGCATCAGCGAAAGATTCTTCCCCCACATTTTCGATACCGCATTCCCTCGCAATCTGCAGGATGGTAGCATTGGAATTCACGTCCTTGCCTTCTGCCCAATAAGCTTGGAACAACTTGTCTGTCAACATCCTCCTCTTCTCATGGTCTTTGACACAGTACAATAAACGTAGTGCATTCACTGTTTTACGAGGATGCTGAGGTGGCGGGTTGTACCGAATGTTGTATCTGCGCAATGTACGTTGCATGCCTTGCGCTGTAACCGCTTTCTTGGCTGAGTTGAAGACATCGGATGCTGAGCCGCCGGCGCCTTGAGGTGCGGCTGTTGCGCGGTAAATTGCGCCTAGGAGAACGGGTTTGTAGATCAGGATAGCGTGAGTGCGATGGGCTAGTGACTGTACGCGTGTTGAGGCTATGTAGGCGAAGGGACAGGATATGTCGTAATTGAACTCCAGGATCCGCTGAGGATTGGTTGACGACATGATTGGTGAGAATTGAATAGTAGAAGATGGTGAGTTCGTATCATGAGTTATAGAAGTGACAGTCAGAACAGGTAGTTCGACGGAGGAAAGCTATGTGTAAGCGTGAATGACTAGCAAGTATTCATCTCGGTATACTTTAGCGTAGGTGTGGGGTAAATGCAGGTACAGCCGAGGTCCATCCGATTGACAAGAACACTCGCACCTACGAAAGTCAACAATTCAAGTTCATCGTCTACAGTATCTATTTTCTATAACAGCCACTGAAGTCTATCGTGCCCAGTCCATCCTTCTGATTTATGCATAATTGAAGCTGGTTCTGCAGAGCGGACAGCTCGAGCTATCGCTACTCTTAAACCACTTGAACAGACAGACTCCGTGGAAGAGATTCTTGCAAGTGTGACACTTCTTGTCAGGCAACTTGCGATCCGACCCAACTATACTGTAGCAGATGGCACACTCGCTCTGGCCCTTGAGCGCTCCATCGACGTTCCTCTTGAACGTGGTCAGCGCGTCGATTAGGCTGCCGTTGAAAATCGTAATAGCTCCCAGCGAAGTCCTCAACCAAGATTGCCATTTTTGTTCATTGACAGCAACGCGGTTCAGGCCTTCTATGTGAGCATTTGCGAGAGGAAAGGCGGGTGGCAGAGAGATTCGCATCGCCATGGTTTGTTCATCGACCACATATGATGCAGTAATCTCGCGCGCGCGGTTGACAACTTTTACCGCGAAGGCCGAGTCGGGCTCAGCTGCGGCTTGCTCTTCCGACCATGTGTTTACTGCTTCGAGGGCGGCAACAATCACAGGCTGCGAAACGTATTTCTCTGTCCATGGCTCGAGCGCGACGACTATGGCGCGTGATTTGCAGCTCTTGAACCAGGTCTTTGTCAAAGATGGGACGTCGCGCAGACACAAGAAGTAAAGGTGTGTTAACAACCATTGTAAATCACGCTTAGGTGGTTCAAGATCCGCTTCATACGTCGTGATGTCAAGCTTGGAGACATCGACTGGCTTGTTGTGGGCATGGCCAAGGAAGTCGAACATGAAGTCGAGAAGGCCAGGGAGGTACTCACCCTCTCGGATATGCTCAACATAATCATTCTTGACCTTGAAGGAAGCATGCTCTAGGTGATCGAAGACAAGTAGCCAGCTCAATAGATAACCTCGCAATGGCAAGGGCACACTACGCTCAAAGTTGGCATCGGCGAGTGCCGTGACCGTAGGCGCATCGATGATCAATGACAGCAATTCCTCGGGTAATCGGGCAGTCGTCTTCTCCAATGCTGCGTCAATGGACACTTGCTCCTGGGATGCAGGGATCTGCTTGTGTAGGATGTCGAAAGCAGTCTGTTGAACCGGTTGAGACTCGACGTAGAGAAGAGGGAAAAGTTCCTCGGTAGACTCCAGATGCTTGAGCGACACCTTGGAGATCTGACGCGCTAACACATCGTTGACCATCTTCAGAGGCTGATGAAATTCGTCTGGGAAATGTTGTGAATGCTTCAGGATGTTGATGAGCCCATCAGCAACAGCTTGCTCGTTCTCTTTCCATGCATCGAGAAGATCGTCGTTTGGTTCTTCGGCTTGGGTCAAGGCCCGCAGTTGTGCATATAGCTTCAACGATGCGTGTACGAGAGGAATTGGAGTGTCCATGCCAGACTCGTTCGCTTCCAGCTCTTTTGTGGCCGACCAAATTGTGGAAAGCGCACTCAAGATACCAACCCAGTGCTCACCGTACATTTCGCCGATCAGGGGAACCAGTACCGACAACGCGCGGCACAACTCTGCTTTGGTAGAATGATTGACTGTGTCTTCTTGCAGCCACGGGATGACATGCTGGATAAAGCGCATCAGGCGAGGACCGGCGATGCTCTCCAAGATGCCTTCTTGACCCATGACACTGTTCAACAGCACAAGTTGTTGCAGTGCCTCTTGCGACTTATGCTGGACATCAAGGCCTGTCAGATCGGCGACGATCTCATTGCACATTCTCTCGCAAGCTTTTGCATACGACAAGGGCTCTCTGAAAGCGTTCAAGAACGCAAGGAGTTGGAGGACGTTTTTCGAACTTCGCATAGTTTTGAGCGTTTCCTGAAGTTGGGCGGTTTGTGAGTTTTTCCAGCCAGTAATCTCAACAGCGTCGGCTATCAAGACAGCATATGCTCGGGCGTGATAGTATGCTGGAGAAGTTGCGCCGACATCTATCTCCGATAAGAGTGAGGTTGCCCAAGACAATAGCGGGGCGTTGTCGTCGTCCTTCGACCGCGTTTCAACAAGATTCTTTAGCTCTTGTGTCATGAATGGTTGCGCATCCGACATGAAGGTCATCGCCTCAGCTTCAACGTCCGAGTTGTATTGTGCCCAGAAGCCATTCGCGCCGGCAAGTCCAAGGTTGTCATCTGCAAGCTGCACAGAAACCGCAATGTTACGAAGATAGGCAGCTCGAAGCGCAGAAGGAACCTTGTCAACAGAGAAAAGGTCTGGACTTTTGAAAAGCCTCGTCACATACTGCGTGATTCGGTATGCAGCAGAGTAGCCGTCAGCATCGCGAGACATAGTTCTGATCTTAGAAGGCAATTGGCCATCTTTGACGAGATACACGGCGCCTCCAAGAGGATTCGTGATGGCCAAAGACGACTTTGGCGCAGCATTGAGAAACGGATCAAGAGCTGCATCCCAGTCTTCAATACTGGGAAACACAAGGGAAATTCCTTCCCAATCACTACCGGCCTTGACTGACTGCTTCGCCAAGTCGACCAAAGTTTCGACTGAAACAGACGTCGGGGTAGCGTCGCGCAGGCCTTGTTGAACGAGATTGTATATCGATTGTTTAGAGTCAGAGCCAGATGACAGTATGGTTTGGATCGAGGCATTAACAGTTTTAGCGCCCTGCGCGACCTCATCATCTGGGGATTCTGAAGCGAGAAGTAGGCCTTGAAGAAGACCAGCGCCCTGTGAACTAGCGACATACTCTCGTAGCATTGTTGGATTCGATTTGACGATTTGGCGTAGGCCTTGCAATGAGTAGGGAGCCTGGTTAGATATTGATAGCGTTTCCGTCATGTAAGCGAGGATCTCATCAGTTGTTTCGGGAGCAAGTATCCTTGCTGGCGATTGGAGCATGCGACTGAACGAATCCCATTCGGCTGAGCCCTCAACAGCCTCGCGTATATTCGTGGTTATGTACTTCTGTAATTCAGGATCCGATGTGGCAAGGTCAAATGACGTTGGTATTCTTGATGAGGTGAGGATTGCTTCGAGGGCTTTTGTCTTTGCTGGTGAGTCTGTATCTCTAAGAACAGTCTTGAGAGACGCGCTCCATGCGTCCTTGAAGTACGCGCGGTCCGACTTGGTGTATAGTATGTCGATCAGATAGGAGGACGAGGGAGACAACACCAGCTCTGGAAGATCTTGCTGTATAAACAGCTCTAGATCTTGCTCGGCCTTTGTAGACGATATCAAATTTGGATTGCGCTTTAGTACGGCCGCAATCGTACCTGCTGCGCCGTACGGTTTCCCATTTCTGTTTTTGAGTACTTCGAGAGCTTCTGCTACTATTGAAGAGCACGCCTGGGAAAGGACTGATCGCAACGACCCCAAAGTCTCGATGGTAAGCGCTTGGTCTTGTATAGTCGCATATCGTGTGGCGTGCTGGATAACGTTCGTCTGAGACTTCTCATAGTCCTTTGACTGCTCTGGGGCTGAGGTCTTGATGTTATCGATCAACTGCTGTGAGAAGGAAGGCCATCGCTGTTCGAGCACAAGTTTCATTCCTTCAATCTCTAGTGCTTTAGATATTAGGCTTGACGCGTTGGATGGCACAGCCCAGTCTGATGTCTCCAACGACGGGCGAAGATACTGCGTGATGATTGGCAACACCATCTCTTCGAGGAGCTTAGTTCTTTCATCATCACTCAACCGCTGGGTGAGTTGACCAGCTATTTCGAGGTAGGCTTTGAATCCTGCTTCATGATTGTACTTGGGCTCGTCCTTGCGAATAATGCCGCCATGCAGGGCGTTGAGTAGCTCTGCGGAATCGGCACTAGATTGCGGCAGGATCTCTTTCGGAATTATCTTTAGGAGCTCAGGCACTCGTGCCCATGTGTCGCGAGGTCCTAGTTGAGAGCCTTTCTTCAAGAACTGCCGTAGGCGCCTATCGACTCCAGTCTTGCTCTTGTAGTTGTCTGTCCACACGGAGGGATGCTTGGATGTGAGTAGTGTGAGGGACTCGACATAATCGCTGACGGAACCGGTCTGATCGGAGTTCAAGGCCTCGGCTAGATAGGCCTTGCTGAGAGTGTCGAGATGTTCTTGAACAGCAACGTCCTCCTTGGTGAGGCATGTCCTCAGAAGACGGTGCACTGAGCGCCGTATGCCAGCGTCGTTGTATGAGGCGAACTGCCAGAGCTTCTTGTCCCCAATGAGAGACTTGTAGTCAGTCTGGTACTTGGATAGTTCCTCAGGCTGTAGGTTGTTCAACAAACTACCCAGCAAGGATATGCATGCAGAGATGACGCGGCTGTATTTTGCTTCGGCGTCGTCTTTGCTGACTACACGCTCGTCACTCAGAGTCGCTGTGCTCTCCTTGTCTATCGCATCCCGGCAATACTCTAGTATGGGTTGTTGGTACACCTTCCGGATGCTCTGGAGCTTTTCAGGTGTGTTGAAGACCTGTCTGAGGGAGGTCTGCGTCGCGTCTACTACGGACCTATCGCTATCGTAGAGACCGCATAGCCATGCTGCGACGCTCTTGGGCATGTGTCTTGCTATGCGCTTGCCGGCGGATACGGCGAACTGTCCGTGGACGAGGTGGGCGTTCTGGCGAACGGCTTTTGCATTGTCGATCGAGGTTCGTGGGTATATCTTGATCCATGCCTCCAGTAGGCCCTCTTCCACTGGCTCTTGCAGTGACGAGAGATATGATTGTACGTCTTCCAGCGCCTTCGCCTTGGTGGTGCTGTCCTTCTTGGAGAGGTTTCGGAAGTAGACGATGACATTCGGGTCTGAAATGGCGGATAGATCTGGAGGTTCGGTCACGTAGGACAGGGGTGATGTGCTTGCGCTGAATGCCGCTGACGCACTGCCGAAAGCGCCGAAGGAAGACGTCGTGGCTGCCCGCGCACTGCTCGCCTGCGCCTTTGCTGTACGCTTTGACATGGCGGGGTTGAGGGGCTGCACAATGTCGCTGTGCTTGTCGGCTAGGTATAGGGTGTGGGCGGAGGATGCTCGTGGCAAGGTGACGAATCAAGGCTAGCTGTAGCTGCGTAAACACACCAAAGAAACAGAGTGTCGCATACACTTCAACATAGCAGAGGTTTGCGGATTACGCGAAATATGCGGCTCTGCTTGATGACGGCACCAGTTGTGGGTAGGCGGTAGATGGTGGGGCATATCCCTGCAAGTACGCTAGGGCTATCTCGTAGTAGCGCGTCGCGTCGACATTGCACGTCGACTGGAAGGCAACGCCCAAGCTCGTCTGAACTTTGTCACCACCAACTCCCCTCCGCTACAACTAAACCGCGCGGGCGGTGGATCATCAACATGAAGTTCTTCATCGATAACCTTCCAGTGCTATTCCCGTATCCGAGGGTATATCCAGAGCAATATGCCTACATGTGCGATCTCAAGCGCACTCTGGACCAGGGCGGCCACTGCGTCCTCGAGATGCCTTCAGGCACGGGTAAAACCGTGTCTCTGCTATCGCTCATCGTCGCTTACCAGCAGCACTACCCTGAAAAACGGAAGCTGATTTACTGTTCGCGTACCATGTCCGAAATTGAAAAGGCCCTGGCTGAATTAAAGGCGCTGATGAAGTACCGTACTACTGAGCTGGGCTATGAGGAACCGTTTCGAGGTCTTGGATTAACGAGTCGCAAAAATCTTTGCTTACATCCGTCCGTCAAGCGAGAGAAGAGTGGAACCGTAGTAGATGCCAGATGCCGCAGCTTGACAGCGGGCTTTGTGAAGGAAAAGAAAGAGCGAGGCGAGGATGTTGAGCTCTGTGTATATCACGAGAACTTGGATCTCCTAGAACCCCACAATCTCATACCGCCCGGTGTATGGACCTTCGATGGCATACTGAAGTATGGTGAGCAGCAGAAGCAGTGTCCTTACTTCACAGCCCGGCGAATGATGCCTTACTGCGACGTCATCATCTACTCGTACCATTACCTACTAGATCCAAAGATCGCAGACAGGGTGTCGAAAGAGCTTTCCAAAGACTGCATCGTCGTCTTCGACGAAGCTCACAACATCGACAACGTATGCATCGAATCTCTCAGCATCGACCTTACAGAGGATGTATTACGGAAAGCTACCAAGGGTGTCAACAACCTCGATCGCAAAATCACAGAAATGAAGAGCAGTGACGCAGAGAAGTTGCAAAACGAATACGCGAAACTTGTCGAAGGCCTCCGAGCTGCCGACGAAGCACGAAACGAAGAGGCCTTTATGGCTAACCCAGCGTTACCAGACGATCTCCTCACCGAGGCCGTACCCGGTAACATACGGCGAGCTGAACACTTTGTTGCCTTCCTGAAACGTTTCATCGAATATCTCAAGACCCGTATGAAGGTTCTCAATGTGGTTGCAGACACACCACCAGAGTTTCTAAAGCATTTGAAGGATCTTACTTTTATCGAAAGGAAACCCCTCCGATTTTGCGCTGAGCGTCTGACATCACTTGTCCGAACTCTAGAACTCACAAACATCGAAGACTACCAACCCCTCCAAGAAGTCGCGACGTTCGCTACACTAGTAGCTACCTACGAGACTGGGTTCCTCCTGATCATCGAACCTTTCGAGTCAGCAACAGCCACTGTCCCGAACCCGGTGTTGCATCTGACTTGTCTGGACGCTGCGATAGCCATCAAGCCCGTCTTCGAACGCTTCTACTCCGTCATCGTCACCTCCGGAACTATGTCTCCACTCGATATGTACCCACGCATGCTTAACTTCAACACTGTGGTTCAAGAATCATTTACCATGACGCTGACACGCAAGTCATTCTTGCCCATGATCGTCGATCGAGGCAATGACCAGAACCAAGTTACCTCGCAATTCGAACATCGCAACGACTTGCAAGTACAGCGAAACTTCGGCAACCTGCTCATCGAATTCTGCAAACTGACTCCAGATGGCGTCGTCGTCTTCTTCCCGTCATATCTTTACATGGAGAGCATCATTTCAGCATGGCAAGGCATGGAGATCCTAGACACGGTCTGGAAGTACAAACTCATTCTTGTCGAAACTCCTGATGCACAGGAAACTGCTCTCGCCCTGGAGACCTTCCGCACAGCTTGCAACAACGGCCGCGGCGCTGTCCTACTCTGTGTCGCACGAGGAAAGGTCAGTGAAGGAATCGATTTTGATCACCACTACGGCCGTACTGTGTTGTGTATGGGCGTACCCTACCAATACACTGAATCGAGGATCTTGAAAGCCCGTCTAGAGTTCCTTCGAGAAACCTACCGCATCAAGGAGGCAGACTTTCTCTCCTTCGACGCCATGCGCCACGCAGCCCAATGTCTTGGTCGTGTCATTCGCGGTAAAGACGACTACGGAATCATGGTGTTAGCGGACAAACGCTTCAACAAGAAACAAACCCAACTCCCCAAATGGATCCAACAAGGCCTCGACGCCAAGAGCACGAAGCTGTCTATCGACCAAGCTGTCGGCGCAGCCAAGGCTTTCTTGAAGGATATGAGTGTGCCGTGGAGCCGAGCAGAACAAGAAGGTCATTCGTCGTGGTCGCTGGAGGATCTTGAAGCTCATCAGCGTAAGAAGGAGGCTCATGGTATCAGCGGTACAGACAACCCAGCTATGCGTGCACTGGAAGGAAGAGCCGAAGTTGAGCGTATGGAGGTTGATGAAGTGGACGAGTTCGGGGGCACGGCTGACGTTGATGCTGAGATGGCTGATTTGGCCGACGAATAGGACTCCGGAGCTGTGACACCACCCAGAAAATACATGGACTTTATGCATGGTGGTATTAGTGATATTCCCAGGTAGTTGGTTACGCGTCGGAGGTGAAATAGTACGATCCTGGATACGGTAGAAAAAAATAGACAACGAAAGCACATGCTGTGCCGTGTTCCTGACTATCATACTCATAACAAATTATGCGTCTATCTGCTCCTGCCTACAACCTGTATTAGACGCAGGCTGTTCACTGGAGCTTCACAGCATACAGAAATGGAATCAAAATACAAACATTGCATTCAACTATTGACCGATAAGCGGTGAACACCTTACTAGGAAACTACGCACAATAGATCAGCGACCGGACTCCTTGCGTGCTACTTCGAAATAAGGATGAACGCCCCCATCCGCTATGCAGAACTCCCCAGGAAAAGAGAAACTCGGACCATATGCTGTTTTGTAACGACAGACACCAAGAACCCTGATCATGCCTCGATCTGCCCAACATCTATATCTCCATATCCATGAACAGCCACTTCTTGCTTGTCAACTCCTCGCCTTGGCTGAACTCGTCGAGTGTCGTAAGACCGAAGCCGATCCAACCCAGATCCTTAGTCAGATTGTTAAGGGCGGCCTGATCGGCGTGGCGGTCGATGCAAAGGACGAGACGGTTGCAGGAGAAGTTATCGACTTCGCAAAGTTCGAGGAGGGCCATGAGACTGTAAAATGTTAGTACACCGATATCGGGAAAAAGCAATATGCATTATGACGCACCCAGCCTTGAGGTCACCATTGATGACGGATTCATCGAAGAAGATGAACATGGCCCTCTCGTCCTCCTTCTCAGCAACAAACCCCCGGAACCTAATCCCACCAACGTAATCCCACATCTCGATGTAGTCGGATATCGCACCCTTCTCTTCCTCGAATCGCACCATTTCAGGCACATCAGATTCAGTCGAAGAGTCGGAGTAGCGACGTGCATCGATACCGTAGTCATTGGTAATAGCGGTGGTTGCAGTCGTAGCGTTGTCAGATGGCATACCCATCACTAGCGAGTTCTGGCGATGCTGGCTCCCCTCACCCAGGAATACAGATCGCAGTGTCTCGCAGAAGAGTCTCTCACACTCTCCCGTGATGGTGTATGCTGCCCCCCCTCTGCGCGCCTTTCCACCTCGAGTGGCGGACGCGTGTTTGGCGGCGAGGGGGGGACTTGAAGGGGGTGATGGAATTCCCTGCGAAAGTTAGAAGACGGTATTGTTCGGAGAGTAGGCGAGGACATACCGAGCTGACCTCAGGAACACCACCCAGCCCCGGAAGACGGGGTAGTGGAGTAATGGAAGCCCTGGAGGCTGGCGGTAGCGGCGTTCACCGAGTAGCAGCTAGCGCGGACATTGCTCGCGGACGAGTACGAATGAATGCTACTATTACTACTCATACTACTACTGCTTCGTTTCGACGCCATTGCTACAGTATTGCCACGGTTGATTTAGTAGTCGGTGTAGGTTTGATGATAGTCGAAGGACGATGATGCGTAAGCAAGGTTGTTGGTTGAGGTGATCACGGTGTTGTTTGTCGTTGGTGTAACAGAGGGCTCGAGTGCAGGTTGACGTTGAAGTTGGGCGACGATGAAAGAGGAGTTGGGTTAAAGCGTTGTGGGGTCTTTGGGCTCGTGCACGCAGATGGCGATGTGAGTGGTGGGCCGCTAGCACTAGAATCTTCGCAATTTCGGACACCTCGGCTGCGCGTGAAGTCATAGCCACTGTTTCTGTAGGTATGTGAATTGAAAGCCTTTCTTAACGGCTTGACCGATCACTTCAATTGGGGGCATACGAAGCATATCTAGACACCAGACATGTTACTTGCAGATTATGTATTACTACATATTCGAGATGTCAACCGGAACACCGTAGAACTTTTCAAAGTAGCTTCCTCAGCGAAATTTTGCTCTTTGGCAACATCGCCTCGCTATATCATTTACAGATGACCCGCTATAGGAAAAGACATTGGCGAAGAGGACTGAGAGATCCTTCCTCCTTGCACGCATCTAATGAAACAGCCCAGATTATGCAAGTCGGATATCTCAGACGACGCGCTATGCAGTTGATACAGAGACGGAAAAGGAAACGGGAAGAGGCGCGAACGCACGCAGGCCAGTGGAGTCCTGCACAGGAGTGGAGTCGGATCCTGGTGGGGGCTGAGTGGACCCTATTGCGCGTAGGCAAAGTACTGACAGCGACATTTAACCGACGGAAATGCACTTGATGTCAAAGATCAAGTCAGAGTTGGGGGGAATGTCCGGGGGAGCACCCTTCTTGCCGTAAGCCATCGCGGCGGGGATAGTGAGACGACGCTCACCGCCAGCAGTCATGCCAGCGACACCGACGTCCCATCCCTTGATGACTTGACCGACACCGAGCTTGAAAGAGAATGGCTTGCCCTTCTTGTTGGCTATTTGATTGTTAGTTTGAGTCAAGACACGATTAGTTGGGGAAACTCACAATCAAACACCTTTCCGTTCTTGAGCTTGCCGATGTAGCGCATCTCGACACGGTCACCCTTCTTGGCGGCCTTGCCCTTACCCTCTTTCTTGTCGTCAACGATGACACCGCTGACGTTGCGAGGTCCCTTAGCGGCCTCCTTCTTTGCCTCTGGCTTGGCATCGACCTTGGGGGAGCCAGTTGGGCCCTGCTCAAGGTTCTTAGCGAACTGAACCTTCTTCTTGTCGCTGCTGGGGGTATCAACCTTCTCAGCCTTCTTCTCGGGCTCTGCAGCCTTGGCAACAGCCTGGCCGTCGTTCTTCTTCAGCTTCTTAGCTTCCTTCTTGCTAAGCTTGGCGTCACCATTCGTCTTGCTGATCATGTCATCAAGAGTGGCATCCTCCTCGGCAGCGCGCTTCTTGTTCTTCTTGCCGGCATCAACGAGCTTGGGAGCTTCCTCCTCGTCAGACTCAACCTCAGTGATCCTGGGGTCGTTCATACCGTCGAGCTCGTCGTCCTCAGACTCGTCCATCTCGTCGAGCTCATCCTCGTCAGAACCCATGTCGTAACCGAGGCCCTCAAGACCATCGTCCTCGTCATCCTCATCGTCATCCTCCTCGGGGAATACGAGGTAGTTACCAGTAACGTAAACATCGTGAGTACCGCTGACAGCAAGGTAGACTTCCTCGCCTTGGCGGACGGTGATGTCGAGAGGTTGTTGGTAGTGCTGCGCAAGTGTTAGTCAATATTGCTTAAAACATGATGCTCAAGCATACCTTTTCGGGGTCGAGAGTGCACAGGACAAGCTCCTCAGGCTCGTCCTCATCATCCTCATCATCTTCGTCATCCTCGTCGCTCAAATCGTCGTCGTCGGTGACCTTGGCCTTGCCCTTGGCCTTTCCCTTGCCGTTGGTCATGCCGTCAATGTCCATCTCGTCGGCCTCGAGCTCTTCTTGCAGCTTCTTGGTGAGGGCTGCCTGCTTGGCCTTCTTTGACCGGGCAGGGTCGCTGGGGCCACCGTTCTTCTCGTTCTCGCTGTCCTCGGAGTCGGACATATCCGAGTCGGCCTCAGGAAGCGCACCAGCAGCGCGCAGACGAGCAGCGATAGCCTCGATGTCGCCCTCCTCGTAGTCCTCATCATCATCATCCTCGCTGTCATAGTCTGAGGGCACGCGGATGAGCTTAAGGGTTGCGCGAGGGTGCTTGTGCTCATCATCGATTTGGGGCTCAGCATCTGGGTCGATAGCGGCCATAGTAATGCGGAACTGGTCATGGTTAGAACGCTTTTATCGATTTGCGAATGCGACAGAATTTTCTTTGGAAATTTCGGCGCAAAACTTTCGCATGGGCAAGCAAGCCACACGAGGCATCGAGAATACTCACAGTGACAGACTGGTCGACAGCAGCCAGGATGGGAATGCCTCCAGCCGGAATGCGACGTCCGTAGACGCCTACAGGAATGGACGACATGTTGAAAGCGATCGTATGTTCGTAATCGGAGAAGCTGACGAAATTGGTGGGAGGAGAAAGTCGTCTGAAGTGTTCTTTGCTCAGGTAATTGCACAGCTCGGGGTCAGCTGGTAGAGCAGGATAGTAGTGAAAAGCGAGAAACTTGAGAGCAGCGACTTGGAGAGGTAGAAAAAGTTCGCCAAGTCCTGCAGCTTTCTCTTAGCGTGCTTTCACCGCCGGCAGAACGATCCACTTAGCCTTGCTAGCGTGACGTTATCGCGCTTTCAACGACGCGCCTCTCATCACCAACACCAATATCGACATGTCGCAGCCGACACACCCTCGCGACGCTCAATCATGACCCCGGCCCCGATGAACGCTCTTGACCCACCATACGACTGACACCATGGGCTCACGCCTAGAGAAGAACTCCGAGTCGGTCCGGAAGCGCATCGCCAGCCACAAGTTTGACGGCGAGGATGGGGAAGAGTACAAGGGTTCGGCCTTTGGCGGCTTTAACGACTACTTTAGGCGAAAGAAGATCAAACTCCAAAACCTCGATGCCGATATCCGACGCCAGGCCGGTGACAAGCCCCAGATATTCAAAGGGGTCGTGGCACATGTCAACGGCTACACCCAACCATCGCTCAACGATCTGCATACCCTTATAGTACAGCATGGCGGCGGCTTCATGCAATACCTGGACGGGAAGACTACGGTGACGCACATCATCGCCAGTAGTCTAACGCCGAAGAAGGTTGTTGAATTCCGGCGATACCGAATCGTAAAGCCCGCGTGGGTCGTCGACAGCATACAAGCGGGCAAGTTGCTGCCATGGAGCGAATACCGAGTGGTAGACGAAGGCGAGAAGCAGAACGTCCTGGCTTTTGGTAAGGATGGAATGACCAGCACGGCAAACGTCAAGACGAGGGGTTATCGGGATCAGACAGATGCCAGTTGGTACACAAGTCAGTTGAGGGGTAGTCAGGCCGGTCCTTCTAGTACGCCAACACCAGCCATCGGTACACGCTCGCACTCCTCGAATGAAGAGCAGCGACTTCCCACATCAGAGGATGACATCAAGGATCTGTCGCCCTCTCACCAGCCGGACAACGTGCTTGACCGACCCATATCTGGAAAGCCAAGTAGGGCTGCGAAGCTCGTCACACCACCCAAGACTAGCCCTGCGGTGGTCCCGGCGGATGTAGATGAGATTATCGACGATGTCCACGACAGCCTCTATACCGACCCGAGCCCACCTCTACCTCAACAGATCGAGTACGAGAATGAGATCGAATCCAAATCGAGAAAGACGTCGCGCGCGCCAAACGCCCTAAAGCCTAAGGGACGGGAGCTTACTGCAGAAGAGCATAATGCCATACTTTTACGAGACCCGGACGTTCGCAAATCTACCGTCGTAGATCCTAACTTTCTAGAGCAATACTATCGCGAATCACGCCTGCATCACCTATCCACTTGGAAAGCCGACCTGAAAGCAGAAATGCAGGCAATAGCAGACGAGAAGAGCTCTTCGCAGAAAGCCAAACAAAAATGCACATCAGGCGCCCGGCGCTACATCCTACACGTGGATTTCGACAGTTTCTTCGCCGCTGTCAGCTTGAAGAAATGCCCAGAATACAAAGACAAACCCGCAGCGGTTGCACACGGCCAAGGTAGTGGCTCTGAAATTGCAAGTTGCAACTACCCAGCGCGTACGTACGGTGTCAAGAATGGCATGTGGATGAGGCGAGCTCAGGAGCTCTGTCCGGAACTCAAGATCTTGCCATATGACTTTCCTGAATACGAAGCCACTAGTCGTACGTTCTATGAGGCCATCATTGCTACAGGTGGATTGGTGCAGAGTGTAAGTATCGACGAAGCGCTCGTCGATGTCTCGAACCTTTGCATCGCTGCGGGTGGTAGCAATGGGAAGCAACATTCTGAAGGCAGCATTCATCGCGAGCAAGCAAAGGCCGAGGAAATTGCATTGAATCTACGGGATGAGGTCAGGTTAAAGACTGGTTGTAATGTCTCCGTCGGTATCGGTAGTAATGTCTTGCTCGCTAAAGTAGCGTTACGCAAAGCAAAGCCCGCTGGGCAGTACCAGATCAAACCCGAAGAGGTTTTAGACTTCATGGGCCAGCTCCAGGTACAAGATCTTCCTGGTGTTGCTTGGTCGATCGGCGGCAAGCTTGAAGACCAAGGAGTGAAACTTGTCAAGGATATTCGCGAGCTCACAAAAGAAAGACTCGTTCAGATTTTAGGACCCAAGACTGGAGAAAAGTTATACGAGTACTCAAGAGGCATTGACCGCCAAGAGCTGGGTGAGCAAGATATTCGCAAGTCTATCTCTGCTGAAGTGAACTGGGGCGTTCGGTTCGAGAATCAACAACAAGCTAATGATTTCATCGCAAGCTTATGTGGAGAGCTGTCGAAACGATTGTTGAGTCAGAGAGTAAAAGGCAGGCATTTCTCAATGAAGGTTATGCGACGCTCACCCGATGCTCCTCTCGACCCTCCCAAGCATCTCGGCCACGGCAAATGCGACACACATAGCAGGAGTGTGATGTTAGGTGTCGCCACTAATGCCAAGGAAATTCTCACGAAAGAGGCATTAGCTATGCTGCGCGGCTTGGGCTTTACCCCGGGTGAGCTTCGAGGGTTCGGTATGCAGTTG
>Ga0268250_10000593_pt1 | contig 16899 bp, 7 predicted proteins | sample AgamicAsSfe_FD_200448 | JGI IMG/M metagenome (GOLD analysis project Ga0268250, IMG submission 200448) | Agave microbial communities from Guanajuato, Mexico - As.Sf.e (v2) (version 2) | ecosystem: Host-associated > Plants > Phyllosphere > Phylloplane/Leaf | place: Guanajuato, Mexico | collected... | reverse complement strand
CATCAGCATCGTACCCTCCCGCCCCCGGCGTCACGCCCCCAATCACGCCTTTAAGCTCGCCACACTTATCCAGCAATTTCGTCTGCGCCTCCGGCTCCATGGGCACGCCTGACTCCTTGGACATTTCTCTGACAAGCTTTCTGTTCCTCTCCAAAATCTGCTTCAGCGTCGCATAACCATCCTCCTCCTCGTGACGCTCACCCTCCCCAGCCAACCGCACAAGCTCAGCAGCCAACTCCTCATTCGTCCTCTGCAACTCTTCCCATATCCTGCCCGCCACCTCCGGCCTCTCCCTCCGCCACGCCAGCACCTTCTTGACCATCCCCGGCGTCTTACTCCCACAATCGACATCGCACATCACCAGCCTCAGGCCCTTCGGTATCGAGACCCGCGCCCGACTGATCTCGACATCCCACTTCTGCTCGCCCGTATCCTCAACCACGCTGCGCAACCGGGCTGGAAACTCTGCAATAGCGGCATCTGCCAAGTCTTCCAGCAGTGAAGGTGAGAATCTACGATAGAGACAAGATCCATACACCGCGCTCGCAATGTCGAAGCCCGAGCCGACTTTGCCTTGGGCGGCGCAGTGGGCTGCTTGTGCGAGGTTGTGAAGACGTTGCTTGCTTTGTGTTGTGCTGAGTGAAAACTGGGATGTGGGTAGGTAGAAGCTTAGTACCGCGCCCACGAGCGCTGTGACTAGAGCTGCGGAGGAGCCGAGGCCGGTTTTGTTGGCGGTCCATATCGGGGTGTCGAAGGTTGCGAAGCGTGAGGGTGGCGATGTTGGTGGCGATGTTGATGCCGGGGGAGGGGAGTCCGAGGGGCGGCGTTGGGAATAATAGTCGTTGTCTGCGAGGATGGTGATTGTAGGCGCGTCGAGGCGTGTTTCTGGGCGGATACTGATCACGTATTGCAGAGCATAGGAGATAGCCGTCTCGACGAAGATATTGGGCTGCTCAGCGACATCTGAGCCACTAATGATTCGATATATAAGCTAAAATGTACAAATGAGAATGCCGTGCTCAACCACAGCGCAAACACCGTAGAAGCAGAGTAGCTGGCATCATGACCACCAAAAGGCACTCACGTTCTGATCTCTGACACGCTCACTACAGCCTCTTTCGTCGTCTCGTAACTATATTGCCATTTTGAATGCTTGAATTGGGGCGAGACGACTATGATATTCTGCTTTGCTGCTCGCGCAGAGTCCTGAATGTGGACGTGTATTCTTGCGTCCAGACCAAACACTAGAGCAGTATGTGCTCGATCAAGTACTAGATATCCTCCAGCCAGGAGAACTTTGCCAGGTGCTGAGACGCACTTTGCTGTCGATGCCATATTGCGGTCGTTCAGCCCACGCTGGGATGGAGGGGGACTGGAAGTGCTGCAGTTTGGTGCACGTGATCACTACTCTTCTCCTCATCAGACTTGAGACAGAGACAGCACGCGACGTGTATCAAAGGGTCTTGGCTTGCTTGCGAGAACAACGTAGCAGACGATTATCGTTCGACGGCATGACGACCCAAGGAGCAAAGTTCAAGTCGTGATAGAAGTTGACGTTACAGACATGCTAGCTAATTGGTACATTGGAGTGATGTGAAGAAATGCAGTGCTAAGATGGAGTGCCAAAATTCCAGCCAGCAAAGCGATAAATCATGTTCTGGCACCTAAAAGTTCATATGCGTGATTCGTGTCGTTGACGTTGGTGAATTGGAGCAAAAAGGTTTCAAGCCTCGACTGCAACTGGAGTCTCGGGAGATTCAACCTTGACCTTGGTAGGAGAAGCGACTGGAGATAGATGAGATGTGACTGTGTTGAGCCGACTCTGGGCATTGCTGACACTTCCGGAAGTGCTGTTGTTGGTGAGATAAGACTCAAAGGTTGAGTTCTCGGCCGACAAAGGGAAGACGGCATGGTTGACAACCGATTCGTATTCGTGAGCCCTCCAGACTCTGGCTTGATTGGTGGTCGCTTTCAATGACTTTTGCTCACCGCTGTCGGCGAAACGGATTTGGATGAGAGTTGTCTCGCCGTCCTGAGTCACTGCGCTGTTGTGATAAGCGGCAATGACTCTCTCACAAGTTTCACGGCTGTCGAAACGAGCGAAGCCAACACCCCTGGCAACACCGTTCGAGTCGCGAAGGATCCGGCTCGAGCAGACTTTGAACGGCTCGAAGATGTTGGAAAGCTGGTGTTCGTTCATGCTCTTCGGGAGGCTCGAGATGTAGAGATTGGTCGAGTTGGTATCGCCAAGCTTCTTGAGCTGGGAATAGAAAGACTCCCTGGCAAAGGATGTCTCGTAACCCAAAGAGTGAAAAGCACGGATACAGTCTTCGGCATCCTTGTAGTTGTGGTATTTGACAAAACCATATCTAGATTTTGTGTTAGTTGAGATGAGAGTAAAAGTCTTTGAAATAGCTCACCCCTTGCAGAGACCAGTGGTGTGATCAATGATTGATTTGGAGCTGACAATGTCACCGAAACGAGATGCAATCTGCTGGAGCATCTCATCCGAGGTCTCAGGTCGGAGGCCACGAATGTAAACATTGGTAACACCATGAGGGTTTTCCAGGCTGCGGTCCAGTGGCTTCATCGGAGAGTATGGAGCCGGAACAGCATCTGGAATGGCAGGGTGCTGCTGAATGAGCATCTGCAGATGAGGAGAGATGGTTGGGGAACCTTGAGCTTTGGCAAATGCCTCGCGGGCTGGAGAAGGTGTGCCCCAAGCATAGATGCTGTTCGGAGAATGGTGATGAGCGACACCATTGCCAGCACGGTAGCCACCATAGCTGTATTGAGTCATGGGGGTGCCGGGCATGTCGTGCTCGTGAGAAGAAGTCGAGTCTCGACCAGGAGTAATGAGCGATGGTACTTCTGCCGATGGGACACGAGAAGAAGTCCAAGTCTGAGACATGGGGCTGTGGTTGTACATTTGACCAGGGTAAGCACCATATCCAGGCTGGGAAGCATAGTGACTGCCGTACATGGCTGGACTGTGCGGAACAGATGGAGCTTGCGCAGGAATGTGCGGGACGTGTGGTCCAGCAAACATGAGCTGACCATTGTAGATGTAAGCCTGAGGGATGTGGGCACCAAGAGGCAAGGTAGCATGTTCTGAAGCCTGCTGAGGCATGCCGTGACCAAGAGCAGCACCGCCATATTCAGAAACTTGACTGCCACGAGAAGGGCTGGCCTTGTTGTTGGAGTAGGCATTTCCTTGGACATTCATGCGACTAAGTCCATCAGCAAGGTCGTTCATGTCTTTTGAACCACCGGCGTGGTAGCCAGGGTTGGCGGATTGGTAGTACATTGGAGTATGTTGAGCCTTGTTGTAGTTTGCAGTTGGTGGAAGGTAGCCGTACATTTGAGCTTTGGCAGCAACGCCAGTCGGGTGGTTGAGGTAGGTTGCGGAAGGCCTCTTGCGGAGGTCGGCAATGCTCATGGTCGACATGTGTTTCTGCCATTGTGTTAGTGAGGATCTGAAGACTTTGTTGAACAGCAGTGACCTACCTAAAGAAGACTGTTCAAGGACTATTGGAAGACTGAAAGTCTGTGTTGCTGAGATGTCACTGGCATGAGGTCAGCATGTTGACTTGATGAAGAGGTTGAGCTCCTTGCTCTCGCAAGATACTTAGGTGAGGTGTTGAGTGTGACTTGTGAAGATGTGAAGCTCAGAGTGCCAGTGAGATGTGATCCAGGTGATGGTGTCGAGGTACGCTGCTGCCTGCCAGGCTCACCCATAAACAATTGACTAACCTTGTGTAAAGAGAGAAGCCTGAGATGACGTTCTTGAAGGACGACTCGATTGTCGTACAATGGAAGTAGTGATCTTTGGTACAATGCTTGAAAAGCTGAGAAGGTGAGAGGATGGAGAGCAAGCAAGAGCTACAAAGAATGTGCCTCTCTGGAGCAGATGCAGCGAGATGAGAAGAAGAGTGCGGATGCAATGACTTCGATGAGACTGATGTTCGTATTGGAGAGGAAAAGAAAAGAAGAAGAGGAACGAAGAGGAAGTGAGCGAGAGAAGCAGATGTAGGGTGGGTGTCGAAAGCAGGGTCCGAGAAGGCGAAACCTAAAACAGCAGGAACCCGGAAGGCAGCGGGGTCGAGGAGTCGTAGCTACTGCATTCGGTGCCCAACAATATTCAGGGTTTGCCGTGCAGGAAAGAAGCAATTGGCTGCTGAGGGCTCAGGGCCAGAGACAAACATGATCGCGGGTGTGAACCGGTTGTGACGGATTGTTAGTATCTCAGAGGTGGTTGGGTGAATGTGAAACATGGTGTGAGTGCAAGAGCGTGTTTCAGCATTTTCGTCTCAAATCATATTGTCATATCTTGTTATTCGCGCGCCATCATCTCCGTGTCATGCTCGCGAGAGCCCAAGTTATCACTATGTCTGAAGAGTTGACTCCAGCAGTTCGCCTCGTTGTGGTAGCCATGGACAAGCTTGTACTGGAGTGACAATTTCAGATGTGCGCCCACTTGAGCCAGAAACAGTGCGGCGCGCACATTTAATGCTTGGATGACCATCAGGCATTGAGTGTAAGACAAGAAGCATCGCGAGATTGATACACGGGTGAGAGCCAGGTGCCGCCAACTAGGGCGGGTTGATATCAAATCCTTCTGTATTTTGACTAATTTACCTTTGAATAACTACAAATCACTTTCGCTCCTTCTGCCCTGTGCAAACGCCTGTCATGCGTGTCCATTGTGCACAGTCAAGCCAAACGCCGCTACTCGTCCTCCTTCCACGCAAGGTCATTTACAGCCATAACCATAACTTTATGCAAAAAGTGAAATACACCACGATGACGATGAGATCAGCCCCATACATCCTAAACCTATTGTCAGCATTGCATCGTTCAGGCAAACCTGTGAGAAACATACCTCTTGATATTGATTGCTCGATCTCATCTGCTTGACAATCTCCTGACCCTTGGCCTCCGACAAGCCACGCTTCTCCGAGATGATGCGGCCCATGATCGTATTGACCTCACGAGCCATCTTCGAGGCATCACCACAAACGTAGAAGTAACCCTTCTTCTCAAGTAGCTGGTTGATCTCATCAGCGCGCTCATTGAGTCTGTGCTGAACGTAGACTTTGGTTGGACCTTCACGAGAGAAAGCGGTGACAATCTCAAAATTGTCGCCAAGATCTTCCTTGTATTGCTGCGAATGTGTTAGCTTGGTTCATCGTCAAAGCGCCGATATTAGCTTACCTTCCACTCATCCTTGTACAGAAAGTCCTCGGTCGAACTTCTGGAGCCGAAGAAGAGCATTGTCTTGCCAACATTCTGTCCAGACTTGGCAAGAGCAGCGCGCTCCTGCACGAAAGCTCTGAATGGTGCTACACCAGTACCAGGGCCAACCATGATAATAGGTGTTGCTGGATTTGAAGGCAGCTTGAAGTTCGAGTGTCTTACGTGCACAGGAATGTGAACACCGTCGTACTTGTTGCGAGGTCCATCGATGGCGTAGTTTAGCCCATGAGGATCTGGATCTGGGTCACCATGCTGTCTCTGCTTCAACGCCAGGATGTAATTCGTCGTGACACCCTTCACAATGTGAGGCGCGCCAGGCTTTTCTATCGATTCGACAACGGCTGTGATGGAGATGGTCTGTGGTTGTACGTGCGCAGATGATGAAATGGAATAGTAACGAGGCTGCAGCTTGAGAAGTGTTTCGATAAGGAGCGAAAAGGGGATTGTCGTCCATGGCTTGCCATTAGTCATGATCTCCAAGAATTGAGCAATGTTGAGGTTCTTGTCCACGACCTGTTGATGAAAGTAGTCCTTGTCTCCACCAAGTTTCGCCATCTCCCTCTTGAGCTCAGTATCTGGTGCAAATTGAGCAAGAACTGAGCAGAATTGGCGCGAGATGGGAGCACAGATCTCCATGTGGTATCTGAGGACGGCGTCGTATGTGGTGGGTGATGGGAACGGGAGCTTAGCCGTCGCCTCGATATTCTTGACTTCAATGACCATGTGTCTCTTTTCGTAAAGCCCGAGGATATATAGCAGGCGGTCCACTTCCTTCCCAGCATTTGTCGGCCAGATAGCAATGTGATCACCAGTGTCGTACTTCAGGTTAGATCCAGTAATGTCAATCTCGGCGTGTACACAGTTGCGTGACTTGTCTGTGAAAAGCTCCTTTGATTCGGTAATGCGGGCGATGTAGGGGTTGTTCTGATTGTATGGGCCTACGGACTTGCCCTCGAGATGGTTCTTGTTAGGCTCACCAAGGTAAACAGTATCGTGGCTTGCGTCCATCTCTGGCTTTTCAGTGACTTCGAACGACGGCTCATACTTGACATCACGCTCCATGAGTCCAAGGTTCATCGCAAGGGCAGCCCACATCTCCTCCTTCCAGGCGAGAAAGTCCTCCTCCATCGTTCCCGCACCATCATCACCTTCGCCAGCCGTGCCGATGCGAGTGCCACCAAGCTTTGTGAAGTTCTTGTCGACCCTGCGGACCATCTCGTTGTAGTGCTCGTAGGTGTTGTTGCCAAGTCCGAAGGTCACATATTTGAGGTTTCCTAGCGGCTGCTCGGTTGCAGAAGCGCCTTTGCTGAACGTGGAGTCGTCGCTGCCAATGAATTCCATGAAATCCACAGCATTGTCCGTAGGCTCTCCCTCTCCGTATGTGGCCATGACGAAGAATACGATCTTATCTTCTGGGAGGTTATCCAGATCATCGTAGTCGTACTCTTCCAGGTCCGCTACCATTGTTCGCAGGCCGAATCGCGAAGAGCCTTCCTTTGCAAGTCTTGAAGCGTAGTCCTCGGCAGTACCTGTCTGTGAGCCATAAAACATGACACAATTCTTGTCGGTCTCGTCCAGCTTCTCCACGATGCTGCGAGTGCCATTAGACTTGAGGGCATTGTTGGCGGCGGCGAGGGCTGCTGCAATCTTGTCTTCCGTCACACCCCAATATGTGCCTTTGGTGAAGTACGCGACCGTGACTAGCAGCAGAACCGCTAGCACAGCGATGTCGAGAGTATCTAGCTCGGCCATGATGTTCAGTCTATTGGGGTGCTGTGAGACGTGAGCACGCAATGGTTTCGGACGATTGGCCGGTGTTTGCGATGGTGCACAGTCCGGGCTCTCAATGCACACAAACGAGTGACGATGTAGGGTAGGTAGTTGGGCAACCAGGAACAGAAACAAGACAGATGTCACTTCGGATGTAAGATGTAATACTGATCATCGATGCAGCCAACGTTCACGCCACAATTATTAGATCGGGACTTCTCAACCGTTGTCAACGTGAACGTGAAGAGGTTCGGCTAGATTTGGTGCCCTGAAAATCAGTCTTCAAAATCAGTCTTGGTCCTCTTGAGGAATCCATGATCCATACCTCATCCCTTATCCTTACCCAGCCCCAAGCTTCATCTTTACAATACTCTGATTATGTGAAATATAGCATGGCTGACTTCGCTTTGAATGATCACAGCAAGCTTCACTCTGTTGATCCCGAGAATGCTTGCTCTTGCTCGTGCTCTTGCTCTTGCTCTTGCTCTCGCTCGCAAGGCTGGACCGCATCGTCTTTCGGGACGATCACAATTCCGTCAGCTCGCCGAGGATTTTATCTGGGGAGAGTTTGCGGCAGGAACGGTATTGGTGGTCACAAGAGATAGGGTGCAGAGGAGGGGAAACTTCAGCACATATCTCCCCTTGTAGTTCTAACACAAACCTGAGCCTGAGCGTCTCTGCATATGTCTGCCTGCCTGTCTGCCAACAGAAATGATCTCAAATCCGGGGTGTTTCGTCTTTGCCATAATCAGCCCGACGCACGACGCACGGGCCTGACCGTGAAGCAACCTTAATGTCAAAGTCGAGTCCAAAAGCCATCCCCATCACACAAGTCGTCATTCCGAATGGTCGCAATCTCTTCCACTTTATGACGCCGGAAGAGTGAGTCGTCTGAGCTGGTAATGGCGATTACGCGACTTCCTGCGGTAGAAGGGACAAGTTGTGATTCCGCCGGCGCGAAGACCCCAGCAGTGTGGTGACACTACAATGGGTATGATGAAGCAGCCGGAAGTACTGGACGCACACACTCATGCAATCAAGCAGCTCTTCCACCACGCGAGACCTTGTCGGCCAACGACCTTACCCTCGAACCCACTACTAGCGCTGCTGCGCAGGAAACCACGAAAAGAGCTAGAGGCCTTACCTTGGGAAGTGGCATCGTCGAAGCAGTGACTGGACCACGACTGCGATCTCAGCGCAGTTTTCGCTCTCTCGCTTCAAGGGCATTCGATGAGCGGCCAAGTAAAAGACCTTTCTTGGACTTGGCAAGCGCTGGCAGAAGTTCCTCATTTGGCAGGATCAATGGACGACACACATCTCAGGCTACAGAGTCAACACTTCCGCGCACACATAGCTTCAACTTTGCCATTGGTGCAGATCCTAAAAAGTCACCAGAAAGATCAATCGATCCTAAAGAGACTCCACGTATAGTCAAAGACGCTGAAGCTGGTGCGCAAGAACAGGCATATCGCCTGGCAACTGCAATGACATCTCCAGTCGAGACGGCGCCGCTCTCGCGTACCGTTAGCCGAGAAACGCCTCTCACGAATGAAGCGCGGACTGCAGGAGCTTCAAGAACAGATACAGTGCCTCCAGCTTTATTGAGATCGAACAGCACGTTACATACCAAATCAGCCGCGAGCCCAGATCTAGGTCGACCGAGCAACGTACAGAACGACACGCGATCTTTGGGAGATTTTGCTCTCGATCACCTGTTCACAGCCTTTCTAGCCCAGGCCGAAGTCAAGATCAATGATTGGAGCTCGACTTCTCGATCCAACGCCGAGGTTGGTATTGACGAGGTCTGCGGCGCTGGTATTGATACTAGCTTCGATCAATTGTTGTCAGCCATGGGCCATGTGGCGCGTGCCAAACCAAATCCTTTGCTCGAAAGAGTGGTCGAATGGCGCGACAGCTTCAACAAAGCTGGGGTCATGCGCAGAATGGAAATCTCCCCGAGTGCCCACAATGCCAATGGTGATGGAGACAATATGGTGAATCGGAGCACAAACTCTGTCCTGATACCTGCTGGTGGTGAAGTCTCAATGGCGGATTCAGAGACGTTGATCGCCGGCAAACGTTCATCTGTAGCTGCGTACTTGTTCTGTCGAGTGCTCATCGACGTGTTACGACAAACCACTTTCCATGCCGTGGGTACGACGATGATCAATCGACTTCTTGTCATTACTTATGATCATCAACTTCGTTCAATCACGCATCAGGTCTTTGAGAGATTCCATCTGAAGCGGGCGCAATGGTTGATAGTGACGCAATTACTAGGAGAGCTAGCGGTCCTGGACTTTGATGCAGTGTCTTTGAAGTTCTTGGCTGATCTCAAGATGTTTCACAAGGATCTCTCCATCAAGTCGTCAGCCAAGACACCTGCCAACAGAGTAACAGAGGCTGAAGCTGTTCACCTTCTCCGAAGTATGCGGGTCCTCCGACTCCAGAACAACACTGAGACTATCTGGAAACGGTCGTGTATTTTCATGCGTACCATTGCAGAGCTCTTCACGTTCGTGCATGGACAAGCTGTGAAAACCGCTTATTGCAAGCTGATACATGCTATCCTGTTGCCACTTGCTGACAAAGTCCATACAAACTTCGAGGATCCTGACTGGAAGCAGGCTGTTGGAACACTATTCAGTCGCCTGTCGCATCTGATAGACAAGCTGAACGTGAATGTTTTCGCTCAGCTAACGGAGAAGCAAACAGACAAAAAGAAGGCTGCAGCAGACAGGCGATCGAAGTATTGGACAGTCGCTTTCCCAGCACAGTCAATCCTCGCGTGTGTTTCGCCGCACGACGTCTTTGTTCGACACTGGCAGCAATTTCTGGAGAAAAAGCAGCTTGACAAAATGCTACGCGAACGCCATCACAGACCGCATGCGCTGAAGGCTACGTGTCGTATGTTATGGTCTTACTTACAACGCACAACCGATCGGCCTGAAGTCATTGTCGAGTCTCTAGACACATTGGCGCGTCTCGTTTTCTTTTCTGGCAGGAATTATTCCCTTTCATCTGAGCCGGCGATTGCAGAACCTCTTCTCTATCTGCTCAGGATTGTGGGCTTCAAGAACGAGGATGTCTGTTTCAAGACAGTTCTATTTCCTCTGCTCAACTACGATTTGCTGTATGAGCGCGAAGCCAAGGACCTGAAAGTAGATCAGATCGATACAGACAAGACTGTCATTGGTATACGTGCATTTCTGGCCGTATTGAGTGATCTCGAGCTCAGACAGGCGCCCGCCTTCCCGATGAGGTTTGATGACGAGCGTTACGATGACAGTCCTGCTGGTCTACTGCATCTCACCTCGACAATAAGATTCCGCCCTCATGCTCGACGCCCGGTTTCACTGAAGAGTGGATTCACCTTAAAACCAATATCCACAACCGGTCTCTCGGCATCCACGAAGCAGTACTTTTCAGCCTTTTGTGATCTGCTCGTGAAGGTTGCTGTCATCTGTGATGGCACGCTCGGGGGGCAGGTGCATGCAGATGAGCCGATGACATCAAACACTTCGTCTGCCAAACAGACGCCGCTTGCTGACGCTCTTAGCTTCCACAGACGGGTGGAGGATGCAGCTAGCGGTAGCGAAGAACATCCAGTGCTGAACGACCTGCTACGAGTTACAGTCTTAGCACTGCCGAGATGTCTTTCTGGTCACAGTCCTCACTCATTCCTGAATCTCGTGTGCACTGGTACAGCGCATCCAGATCCCGATGTCAGCGTGGCATGTGCTGGTTCCCTGAACTCTATAGCTGGGCAGGGCTTTGGTCGTCTCGTCTCTGAGCGTTTCAGCAATTTCCTTACCACTCTTGATGATCGCATTTTCATGCAGCTCGTCGAAGGTAACGTGCGAAGCTCAAGTGTTCTGGAATCTGCCTTGCAACTCTACGTCGAACTCATTCGGAACTGGCTCAGAGAGCTGGACAAAGTAGATCAAGATCATGTCCGATCAGCGTCTGGAGACTCTATTACCCAGACTACATCGAAGTCCGATGCCGGCACATGGACGCAAATAGACCGCATCGAGTGCCAGGGCCTTTTCTTTCTTAGCTCACCGTCTGCTCGAGTGCGTGGTTATGCATGCGATTTGCTTGACCTTGTCATTCAGTTCGACACTGCGCTGAATATGGAAAACACTAGGATCACGACTGTACTTCGTGATTCTTCCATAATTGTGGAAAAGCTGAAAGACGAAATGCTCACATCGTGGGAGCGTAGTGTACTCGAGAAAGGACTTCGGCGGAATAGTCTAAGAGGTGCAATTGCGGATATGTGTTGCCATAATGGTGACCAGGAAGGCACCTTGTGGCAGAAACTATACCCCAGTGTGATCAGGACGAGTGCCGAGTCCTGCCCGGTCGCCGTAACGCAAACAAGAGAAAGCATATGCAGACGACTATCAAGTATGCATGCCGTCATCATAGATATCGACGAACGCTCCAGAGACAGGCTACATGCTCCAGCGATTGACGGTCTGAACAATCGGTCATCGCGCAAGCCGACTTCGGTCGTGTCAGGAACCACCATCATGCAATGGAAGCTATACCTGATCTTCGTTTGCATCACTTTGACCCGTACTGATAATGCTAGTCCGTCGACACAACCTCAAATCAGCCATGCTCGTACCGGCTCGAAGTCTTCGCAGGGTCAGTTGAATACCATAAATACAGCAGCGGAACTGTTCACAAAGGTTGTACCAATGCTGAACGCGTTCGACCCGTCGGTAAGAGCAGCTACGGTTGCTGGATTGGGATCTATCAATATCAATTTGTATAAGTCACTCCTGGAGTGTCTAGAGGCGGCTGGCCGTCCCATAACAGAGGAAGCTCGAAAGCAAATCGGTAATCATGTCAGAGCAGCAAGCAGCCCTCAGAGGAGCCCATTCGCCGGCCAATATGTCATGGAGTTTGTGCAGGTCTACAAACTCACCACACACTTTCTGCAAGGTTCTGACATTCGAAATGATGAATGGATCTTAGCACATCTGGCGAAATACACAAGAGATATTTCCATGTTCTTGAGGAAAGCAGACAACAGCGGCGATCATCAGCGGCTTCGTATCAGCTATTGTGGACTAATCGAGGGCTTCTATATCGGCATTAATAGAGGTGCCGAAGCCGAACGATGGATGGCATTCCAGACGCGTCGTGCTGCTTTCACACTTATGGAGGAGTGGTGTGATCTCTCGATTGGCAGAGATCAATCCGTGCACAGCTCTGATCGAGCCTCCCGGTATATCAATCCCGACCTGGCAAGTGGTCAGCCCGCGACTTTATGGGCGCAAGAACGGAGTCAACTTAGAAACGCTGCGCAGAACGCCATGGCTACACTTTGTGCAGGACCTGTGCGAAGTGTTTCTGGCAATACTTTGCAAGAATTCAACGTGCTCAAAATGCTTACCTGGGTTGACAACATGCTGAAAACAGAATCAGATAAGACACATATAACGGCAAGAAGGGCACTGAAGAACATCATCACGAACAACATTAGCTTCCCGGTTCTGCTAGAGTTCGTAATCGAGAAGTTGTACCTGGCACCCACAGCGAAGGGTCTTGAAAGCTACGTCGAGGTCATCTCGGAGGTGCTCATGGGTGGAGAGGCACCCGCTGTTCCGTTTTGGAAGGTCCTCAGTGCTCTCCTCTTCATTCTAGGAAGTGATAGGAGCACGGTCCGCATGAAGTCAGCACGTCTTTTGCGCTTCTTCGACGAAATGCAGCGAAGAGGCTCCAAATTGCAGGACTTGGAAATAAGTATATCCGATAACACAACTGCTGTAAACAAGAAAGCACACTTCGAAATTTCCCAACGCCTGGCTTTGCAGCATTCTGAGCACGCTTTTCATGTCTTTTCGGAATTCTCCAAGCACTTCCCTCAGCTAGACGCCGATCACAGGCGCAGTATCGTGCTTTCACTTCTTCCTTGGATCAAGACTGTTGAACTCCAGCTAGATCCTACTGGTGGTATCACTGCAAGCTCTTACATGCTTCTGGTCAACCTGTTGCACCTGACTATAAGCTATCAGAATACTCTACATCACGAGATACAGGCATTGTGGCAAGCGTTGGCGACTGGACCGCATGCTGGGAACGTCAAACTCATCCTGGACTTCATCATCGATCTCATCCTTGATCGTCGTGATGCTATGCTTGTTCAGGTCGCGAAGCACATTGTCGTGTTCCTTTCTAGCACTCCAGCAGGACAGAAGGTTATCGAATCACTTCTTCTAGAAGTCAACCCTAGGACCATGTGGGAAGAAAAAGGTCGTGATGTTCGTCAACCAGCGGGTATTGACCAGTTCCCCTTTCTGGCCTCACTGGCGCCAGCCTCACCCATGGCATCGCCCGTGGATGGCCGAGATGGCTTTGTAAGTTGCAGTCGCCTCCATGCTTGTACAACGGTACTAATCAACTTAGTCGAACATGTCGCTGGGCCATTTGTGCCTGATCCTGCTCGTTGATCTCATTGTTGCGCCAATCAATCTCGCTGTTGATCGTACTACACTACTTCTTCATGCTGTGCTCATCCTGTGGGATCATCGCATGGAAGTTGTACAGGACCAAGCTAGAGAAATGCTCGTGCATCTTATCCACGAATTGGTACTGTCGAAATTGCACGAGGATCGCAATCACAGTCAGATGCAGTCAGTGGAGGACTTTATCACGCTGATCCGTCGTCGCGACTCTCGTGTAATTTGGACGTACGAGGACAACAATGGTAGGGGCAGTGATTTTGCTCTTGTCGAACCTATGACATTTGTCATCAGAGAAGTGGTACGGATCTTCTCCATGACCTATCCAGGCATGGAAGAGGCATGGGGCAGGGTTACTATGAACTGGGCAACGCTGTGTCCAGTCAGGCATCTCGCATGTCGATCACTTCAGATATACCGTTGTTTGGTCAAACCCCTCGACGCCAGGGTTATTGCAGATCTTCTGTCTCGTCTAGCTGCTTCTATAGGTGACGAGACTGTCATTACGCAAACTTACTCAATGGACCTCTTGCGAACTTTGAGGACAGTCATCCCCTCGATCACTCCGGAACATCGTCAGCTCACAGCTCCACTATTCTGGACAACATGGACATGTCTTGGATCTGTGAACGAGCTTGAGTACATGGAAGGCATGGAGATGCTCCAAGTGCTGCTTGGAGTAGTCGATCTAGCTGATACTGAGGACCTCAAGGCTCTGAACGACAACAAGCCACTCGTCGTCGATCTCAGCTCAGACTCCTTGATTTCCCTGGTGATGCAAGGTTGTCGATCTGCACTAGCCATGGTCAAGTGCTTGTCGATGTTGCGCCAGTTGGTCAAGTTTCCCTCGACTCCCCTGGTAGGCAATGGCGAAGGTCTTCATTTCACCTTACTGGCACATCTCCCAATTCTATGCCACTCATTTCAAGAAGACCGTAGGGCGCAAGGGGTGCTCGAGTCAGCCCATGTCCTGATCAGCGCGGCTGAAACACAACAGTATGATCTGGTCGTCAAAACCTTGAAGGCTTATATCACCCTGGAGATCAAGGACAGCCGGGATCTGATGATCAGGATGGTCGAAGCCCTGGGATTCTACTTCTTCCCCAAAATGGAAGTAGCCTCTCTAACATTCTTGATGGGTCTTCTCACGAACAGCCATCATTGGTTCAAATTGGAAGTCTTGCTGATGCTAGAAATCCTGTTGGCCAATATGGACTTGCATAAACACAATATATTCGATCACGGTGCGGACATGGTGTCACCTTTGTTGCGTCTTCTCCAGACTGATCTGGCTATACCTGCTCTGAAGGTTCTGGACCACTTCACAAGTATCCCTGGTACGAATCTCAACCTACACCAGCTCGAGATGAGTATGACCAATGCCACCTCGAGTCAAGATCGCAAACGTTACGAAAAGACACAAAGTCTGTACGGCATTCCGGAGTCATCTGGGTGGTCGATTCCAATGCCTGCCATTCGCAGAGAGTCTCTTCGGCGTGACATGCTTGCCATCCACGATGCATTCGCGGGAGACGTACCGAATGGAGCTTCTGGTCTGCCGTCTCCCGGTATCGAGTTCTATAAAGAAGACCGCCTCTTCGGGTCCTACTTTCCCGAGAGGACTATCACCATGACCTCTGAAGAAGCGCACCTCGCCGAGACGAACGTCAGCGAGCTCGTGCACAAACTCGGCGCACTCGACGACTTCTTCGATGAAGACGACGACACAGACGCCACAGAAGCCGGCGGCTCACCGTACCAGCCGCCACACCTCCATCACAACCATGGCCACGGCCACGGGCACGGCCACTCACACTCCGGCTATGTCCGTCATGGCGCTTACGACTCCTTCAGCAACTCCAACTCCTCCGCACAGAGCTCATTCCGACTAAACTCCAGCTTCGGCTCAGCCCGCCGCCCCCGCGACCCAATCGTCATGTCTCCCAGTGCCTTCAGCGCGTCACCGCACCTCCTCGCCACACGACCAGATCTGCAACCGCGCTCCATGACCTCGCCGCCGACATCGACCAATCGCGCCCCGTCACAACACTCCTCGGGAGGCACGCTGCATGAAGAGACATCAGAGGTCTTCTCGGAAGATGACGCCACGTCCGGGGGAAGGCCGAGCACGAGTGATGGGAGCTTTGTGCTGGAGAGTGCGAGACATAGACATCGAATGGGTTTCGGGAGCGGGGTCAGGAGTGGGTTTAAGAGGTTGACGACGAGGAGCGAGAGACATAGGGTCAGAATGGAGAAGGAGAGGGAGGAGAGTCCGGAGGTGCCGAAGGTGCCAGAGATGTATAGAGCGGGCGCAAGGTAGAGGGATGTGGTGGGTATGTGGTACGGGGATGTGATGAAGACGAATTGCTTGGGTTTGCTCTGGACTGCTTTGCTTGAATTGCTATGTGGGCTGGAGTTCTGGAAATGTGTAAATATGGTGCGCGACACCCATGGAAGATTGAACGGCCGACTTCGACGATGTCATGATGGAAATAAAGAAGGAGAGGGACATATCAACGGCTGCTACACGACATGAGACTGTACATGAAAATGGAGGGAAGACTCGCTGGAAGATGAAATGTATATCATGAGCTTTGTATATTATGTCTAGCTTCCGCCATGTACTTTAGATAGCTTGCTGAGCTGCTTCATTGTCTTATCAAGAGTTAGATACTTACGGACTCAGCAGCATGACATTTACAGTATCCTGCTATTGAAGAGGTTCTGACTATATATCTTGAGATCTTAATCACACTGCCATCCTGTACCACTCTACAACAGCAGATTCCTGCATCGAGCACATCGCGTTCAGATGGACCACCCGGCTGCTTTCTTCGTCTTCGGCACTAGGCGTGCCTGCTGGTCGCCTGTAGAGATCTCCAGTGCTGCCAATCTCGGCGCAAGACTATCCTGCTTTCCAGGTATCTCGTCGTAACCTTGAGCGTCCCTTATGCTCGCCATCAGGTCAAATGGCTCGTCGTGTTCCGTGACCTCCGGAGTCGGCGGCTTCTCATCTCCAACTTGCCGGTCATCGAAGTCGTCTCTGACCTCATCCGCATCCTCATCCTCATCCTCAAATCCACCATCATTCCCACCATTCCCTTCCTCATTCTCCTCCCCACCCCTGCCCGCACTCTCAAAATAGCCCTCCAGCTCCTTCGCCAACTTCTTCGAAAATCCCGCCGCTTCCATCTCAATATCCAACCTCGGTACGCCCTTTCCCTCCGCGCGTGCCTTGTCAGCCGCCTCGAGTCTGCGCGTGGCTTCCTCGAAACAGGGGCCGGACGAGTCGGCTTCAAAGTGGTAGCGTTTGCGGAAGAATCGCTTTATGCATTCGACGTCGCGGTCGAAGTAGAAGGAGGCTTGGGGGTGGGAGAAGGATGTTATCTGGGGG
>Ga0268250_10000592_pt1 | contig 16909 bp, 16 predicted proteins | sample AgamicAsSfe_FD_200448 | JGI IMG/M metagenome (GOLD analysis project Ga0268250, IMG submission 200448) | Agave microbial communities from Guanajuato, Mexico - As.Sf.e (v2) (version 2) | ecosystem: Host-associated > Plants > Phyllosphere > Phylloplane/Leaf | place: Guanajuato, Mexico | collected... | reverse complement strand
GGTATCTTAATCCTCTCAACCACGTGGAGAACCCGCAACTCTGACCAAACAATACACCTGTTCCCTTTTGGAACTTCTTCGCCATAACAATCGATCTCCTCCTCGACTCTTATAAAGTCACATCTTTGTCCAACTGCTTCACCAAAAGCTTCTCCGTCAAAATGACTGGACTTGACTGGCTGGAGGACATGGGTATGTCAGGACTATCACTTGACAACACAGCTATGGCTCCTTTGGTTAACGCCAACGATGAAACTGGAGGCGATAGCCTTTGGCTTCCTACAACACTCAGCCCGCATGAATACGTTGACCAGATGTCCGACCATGGCGGTGTTAGCTCGGACGCACATATGTCATCCGGTGTTGTCGAACATGGCATCTATGCCCGTGGATATGTACAGTCTCATGTCTTGGGACCCTCGAGACCCGTCGACCCAGGCTACTGCTGCCGGACCAATATGATTTGGATCATTGGACGCCCTCAGAGCTACCCCCACTTCCATACTCGATGCCCGGGAGACGACTGAACATCCAAGCTAATACCAATGACACAATGCAGACGGCCAATAATGAGTGTCTCTCTACAGTCAGCGATGACGCCTTATCCACAACCAGTTCCGTGACTCTCCAAGGCGGTAATATGTCACAGTCGCAAAGCGATTAAGAGAGTGACGGCAGTTACTACGACACGGAGAATCGTCGCCAAGCTCTGTACGAGCAGGAACAAGAACTCTTACAGGATCTCAATAACCTGGGGGAGACCTTGCAACAACTTGAGATCTTAAGTGATGCCTTTTACCTCGAAGGACATGATGCCACAAGCCTGCCTACCTTGGTGCACAACATATGCTGCATGAACACCGAGTTACAAAACAACTTCACTTCCTTGCATCTCAGATTATGCGCGTTGCATGAAGAAGCTGCACAGCTTGGTGTTACAGTGAAGGCGGCTAACAAAAAAGCCAAGAATTTGAAGACTGGCATTGAGGATATGGATCTGAACACCTTGCTAAACGATCTGGAGCCTTACCGAATCTTCTATTCTCAATCAGAAGCAATGTATACTCCGATTCAAGTTCCGTTGCAACAAGAGTCACTTCATCAGTACTCGCATGTCTGCTCGGCATACGAGGTTCCGATGGAAGAGCATCCTCCATACTCGCACGGAAGAGAGTACTCACGAGCTTCGTTCTATCCAGATGATACATCACATTCACCAGCCGCCGATATGCATGTCGTGCCACCTCGGCATGCAGGCTGGTATGGTCCAAGCGCGGATCATGCCTCTGACCACTGGGTGGTTTCACGACCCAACTCAACTACCTTTCCTATCCACGACGCATATTACATCTCACCTAAACCTCCAGCCCCATCAAATCATCAACCATACAATTCACCATTTAACCCAGGAGGCTAGAAAGCTCCCCTTCCCGCACCGACCTCTGCATCAGCCGCCCAACATGCAAGACAAGAAACCCGCCAAATTGCAAGACTATCAACTGCAGTTAATGTCTCTGGGACAGCAGAATAAGAAGCGCTTGCTGATGCATCAAGAGCAACAACAATTGTTAATTGCGAGGGAGGCACAGCGCAAGGAGATGCAAGAGCAACTTTTGATGGCGGAAGAACAGCAACAGCGAATGCGGGCTGAGGCGATTAGACGGGCACGAGCATTATCCATGCGAAACAGCGCTGCAAAGCTTTGAGAGTCAACGGGGTTGCTGTGGGTGTGGATACAGTCGGCCGACCGCGGTGAATCAAGAGCGATGGAAATGATGCTTTGTTGAAGGGGTGGGGTGTCTTGGCTTTGCGCGTGTTTTCGGTATCAGTGTTGCTTGTGAAGTGGAAGGAATGTGTCTAAGGAAACGATGGCCTGGTACTTGGACAGAAGGATATCTCGGCAATTGGTATATGAATGAAGATCAATCGTATACAATAGAGAAGATCAAGCGTTCAACAGATACGTGAAAGACGCTTTGATACACACATCGTCGACTCCCCAATTTTGTTTCTAATGAAACAGAGATCGTGAATCGAGTGCCAAGGTCGCAAAAGACTGAGGAAATGTGGTGTCAGGAAACCGTTGCAATTTATCTAAGAAGCGTTATGAGACGTAAGTGCACGATTACCTCGCAGTCTCTCAGTATCCACAAGCATCGACAACCGGACAAGGAAGCCAACCTAGCGGTCGAAAGCTAGGAAGCGAATAAAGAAGAAACCTTGTATTCTTGCCTTCCAGTGATAGTGTGGACAGACTGGACTTGTACAGGCCTTTGTCCAAAACCACTGAATGGTCAAATGAACAGGCCTCTGTCCAAGTCCACTGGATGATCTCCGGATACCCCAGTCCAATCTGTCCAGCCCTATCACCAATACCTTCATAACCAGCAAACCCTACCGAATATCAACACCAGCTCCCTTCCCACCACCCCCTTGCTCATCTCCATACGCCCTCTCATCGCCGAAGCTCTTGACCCCATCAGTCGTATGCGTAATCTCCTCCAAACTTCTTCCTCTAGTCTCATCCAAAAACAACCAAGCACCCGCCGCAATAACCACATCCGCAATACCCCAGAACAAGAAAGTGCCCCAGCCCATGTTTTTGATCATATAAGGCGTACTGATGGAGTAAACGAAATTGAATAGCCATTGCGAGGATACAGCTATACCGATACCAGGCTCTCTGATTCTTGTAGGGAAGATCTCGGAGATATATGGCCACGGTAATGGACCCCAAGAAAAATTGTAGGCAATTACAAAAATGTAGATCAACGCCACTGTGGCGATACCAGAGGATGTTACTGTGGCGTCTCCGGGAGGAGGTTTTGAGCGTACGACTGCGGCGGTGGAGATTTGGCAGGCAGCCATCACCAGAGCGCCGAGGGTGAGTACGATTTTGCGGTTTACACGTTCGGCGACAAAGACGACAAAGGTGAGGCATGCGGCTACTTTTATGGCGCCGAAGATCGCGGTGAGGAGGAGGTCGTTGTTGCCTTTGCTGCCTACCAGCAGTTTGAAGTATTGGGGTCCGTAGGTCGCGAAGGCTGTTGCGCCGGTAGATTGCTGAGCTATAAACACTACCGCGGCAGTGATGGTGCGTCTGAGGTTATCGGGTTTGGTGTAGAGTTCGCGGAGCTGGAAGCCTTCTTTTTCTCGTAACTCTGTTTCTACGCCCAAGCGGATCTCGTCCATCTCAAGTTGAGCAGAGGGTCCGCTATCAGCTCGAATCCATTGGAGGGATTCCCAGGCTTCGGCGTGGCGGCCTTTGAGGGTTAGCCAGCGAACTGACTCCTTGAGTGTGAACATTCCAAGGCCGAGGAGTGCGGCGGGCAGGATTTGGATGCCGATGGGTATTTGCCATTGTTTGGCCTCGCTCGTTGGAATGTCCTTGCCTACGCCGTAGTCGATCCAGTAGGAGGTGAAGATGCCAAGCGTGTAGAAGAGTTGGTAGAAGCTGCCAATCTGACCACGCAACTCTTTTGGCGCCATCTCACTCGAGAACATGGGCACAACGACACTGCTTCCGCCTAGCCCAATGCCAGCAATAAATCGAGCAGCCAGGAAAGCACGGAAGGAACGCGTGTTGACAGTTTGAATGATGGCTCCAACGACGAATATAGTCGAACACAGCACTAACGCCCATTTGCGACCGAATCGATGTGTGACAGGCCAGATGGCAAAACATGCGAGAAAAGCACCCAATTGTTGAAGGCCGACCGATAATGAACTGTTGCGAGTAGCTTCCTTTTTGGTATAGCCAAAGTCATCTTCGAAAGATGCAAGTGTGAGGACTCCGCCTGTGGAAAAACATCTTCAGCAAGTGCTAAGAAAGAGAAGATCAACAGTCGTATCAATGATTCCAGAGTCGTAGCCAAACAAGAAGCCGCCCATGCAAACTACACAGCCGAGATAGTAGGCTCGCAAAGTACCTGTTCGCGTCATGTTGGGCCCACGACGAACAGCTTGCTCCGAGAAATCTGACGATGAGCGAGACAATAAAGCGACCTCAGGGCCCACAGGTTCGGGGTCGTCGTCCATCTTATAAGCTATTGAGTGCAGAATCGATCCAGATGGATGGTCAGTCGTCACGCGGGGAATGAGGAACAGGCATAGTATTAGCCTGCCTGCCTGGCCTAATCCTTCCCTTCGCGGATGATTTGTGCAGAGGTTCTGCTCCAGTCAAGCACGTCCAGATCGCTTGTTGAAGCTTGAGTTCCGTTGATTGGGTTGCACAATGCCGCTTGGCATGTGATGTTTGTCGATCAAGAAGGCGTGATTGAGGGGTCGCTGCCTTCTCCGTTCGCAATTCTCATTCAAGTCGTCGTTTGCACAAGATGATTCCCTCTGAAGACCCGCCATCGAAAGTGAGCTGCGTACTCATGTTATACGACGAAGTAAAGAACGACGTTCATCCTGTCTCTGTCAACTTCTATGCCAAAGACACTGGACGCTCTGTCAAATTCACTGTCAAAATGCCAACTACGACCGAGGAGCTGAAACAAGAGTTGAGAACCTCGATCAAGTCGGGAAAAAAATATGACTACGAAAGCGAGCTTCTCGCCGTCGCTTTTGCCGATGGTAACGAGGGCTTGGGAGTTTGACGTTCACATTGCTTTCCTTTTTCCTCTTTTTTCTCCTTTTTCTTTCGTCTTCGCATTGATAATTTTCGAATTTTGACGCCGCCCACGTCTACCTCGAGCCGGTTGGCATGCATCCGGCCGAAAGAGGATATCAGCAGGAGCATGTCAGCCCGAAGAAGCTACCATGTTGTTCATACGAGAATAATGTCTTGATCAGCCGCCAGACCTTGCAGCGAAATGGTGTGCTTGAAGGGTCACTTCCTCCCTCAAAATACGACCACGACCATAATATTTGACATCAGGAGAAGATCCAGCAAACTTGGGTCGACCGTTCAATGCAAATGTATGGAGGGACTACGCGCAGTCAACTGTGATATCTTGAATATCTGAGTAACAAATTCCCGCTTAATATGCAGCCCTGGGCGCTTGCAAGTTTGAGTCTCCGCCTTGCCGCCTGGGGGACCTGTGCCGCACCTTGTATGCATGCTGGTTTCACGCACACGTCCATCCTTGCACCCACTTCTTCAGGTGCATCGACCCGTGCTAAGCTTTACAGTATGTCAGAGATACATTGACTGTAGCCGCGCATTGCGGCTTATCCAGGATATAGTGGGCTATACTGCTTAGGCTTTAACATGGAGAGAGGGCCACTTCATCGAGCAGTGTCTGCTTCATTGACTTCAGTCTAGTCATTTGGACCCAGTTTTCTTTGATATGTTTAAAAAGTGGCAAACACCACAGAAGTATGATGGTCACATCGTTCAAGAGGAATTGAAAATCCAAGGACAATTTACCTGGAAACCGAGCAGTCTCAGACTACCGTTTCTCTCTTTCGTCTTATTGACCACTTCTGCCCTAATTGTGGTCCTACAATGGCTTCTCGTCAAAAGCCAGACAACGGGTGGAGTGCTCTTTGCTCCAAGCATCAACGATCTGCCTTTGAGCAGAACATTTGGTTACCTCTACGTTCCTACCATCATAGCCGTCATCTATGGCCTTCTCTGGAGCTGGATCGACCTGGACATCAAGCGCATGGAGCCTTATTACCAACTTTGCAGCCCTGGTGGCACTTTGGCAGAGAACAGTCTTCTACTCCAGTATCCGTTCGACTTCGTCGCTTTTGTACCATTTCAAGCCGCCAGACAAAAGCATTGGTCTGTTCTCACAGGCGCGCTTGCCGGTGTCGTTGTGCTTTGGACCTTGACACCTCTCCAAGCTGGTATTTTTGCAACAGAGAAGCGCGTAGTCACGACTACTACACCTTTCCTCACCTCAACATCGTATCAGCCTGTTCACAACCAATCAGGGCCTTCGGCTCTGTACGTACAGCACGCATACAATATTGCTTGGTTGAACGAGACACTGCCACCATACAGTACTGTGGATTTTGTGCTTGATGCCTTTGCACCTGCAGCATCACATGCCAAGCATGGCGATGGGATTTGGAACGGAACCACAACGTTGTATAGTGTCGATGTTGTTTGTGAGCCTACCATCAAACACATCAGTAATCCGAGGTCCAGTCATCCGAACACCAAGTACAACAGTAGCAGCGGCTGCAGCTATGGACTACCCATAAAGACTGGCACGGGAAATGATACCAGCAAAACGCTAGAGGCCATGTACGTTGGATACTCAGATCAGAATGGGATGGCAGATTGGTACCTTGAGGGCTACTGTCCGGAGGCAGTCAACCACACATTTTTGGTCCGTATGACATTGTTCTCAGAGGCAGGGACTAGTGATCAAAACCTTGCCTCTACAACCATGCCTGACAGTGGAGTACTCAACAGTACGTCGCTATACTGCGAGCCACGATACTATGAACAGGAAGTCAATGCGAGTGTAGCGGCTGCCAATGGTAGCGTCATCATGATCACTCCGGTTGGGCAGAAACATGACCTTTCTCCCAATATGTTCGACATCAACCTCTTCGAAAGAGCTATGAGTTCGGGCCTAGATTATAGCGGCCCAGGTGTGAGCTATGATAGCGGACGTGGAAACATTCCTGAGAATGCATGGCCTGATCAAAAGACGCATTTCACCAACACCAACCTTGATCTGTCATATCTTCCAAAAATGGTGCCGTTCTCGTTCGCTGCACTCAAGAAGCCTGATTTAGAAGATTACCTAGATCCCGAAGTTCTTGCCGAGTCTTATCAGGCGGCATATCGCCTGTTATTCGTTGCACAGATGGCTCGTATCTTGAGGTCAGACTTCGGGGATACTGCAACTCCTCACGTTGGACAAAGCACATACATCACGCAAGCACTGGTACTTGTTCCTGGCTTCACATATGCTGTGGAGGCTCTGTTATTGCTTGCTATACTTTTCAACCTTGCCATCATGTACTTCAGCCTCACGAGGACGTGTAATCTTCGATCTGATCCAACGTCGATTGCTGCGCACATGTCAGCCTCAGCAGATGATCCAAAGCTTCTTGCTCTTTTCGGTAGTCTTGACAACAGCTCTGCTGGAAAATTGTCCAAAGCGTTGGTGGGCTCAAGGTTCTCCCTGAGCGCGGATGCGAAGATGCAACTACAGTCTGCACCTGTGGCAGGCCTCAGTCAGTATACGAGCACAGAACAGTCGACAATTTCCAAAGGTGTTCAATCTCCTGAGCTTCGATGGTACAGCGGTTTTGTGTTTCTGGCTGTGCAGTCTGCAAGTATAGCTGTATTTGCATATTTGTTCCACCAGGCAAAAGCCAACGATGGTAAGGTACGGCCCGAATAAGGAGGTGATCCCAAGCTGACATTCGTATAGGGCTTGCTCTACCATCCAAGAGTCGCTTTGTGCGTCAATTACTAGAAAGTTACATCCCAACTGCAATCGCGACTACCCTCGAACCCGTCTGGGTACTTCTGACCCGTCAGATCTGCGTACTGCAACCGTTCGAAGAGCTTCGAAAGGGAAAGGCAAATAGTGGGGAGTCAATCGCTCTGGCATATACAAACTTGCCTCCCCAGCTAGTCGTTCTGAAATCTCTCAAGACGGGCCACTTCATGCTCGCACTCCTTGCAACCATGACCATCCTGGCGAACGTACTCTCAGTCGCCTTGTCAAGTCTCTTCTTCGAAGATACAGTGGATGTCGAGCTACAGACGAGTCTTCAGCCGTTGCTGTCCTTGCCCTTCCAGAGCTTGAATGGAACAGGACCTCCCTTTAACAGTAACGTGACAACGAATTGGCAAGGTGGGACCACCAAGGACGAATTTTACATTGCGATGTCTAATGCGGTGGCTTCCTCTGATCTGCCACTATGGACCGATTCTGACAGATTTTATTTTCCAGTCGCACTACCGGGAGGTGCTGAAGCTAACACCAACTATACTATCACAACAGGGTACTTCGGAGCAAGCCTGGACTGTCAAGAGCTTGTGCAATGGGAGACCAAAGACATCAAAGACAATTACTCAGGAGATATATCTCGTCTCCTCGAGTTCAACGTCTCTCAACCAGACGGTTCAACCACAAGTTGCTCAATAGATTTTCCGACCGGTCCACCAGCCTATATCTCTGGACCTAGTAGTCTCGAGATATCCACAGTTGCAGGTCCCTCAGACTTTTGCAAACAGAGTGTAGTGGGTGGTTGGTGGAGAGGCAATGCGATCAACCAAACGATCGAAGTCACCAGCAAAACTATGATGCTCTGTCAACCAAACCTCATCACTGGATCTGCCAAGATTACCGTGGATAGCAGTGGTCTCGTCTTACATTCAAAGGTTCTAGGTTCCTCAGATGGCTCAGCACCAGGACACTTTACAACAAGCCCCAGTGACTTGATACCATAAGCCCATCAGTTCATCATCGATCATAACAGCGACTGGCACAATGACAGTTTCCCTTCAGATTGGAACAACTACCTTATATCTGAGACTTCCATCGGTGGGCGCTTCTTAGATCCACAACTCCCAGCATCGGACTTGGAAGAAGCAATCACCGCATACACAGCCATATACAACAAACTCTTCGCTATCCTGCTCGGCAACAACGCTGCTATCCTCTTCAGCACCCCTGTCTCTACCACCTTAGTCCCTGCTTCCCGCTCCGAACCACAAACCCGCATCTTCCTCTCCTTCCCCTCTTTTGTCCTTGCAGAAACGATCCTTTGTATCTATACCATTACCACTATATTCCTCTACACCCACCGTCCATGGAGAATTTTACCTAGGCTGCCTACGTCAATCGCATCTACAGTCGCTTATTTTGCGGCTGGGTTTGCAGTCAAAGAGTTTGAGAACACTAGTGACATGACGAAGAAGGAAAGGAGACAGTGGATGAAGTGGCAGGGATATAGATGGGCGTACGGAAAATTCGTGGGTACAGATGGGAAAGTACATGTGGGTATTGAGAGGGAGCCTTTTGTACAGGTCCTTGACAAGAAAGACTCAAAGGCTACATGAAGTTTTCGGTAGCGGTTGAGTGGATGGAGTGAGGGCAATTGCAGGCGTGATAGAGATGTGCTGTATACACGTGCAAGAGGACTGGATATACTGTTGAATTGAGATGTTAGAACAGTATCAAATCCGCTCGCTTGGAGTGACTATCAGTCTCTCGAGTACGAAGGAATTATGGTGGTTGTTACAAACGAGGAAGAAGAAAGGAAGTCAGGCTCGTCCTTTCCATCTGGGCTGGCCGCTGTCGGACCGCGTTGACGCTGTACTGCTCAACTTCTTACCATCGCGCTTACCTCTTTTCTCGAATACCCACGCATCTTCGCTCCGACTGTCCGCGATATCCTGCAATCAACTTGATGCAGAATAAGCGCCCATATCAGAGATAAGATGCGTGGTCTATATGCAAAACGAATTTGCCCCAGCGGTAGCGCCTACCGCGGCGGCTACCTGCAGCTTGAGTTTGTACCATCGCTTTCGGGATGAGTGGCCATGAGCACACCGAAAATGTTTTAAAATGGCCTGAGGATGCTGTCTTGTCCTGGTTTAAGACCTCCATTACCTATCAATCTACACTGGAACCATGTTATCGATACCGGACTTGAACGATTCGACCAAAGCTCATGATGGCATTCAGCTGCAGACGAAAATTTCCGAACAGTCGATTGGTCCTTCAACTTGGTCGGAAGATGATAAACAGACCTTGTTCTCTTCGAAGTCGAAAAGGTCTTGGAAGCCAATGACTCAGAAAGCATACTTTCTTGTGCCAACCATCTTGGCCTCTGGAGTGTTGATTACTGTTCTTCAAGTTTATCTGGAGCGCAGCAATCGAGATAGTGGAATTTTGTTTGCTTCGGAAATCGACAGTCTACCTTTGGTCCAGACATTCTCTTACTTGTTCTTGCCGACTATTGTTTCTCTAGTTCTCAGTTTCGTCTGGACATGGATTGACTTGGATATCAAGAGGCTCCAGCCATATGTTCAATTATCCCGAAAACATGGTGCCGTCGGCAGAGATTCAATTCTCCTGCACTATCCATTCGACTTCGTGGCATTCGTCCCATTCGCTGCAATCAGACGAAAGTATGTCGTGTATAGAGTGACTTTGCGCAGACATTGACGGATACAGACATTGGTTAACATTCCTGGCTTCCGCCGCTGTCGTTATCATATTCTGGGGGCTCACCCCTCTGCAGTCAAGTGTGTTTGCAATGAAGACAATTAATAAAGCTATCCAGATGGCCACCGTAACTTCGACATCTCACTTGTCGCTTCAGGAACAGAAGGTAAATCTAACCAGCTACTACGTGCAATCATCTTACAATATCGCCTGGTTGAACGAGAGTTTGCCACCTTTCATGAGTCGACAAGGTAGTCTTGCTCCCTTCGCGTTGGCCGAAATGGAGGGGAAACTTGAAACCTCCGAGACCTGGACGGCGCCTACGCGGTACTACTCGGTCGACATCGATTGCGAAGCCCCTACTGATGATGAGGACGGCCCAGTCACCAGCTCGTGGGGATGTTCGTACGATGTCAGGAACATAGACTACTTTCTTGACGGGATTCAGGACAATCAATACAATCTTGCCTATGTTGGCTATTGGTTCTCCAGACCATATGCTCATCTCAACGCATGTCATTGTCCTAAACAAGAAAGTTCAACTTTCCTGATACGCTCGGGACATGGGTGGCGGCATTCCGCGAATGCTACAAATGCGCCATCCCCTCTGAAAAGCTCTACGCTATGGTGCAGGCCGACATACTGTATGTTGCATAAACCCAACGTCAGATACATGAGAAACAAAGCCCTAACCAAGTTTCTTCCAGACCAGCAAGACGTTAATGCTACCGTGGTTCCCCCCAGGATGAGCATGATGAACATTGTTCCAACTGGTCCTAAGATCCCTCTGCCTTTTGACTTGGTCAACATCACTGAACTTTCATGGAGCTTAAGCCAAGGCAAGGAATTCAACAACAACAGAGGACCTTTTCCAACCTCCTCATGGCCTTTCCCTCAAGCACAACTTAATGCTCGTTTTCCAGAGATGTATTTTAACTCCTCTTTCTCCGAAATGGCCGGCTTCGCACTTGGCGCGTCCCAAAGACCTGTTGCGGATTATCTGAATCCCGAAGTCCTCAAAGACTCCTATCAGGCTGCATATCGATTGTTGTTCGCAAGGAAGCTGTCTGATATCCTGATGTCAGACTACAAGAATGGCATCCAATCGTCAGGAGTTCGACATTACAGCACACAAGCTCTTATAATGGTGCCAACCTTTGTTTACGTGGTCGAAGGGCTGTTAGCGATCACTGTCGTAGCTGCCTTCATCGTTCTAGTAGCACCCTCCTGGAGGAGGACTGTTCTAACTTCAGAACCTGCAAACTTAGCAGCAATGATGGCACTCGCAGCTAATGACACCCACCTGGTGCAAACAATGAGGGATAAAGACTTAACGACTTCCGACCAACTGGAAACTCTGTATCAGCAAACCACTTTCAAATTACAAGAAGGTCACCAGGGACCGACGCTCTGCTGTATGAATCCTCCAGCGACTGCTACAGCAGCCCGATGCTTATCGCCCCAAAAATACAGCCTACCCATGGAACTATCATGGTGTTTCGGGACTGCCTTCCTTAGCCTGCAATGTTTAACAGTAGGAGCGCTTGTATCCACTTACATTTGCGCGAACCTCAACAATGGTAAATACAACTCAAGATACCAACTGACTCATGCTGACTGCTATAGGCTTGTCTCTGCCTTCGACATCCCTGCTCATAAACCAGATTCTGGTGAAGTATTTGCCGATGGTCGTTGGTGCCTTCTTCGAACCAGTATTCACATGGCTTACAAGAACACTCTGTATGCTGCAGCCTTTCGAAGAACTTCGAAAAGGCGGCACGGATCCTTCTCGGGCGATCACGGTGGACTACGACTCACTACCACCTCAAGCAGTCATATTCAGAGCCTTGAAGACCGGAACTTTTTCGCTTGCGTCGGTCTGTTGCATCATGACCCTACTGGCCAATCTGCTTTCTGTAGCCTCCAGCAACATCCTCCACGAGCGCGCCACTCTGGTATATACGTCGCAGAACTTCACATCCGAGTACAACCTTCCCTTGAACGTCTCTAGAATCCCTTATGCATTTGATCACTTCTATGTTGCGATCTCGAACCTTACCGCTGGTACGTCCCTACCGGCCTGGACGGATAATTCTTTCTTCTATGTCCCTTTCGGAGGATCTGATCTAGGGAATGAGACAACGGAATTCTATCAGGTGCGAACACCTGCTGTGAGTGCGTCACTAAAGTGCTATCCAATGCATCAAATACAGCATGGCAACAATCAGACCTGGGGCGTTATAGCCGGCGGTCCTGGCTGCAATATCAATTGGACTTCCTGGACTGATAGGTATGCTGACCAAACCACAAGATCAAACGTACCAGAGGCTGTCGAGTATACAGCTGTTGGAAGTTATATCCCGGATTGCGAGCTGACGGTCTTTGCTGGATGGGGGAGATCACTAAAATCACATGGACCTGTGAACGAGACCTGGATAGGCTGCAAACCAGAGCTCAACGTTGAGCTACGAGATGTCACAGTCGATAACCAAGGACTGGTCCAGTCTTCAACACCCGCAGAGAGTGTGCTGGATAGTCAAGATCATCTCTTCGAGCCCAACGCTAGCAGTATTATACATGCAGTCAACTCGCTTCTCTACACTACGACCCTTGTCAGGGATCTTATGATTTGGCATAATGAATCTTACCCTCTTGACTTCTTCAACTACCTCATGGTTCTGACGTTGAACGACTCTGCAATACTCGATCCCCGTATGCCGCCTCCATCTTTCGAAACAACGGCACCAGTCTTCCAAGACCTGTATACAAGAATCTTCGCCATCATACTGGGGACACATTTCTCGGACATACTCCAAAGGACCGACGAGAAAGCTGTAGTCTCGGGCTATGTCCTCACCCAAGAACGCCGAATATTTGTCTCTGAACCTATGTTCTTGATCGCCATTGTGATTCTAGGAACTTACATGCTGGTAACAGTGTCGTTGTATGTCTGTCGGCCTTGGAAAGTACTACCTCGCATGCCCATGACTATCGTCAGCCAGATAGCTTTCTTTGCCGCAAGTCACGCATTGAACGACCTTGTGACGACTTCGAACATGTCGGAAAAAGAGCGCAGCTTGCACATCAAAGGCCTTCGGCAGAGATATGGGTTTGGACGCTTCATAGGGACAGATGGAAAAGCACATATCGGCATTGAACGAGAACCTCTTGTGCAGGTTCTCACCAAGAAGGACTTGCGTCTGATGCAGGAGGACAAGCCGTCACTGTAGCGCCCGGAGACGCGTCAAGGTCTATCAGCGTGTTCAGAAACATTACAAAAGATTTTCCCTCCAGTCGGACTTTGTATACCACCTTTTGTGCCGTGCATGCGTGAAAGAGTCCCTGGGAAGGTCGGCGGCTCAGAATGTACGATGCTACATGCGAAGTGCGAGTCAAGACTGAGGTGTTACAGGTCTCAAACAGAGGCCAGTGTTTCATGTCAGCGACTGAGCTCCATCGGCCTTGTGGCCCGAATGAGGATGCCGGCAGATCTGAGGGTCCAAGCTTCCACACCTTCACACGTCTTGTCGTTCATTCATGTCTTACCAACCAACACACAAGGAGGGAACTTTGTCCAGGCATGACAAGCCTCTTTCTGATATTAGATGCTGAGATCAACAAAGTCGAGCAATATCTTCGAGACTTAGTGTGACAAGAAAGGCAAGAAAGGCAAGGAAGTACGGCACAAAGACCGCTTCTTTGTTACATCCACTCCTGAAGCACAGACGCGCCGCCTTCCGAGGCTTGTGCATCTCCTTTTCGACCGCTACCTCACTTCTGCTCACTGATTGGACATGTCCGGTAATTCGTTTGCTTCTATGCATGCATCCACGGAAAAAATGCTCTGAGCGGGTATCGACACCAACTGCGGATGCGCCATAAGTCATGACTTTGCCAGGCCAGCTGCTCAATATTGATCATGGTCTGAAAGCAAATACCCAATAACACTTGACACGGATTGGCAGGCTGTGCAAGTGAAAGGAGAAACAGGAGACAGATCGATGTCTAAAAACAGCCAGCCAGATTCAGCGTCAACTGTTGCTGTCTCGTCCAGATCCAGGGACTGCTGTGTGACCGAAACCAAGCTTTACCGTGCTGCAGGGGTGGCCTTGACCGCCATCGTCCTTTAACACGCGCGATTAGCCATGCGCAAACTTGCACGGACATGTGCATGATTTCTTCATCCGGCTTTCGCAATGGCTTTGCCCCGCGCCTGGGACGATTTGACGGCTCTAGCTCAGTCTCACCAGTCCAGCGAAAGGCCTCCTGAGGCTCCTGAGAAGGCGAATCTGGCTTCTTACTGGACATCAACGGTCCGAGGACCTGTGGACCATAGCCAATTCCCTTCCAGAGTTCGATGTGTAGATCCCCACCATGCGACTTGGCTAGGCTACGCACAGAAGAAGGCGTGTGCTTGACCTGCAGTTCGCATACATATGGCGGGAATAGGGATATCCACTCTTTGCAAACAAGATTTGATATAAGAACAGTAGGCCCCGGGGTCTCCCAAGCTTCTTGCTCTCTCTCATCGTCTCATTGTTGCTTTGGAATCGCCTGGTGCAATTCCTATACATTCTTTACAGTCTGCAAGAACGTCACGCGCTAGTCACTCTTTTTGCTTGATTCTTGTAGATTCACTCACTTGACCTTCTGGTTTAGATCTTGCATTGTCAGGTATGTTTTGATTTCTTTGATCCTTGTTGCTGGCCTTGTCATTTCATTGTTAGGGTCATTGATCGATGCCCATTGTGCATTGTTTCCTGTTTATTGTTCCCGTTCAAGCTTGCATTGATCCATTGTGTTGTTCAATTGAGACATCATGATGTGTTGGCAATTCATATATCCCTCGAAGATTCTCCACGACTTTCCAAGACAGACATACAACTCGAAGATTCTTGAGACACGCCTAACACATTTTCTCCTCAGTTCTACGACTCTCGAATCTCAAGTCGCATAGCCGGTCTAGCGATATAAAAGCATTCTAAAGCCAAACTTCTTCCACCACACTCTTTACAATCACAAACCAACACGATGTTCACTCAAACACTCCTCGCCGCGTCGGCCTGCCTCATGACTGCAAACGCCCATCTGTTCCTCTCTTCGCCATCACCTATCACTGGTAACGCTATCAAGAACCCTCTCGAGCCTGATGGTTCCAACTTCCCTTGCCATGGTGTAGCTCTTCCAGGCTCTGGTGGTCAACAGATGGCCGTAGGCTCCGACCAGAAGCTTATCTTCGACGCTGGCACACCCACAGGCCAGCAGAGGAATGTTTACGTAGGCGGCCCCAATACTGCTGTTCACGGCGGTGGTTCTTGTCAAATCAGTATCACCTACGAAACCGATCCCGAGAAAGTCAAGCGATCGAGCGCATGGAAAGTGCTTTACAGCATTGAGGGCGGTTGCCCTACCAATTCTCTTCTGAACCTTGATGGTACCTACCAGGGCCCTATGGGCGCATACAGCAACGCCATCCTTTGCTCGGACCCTCACGCCAATGGACTTGATTGTATCAACGACTTCGAGTTCAAGATCCCCGAAGGTGTCAAGAACGGTCAAGCTACTTTGGCTTGGACTTGGTTCAACAATGTCGGTAATCCCGAGATGTACATGAACTGCGTCGCTGTTGACATCACCGGTGGTTCTGACAACGCTGATATGAGCGCATTCCCCGATATGTTCCTCGCCAATCTGGGCACTACCTACGGTGGAGAGACTGTCAGGACTCCCGTCCAGAACTTGAAGTTCCCCGAACCCGGCAAGTATGTTACCACCAAGACGGCTTTCGCCTCAACCTACATGTCTGCGGGTGTCGCACAACCTATCGCCAGCGCTTCGGCTTACCCTCTTCTACTTCCTGGTGATGCGGCCACCACTGCCGGTTCTTACGGTGCAGCTCCCACATCGTATGCTGCCAGCTCGGCTGCCAGCTCTCCTGCCACTGCTCCTACTTCCTACGCCTCGGCTCCTTCGCCTTATGCTGCCGTTCCCACTCTTGCTACAGCTGTCAGTGCTGCTCCCGTCCCCTCTGGAACTGGCTCTGCCAGCTCTGGCAATAGCACTTCTGGCCCTTGCACCAATGGAAAGGTCTCATGCCCAAACCCGGGTGCAATCATATGCATCGACGACAAGACCTTCGGCCTCTGTAACATTGACCTCTGCGCTGTGCCTCAAGATGTCTCTCGTGATACCATTTGCTCCAACGGCATCATCTCCAAGCGCGATGTGGTCAGAAGAAGAAACTCGAGAATTCATCGCCACATCCCAAACCACATTGGCCACAAGCACAGCTTCTAAACGAAGCTCTCAACTCTACGACAACAACATTTAGGATCTGGTATCCTTACATCAATGATTGGGAATGTCCATATTTGGGATGAGACGCAAGTCTCTGGTTTCTTTCCGTTAGCAATTGCATGTTCTTTGCACATTATGAATCAATTCTTTTTTCCCAACTAATTAGCATCTGTATCGTCCTGTCCTTCCGATGTGAACATGATTCGTAAATCCGGAGCCCAAATTTGACACATGTAAATTCAAACTTGAGCATCTGCACGTAGACGCTTAACCATCAAAGTGAGATATGCATTGTCATGTGGTGTAACAGCGAAAGAGGTAAATGGCGGCAGTGGTGTTTCAACTTTCGGAGCTTTGGCGATGACGGAATGGAAATTGGCAAGAGCGAGGCTTCAGTGGCTCACCTCTCCACAAGCTGACCGCCTTCCTCTCGGCACTGTTCTTTTGACCTATGAGCCTTCTCCTGAATATCTGTGATAGCCATTAATATTCCTCAAGTTCCCTCGGTATATACA
>Ga0268250_10000590_pt1 | contig 16937 bp, 16 predicted proteins | sample AgamicAsSfe_FD_200448 | JGI IMG/M metagenome (GOLD analysis project Ga0268250, IMG submission 200448) | Agave microbial communities from Guanajuato, Mexico - As.Sf.e (v2) (version 2) | ecosystem: Host-associated > Plants > Phyllosphere > Phylloplane/Leaf | place: Guanajuato, Mexico | collected... | reverse complement strand
GAATCTTGCTAACATCTACACCACGACTTACGACGACGTACGAACTCGGCTACGATTTATGCTTAGAACTTAATGGCTCCCTTGTCGACACGAGACACGATGGATGTGCTGCGAATATGCTTGAGACTGAGAAGGGGAGATGGATGTATGGACGGACGGAGGTGGTGAGGGTATATTGCGCGATGTACTATATGATATCCTGTATGCTTCAGTCTCAGCTTCGCGGTACAATGTACGATACAGATACAATGCATGCCGTGTGGGATCACTATCTTTCCCACACCTTCGCGTCACCGAAGAAGCAGGCGCCGGGCTGAAGGCGACTCGATGTATGTTTAGCATGAACATGAACATGAACAATATCAATCACCATCGCTATCCCTGCAAACCTCGCTCAAGCAGTATCCCTGCAGCACGGTATCACGATTGTCCATTCCACTCCCATCTTAACATCCGTTTTCATATTCCAATCGCCAGTCTACGCTCGCGCGTTCGTGTGCAGGCACTTTCTTGCTTTGTATCTGACTCAGTGCTCATATTGCCGCTGACCCTTGTCATGTGCGCAGAAAATGAAACATCGATAGCGCTTCACTCATCAGGGAATCTCAATGTAGTAGATGGTAGAGCAGGGCCTGGGATCCGGAACTTGATGCGGGCGGAATGGCGTGCGGCGGATTGAGCTAAAACGTGCTCGCAACTCAGGTAAATCGTGCTCTGGCCTTGGCGTGGGAACCACAAATCGTGCTCGAGCTTTGCCTCATCTTACATGGTTTCGGACCTGCTCCCCTCTCGTTGTCAATGGACAACGAGCACTTATTCCAGGTTATATAATAGCCATACCTTTTCCCCTCCTCGTCTCTGTGCTTCATGTCTTGTTCTTCTCCTTCTTCTTCCTCCCCTATTCCCTCCAATTTGTGCGCGCTTGCTTGCGCTTGATGTCGAAAACCTTCTTACTAACCAGGCTGTTCACTCACTCACTCACTCATTTACATTCACATACACGCCCTCTATCTCCTTGTCGCCGCTCCTCGACTATCACGCCCATCCTTTCTCTTCCTTCCTTCCTTCCTTCCCCTCTTCTATTCGCTCCACTGCCTTCCTTCCTCTTTTCCTTTCTTCCCCTCCATCTTCCCCTCCTCACGAACAAACGAAGACACAGCCCACTTCCCCCAGTGCAATCAGCCACAAAACTTTTACATATCACGCCTCACACCACATGCATCTCACGGCCCAGGCAACCAGAAGAAGACTCCCCGTCCTCGTGTTGAAAGGAAACCAGGGTATCTTACGGCTGCGTTGCATCTTGTCCCTCGGTAGTCATGGTGGTGCTACTGTTCCTGAAGCGATAGCTGCCTGGCCGGACATGACGATGAGCGGGGTGTGACGAGAGAAAGATATGCGACGTGGACTGTTTGAGGAGGTCGTTGTGGTCGCTTTGGAGTTGCTGGAAAGAGCGGTGGCTGGCTGGCTGGCTGGCTGGGGAGATTCGACGCGTATGTGGAGGAGTCATGAGGAAGAGATCAGGAAGAGGCTGTTTGCTGAGCCACTCGGTACCTTCCCCCATCCTGCCACACCGAAATCCGATCTCGGCTTCAAAGTGGTGTACAGCAATGCCAACTCATCACTAGCAAGGAACGCAGAAGAGATGAAAAGCTCCTGTACGGTGGAAGGGCCACGGGTGGGGTTAGGCCTGGAGAAGAGCGAGAGAGGAGAGAGGAATACGACGGTGGGAGATAGTGAGGAGACGACGGAATCATGAAGATGAGTAGAGAGAAGCCAAGGTGAGTGCGGAAGATTGAGAAGAGAAGAGAGACAAGTGCGAAAGAATGTGGGAGGAACGTGAAAGGCAAGTGCGAAAAAAGGTAGTAGAAGAGAAGGGAAGCGACAGAAGGTAAATACAGGAGAAGGCAGGAGCGACGGATAGTAAATACAAAATAAGGCAGGAGCGAACAAAGGTAGGAGTAGAAGGTAAGTGCGAACGACGGTAAGAAGAGTGAAATCTGTAGAAGATATGTACAAGGATGAAGATGAAAAAAGATTTAATTGTAAAGAGAGCTATTCGCAGACTCCATCCCAATGAGAGGTCTTCTCATGTATGATAAAAACGCCAGACTATGACCCATCCACCCACATAATCCACCCCGATACGAAAAGATTTATTCTTCGACATTTTCGAACAGCTTGAACAAGATACCACCACCGAGCAAGCCAGCAGCGAAGCCGCTTACAAGCCGGATCCCTCCTTGGGCCAGGCGCTGGTAGCCCAGTAGGTGTTCCAGTTCTTGCAGTTGTTGGACCAGGCATCACCTGCGACGGGCAGGTTGGCAATGGTGTTGGCGGACTCGAGGAACTGGACACCCAGACCCTCGGAGATGTGCCATGCGATGTGGCAATGCATAAGCCATGCCTGTTGAGTTTCAGGTTAGTACGATGCACAGAAGATGGGAGAAAAGATAAAACTTACACCAGGGTTGTCCGTGGGGAAAGCAAGCGCCAACCAACCGAAAGAAGGAAGAGTGGCAGTGTCACGACGGGTAGGGTTGGTGAAGGTGAGGTTCTGAGCGAGAGAGTTGTCCCAAGCGCCGGTTCCTGAGCCAAGGACGTAGAAGTCGTGGCCGTGGAGATGGATTGGGTGAGGAGGTGGGGGACCCTGGCCGGCCTCGACGTTCTGGATGATCCAGTAAACCCATTCGCCCTCGAAGGCAAGCTCGATCAGGTTCTCGGTGACGGGGAAGGTGTTGTTGCCGTCCATGACATACTGGATGACAGGCTTGCCCCAGTTGACGTCCATGGAGGAAGAGTTCAAGGTCCAGACGACGACATTGCCGGTGGTCCAGACGGTGTCGAGAGGGGCAGGGATGAACTCGAGACCAACGGGGAGAGTCTGGACCTGGGCAAGGAAGTCGGTGACGTTGCCGACGTTGTTGGCAACCCATGGGGTGAGGGGAGAGGGAGCCAGGCAGTTACCACCGTTGGTGTAGCTGGAGGAGGTTGTAGGCTGAGCGACCTTGACACCAGAGTATGTGAAGATGGCGAGACCGGAACCCTCGTTGTAGGAGTAGCAGCCAGTGGACTCGGGCTCAGCGCGGAGCCAGTAGTTGCCGGCGGTCTGGTTGGCGTTGATGATGACTTCGTATCGCTGACCGATGTTGAGGAGGACGGACTGGACAGTGACGGGCTGGACCGGGACCAAGTCGGAGGTGATGACCTCGAGGGTGTGGCCGTCAAGAGAGACACGAATGGCATTGTCAACGGACATGTTGATGATGCGGAGGAGGTGCTTCTTGCCGGAGGTGAGCTTGACGTTGAGGTACTTGCCAGTGGTGCCGGCAGGGTTCATGTTGGTTCCGTTGATGAGGATATTGTTGGCAGAGGGACCAGGGCCGTTCTCGAAGAGACCCATGAGGACCTGAGCATCGGCATCAGTGGCGGACATGTAGAACCAGTCGTTGACTGTCAATGGGCCCAAGTCAATGTCCCAGTTGTCAGAGGTGGGGCCGTCGATGATCAAAGGACCAGCGATACCGTCACCGTATTGCGCAGAGTGGTGAGAGTGGTACCATGTAGTACCGAACTGGGTAGCCTGAAGGCTGTAGGTCTTGGATTGACCGGGGGCGAGAGGGCACTCGGTGATACCGTTCACACCGTCCTGGATGGTGCTGCTCAGCTGGCGGAGACCGTGCCAGTGAATGGCAGTACCGTTGGATTGCATGTTGTTGTTGACGGTGATCTGGAGGTTGTCTCCCCAGTTGGCCCTGATGAGAGGACCGGGGTATTGGCCGTTGATGAGGAAGCACTTGCGAGGGTTGGATCCATCTGGTGCGCAGGTGACGTTGGAGATTGTGAGTGTGTAGTATCTCGTGACACCAGTTGTTGGCCACTTCTGGTCAAAGTCTGTGTCTACAGAGTAGCCGGGGCTCCAGCAGTTCCTGGATGTGGGGCCGTTGGTGCATGAGGCATCGCTGGCGGATGAGACAGTGCTGGCAGCAGCGGTGGCACTGGCAGTGGCGCTTTTGGCAGTAGTGGAGGTGGAAGACACCTTGGTCGAGGAAGATGCCTTGCGCTCGACAAGAACGTCACCCCTCTTCTGGTGAGCCTGGCGACCCTCACTACCGTAAGCGATGCGGTGGCTGGGAAGGTTACCACCCTCGGCGAAAGAGTCGAGAGCCTTGGCAGAGACACTGGCAATGATTGCCGCAGCGGCGAAAAGGCCACTGAACTTCATGTTGGTGATGGTGTTGTATGGTGAAGTGAAGTAAAGTGAGGATGATGTTGTTATGAAAGGTGACTGATTGTTTTGCAACGAATGACTAGACCGAAGTCTGAAGCGAGTGACAGTCTAAACGAGGGACTGGAGTGAGGAAGGAGGAAGAGGGAGAGAAGGATGTTGTTGTGATGAGTGGATGAGAGAAAAGAAAGGCAGCGATATGGGCTTGAGCTGATGTTTAATAGAACAGCTACTCGTCAGGATCGAGATCAGAGGATGACCAGACGAGAGGCAAGGAAGGTCTGCTTGGAAGCTCCATTCGGCACGCGGAGGGCGTTTCTGTGGCGTTGGGCACGATCTCAAATCATGTTTCCATGTCTCCATTTCCAGATGGATTTCGATGGATTCTACCCAAGCGGCGAAGACGGCGAGTGAAACGTTGGAGCTTGGTCTAGCTGGGTCGAGCTTGGGCATAATCTTGGTCGAGGAGACCAGTGGCGAGCGGGAACGACACAACACAACAAAACATTGCAACAGGATTACATACAAACAAAGGGCAGAAGAGCTAGGAGCTAGGGCAGGATTCTAAGAGGAGCCGAATAATGCATTTTCTTAATCTCGTTACGCTTGTGGTAGTAGTACGTTTCTTGCCGGAGTCAAACGGCCGGACTTACCATAACCAAAGATGTGAGATCCGACCCTGTCCGTTGCAGGCCAAATGCAGGAACAGCACAATCTGCCGGCTTTACTCTCTGAAGCAAACTCCTTGCTCATCATCGATCCATCATTTGCCTTGGGATTCTCATTCTGTGTGGATATGTGTTGTCCATGATGATCAATGCGCTCATTGCTGTAAGGAGTCTATGTGGCAAATTGGCATGCGTTCATCCCGTTTAGATAGATTACCGTTACCATTAGATTTTTGCTAGCGCGTGCCCTCGGGCTCGTTCGCATCCGCATCTCCAGGAGCTGCAGCTCCTGCCCCTGTCGCTCGTGCAAGCTTAATCTTGAATCTGGTCCATGCCAAAACCAAGAACCGAACGCGGTATGTCATGATCGTTCTAGCGTCTTTCGACTGTTCCCAGCCCCGTCAGAATCGACAGTTTTGGGTCAGTCGGACTAGTCGAGCCTTGAGGCTTGAGGCTTGACCGGCTTACGGCCCCTACGGCCCCTCAATGTGGTATCGTAGCTTTTCGAGGACCAAGTCATCCAAGGCGAAGCCTGTGTGTGCTACATGGGGCGACACCTGCTTGCGGGGATCATGTTGCTGACAGCTCTTTCAAGTAGCATCCAACCACAAGTCAAGAGGTGCAATCCTGCCAGCATAGTCAGACGGAGGCCTCGCATGAAGGCGAGAAGGATCATCGCTCTAGTGACCTGGTTGTCCTAGCACCATTACACGCATGCGATCAGCGCAGATTTGCAATCTCTCGCGTGGTCAGCCCGAGAGAATGAAGCCCATTCCCAGGTTTCCATCATGATTTCATTGTCGGGGCATGGAGTGAAGTACCGACATGCGGCATGAGCTCTTTTGATTCGTTTGATTCGGTGGTAGTACGGCTACTGGACGGGTGTGGCGGGTGTAGACAGTAGAACTACGGCTGAGGCTTGAAGCAAACGCCGTGCACGCTCTCCACAACAACGGCATTGTAAGCACACGAAAGCACACGAAAGCATACGAAAGCACACGCTAGAAAGTGTAGAAAGTGCATCTCGTCTAGTGCGATTCCACTTCGCCCACTTTGAGAACGTTGCTTCTCGAAATGTCCAAATGTGGCTGTCTGTTGTTTGGTCGTGCCTCATTCCGGGTGCTACGGATAGACTAGACTTGCCAGGCGGACAAAAACACACACGCAAGGGCCGCGAGCAGTGGGACTTTACTGTCACTTCACTCGACATTGATCTGTTGAATTCCGAGCATGGCTTCCGTTTGGAGCCTCGCTCGCCTCGACCACTCTCGCTCTCGCCATCGATCTGATCGCGCCACCACGTTTCTCCAGACTGCTACCGGCCGGCCTTGCCAAGTTGATATGGGATATTGCCATGTTTGACCCGCGCGAGGACTCGTCTACACTTTCATAAAGACTTCTTCCATCCCTGTCCTTGTCCCTTCCTTTGTTTCTTCTCATCCCACCAACAACAAACAGCACCACCTCATCCTCTTTCTCTCATCTTCCTAGGTCACTCGCTACTGCCTAGTCACTCGTTCTGAACTTGATACTCTCGTTTCAACCAACATCAACAACTTCTTCACTACCACCACACTCACTATGCCTTCCATGCTTTCCCTCATCCCTGTGGCGCTCAGCTTCGCCGCCGGCACTCTTGCTGCTCCTCAGAGCCCTGCATCTGGCACTGTCGGCGCCGGTGCCGCAGGCAACACCTACCCCAACTGCCCAAACAACAACGAGACCTGCTTGTCTTACGGTGTTGACTTCCACAACGGTGGCAGCTACTTCCAGAACATCAACTCCACCGACCCTTTCACCTTCGCCACAGTCTTCGATGGTCAGTACTTTCTCCAGTCCGAGTCTCAACCTTATTCAGCTAACATTTTCCAGGATGCCAACCTGACAACGCTTACAACATCCTCGTTGACCCCACTGGTGCCGAGTACAACTGCACTGGCACTCAGTTGACCCCGGACAACACCACCGTCACCTCAACTTGCCCTATCGACAAGGACAACCTCGTGTCTGGTGACTGGTCCGTCATTCTCTACTCCAACAACGGCGAATGTGCTCCATTCGCCGCTCAGCGTAACTTTGTTCTCTCCGTTGGTGACCAGCAGACAAGCACCGTCACACCTGCTGTCACCTTCACGACCACCACCACCCCGGTTCTCCTCAAGACCGTCACGAGCACAAGCACCCAGATGTTCTACGCTCCTACACCAACTGTCACCAGCAGCACCTCGGCCAAGCAGAAGACACGCACTGTCACCCCCATCAAGTCAACTGTCCTTGTTACCACATCTCTCGCCATCAAGACTGTCACCTCATACGACCTCCTCGTCAGCAACAAGCTCGTTACCAGGACCGCCAAGTGCACTCTTTCCAGCACTGGATCTGCTGACCCTTCCGCGACTGCCACCCCAACCAACGTCGTTGCCACCGATGTCTCTTCCTCTGCCATCGTCACCAGCAGCTCTGTTCCCGCACCTACCAAGCGCTCAGTCGAGCAAGTTGTCGGTATGGAGATGGATGCTTTCCTCGTCGCCCGTGCCGAGAACCTCGACAACCTCATTGTCAAGCGTGCACCTGACTCTGCCACCATCTACGACATCATCACCGATGCCAGCCAGTTCAGCACCGCCATCATCGTCATGACCGCCCCGACCGTCACTGCTGTCTCGACCTGTAAGTCTACTACTACTTTAGTTCATCTTCGATAACTTCCATCATACTAACACCTTTCCCAGCCGTCATCTCCACCAGCACTACCTCTACGCCACTTGCCGTGACTCTGTACAACAACGTCCAGTCCGTTGTCACCCTCAGCACATCGACAGTCACCAAGACCCAGACCGTCTCGGCACCAATTGTCACCGTCACCAACACCAAGTACGCCTCTGCCGTCGTTACCACGACCGTCACACCTGTCAAGTCAGCTGCCAAGTGTACATCATCTGGTGGATTCATGCAGTAATCGTCTCGACGTTTCTGCGTTTCTGTTTTCGTATCTCTTGTTTGGAAGGCGGGCATGGGTGCCCGAGAGAGCTACCATTGCTGCTGCCGATGCAATGCTTATATGGGAGGGGGGTTTTCACACATTTGGACAGGTGTTCATGGGCGCGAATCTGAGGATCAAGTAATTCTCATAAATGCATCTGAAGGCTCTGCCCTCTTTTACTTTTACTCTTCTTGTATCTATTCAGATTGTGAGGATGATGGTTCATGAAATTAAAAAATACAGAGAATCAGTCTTCCTCGCTCATACACTTCACGCCCACATCGCGAGTTCATCATCTCACCGTCAATTACAACCACGACAGCACGCTACACGACTCACACCTCCCAGATTAAAACCGCAGACTCATCATCTTTCATTATTGGCTTGCGTGTACACATGCCATCCATAGTGTCAGCGAATGACAACCACAGTAAGTTCTAGATGAGGTCCGGGCTTCTGGGCAGGTGTGCGGTATCCGGCTGCGTGTTGGAATGAGGTGAGATAAGACCATGGAGTGAGGCGAGATGAGGATTTGTGTGAGGAGACGTGAGAGAAAGATGTTTGAGAAGAAATGAGGTGAGACTATGTTGAGACAGCGTAAGGAAGGAGCGAAGGGAGGAAGGAACAAGGCAGCCATTCTGAACCTCATGCAACAATTCACCTATTGCAGCTTCGGAACACAAGTTTACGGCAGGTATACTACCTAGCTATTATACCTATACTTGAGCGCCATAGCGTTGTAATACTTGAGTTCAGTTCCCTTTACACGCAACCTCGAGCTCAAGTCCAGCAGACTGAGGAAGTGGTGTTTCAGCGTAGCATGAGAATACGGAGCCAAAGCTTGGTACTTCACGTGACCCATCTCATCCATGGACAGTGGAAGTGGACCCCTCCGGATCTCGTTCGTCTGGCACTCTGCCGCTTTTCCCTCTCTGCCCTCCTCTCAACAAAGAAGGAAAAAGAGGTAGGAACGTCCTCTTACCGTGAAGTGCAACACGCGCGTCTCCCATTAGCCTTCACGATATACTTCCACGCGCAGGTGGCTAGAAAGACGCGGCAGACGATTAGCAAATTTGAAGTTCGAGTGCCCCGGATTCTGACGTCGGCGTGTCGGAGGTTAGCCTTAGCGCAAGATTTGGAGCATGAGCCCGCCAGAAATCGTGCTGAGTGCTGGTCATCGATCTGGTCTGACTCGCAACTTCACGTCTTCGTCCCAAATCTCAATTACTCATTTGCTATACCTTATTTCGAACATGACGAGTCTAGGCAAGAGATCATGACTGTACTTTGAGAGGAATATAGTATTGCAATCTTGTGGCATGTAATGAGAGGTGCTTTTGCCGTGGTCGAGGTGATGTTGGAGATGTGCAAGATTACCTTAGTGTGCATATCCAGATGTACATGTACCTGACGATCAATCCAACCAGTAAGAGAGTAGCTTAGGCCGGTGAGACGGAGGGACGAGCGAGCAGCAGTCATTCTTGCGAGCCACCTTATCATCGTCTCTTCTCTTCTTCCCCGCTTCGACCTTTGCTTCATCTTCCTCTGCTTCTCTGCTTTCTCCCTTCACTCATATCACACCAGACACCAGACACCAGGACTATCACCGTCTTACCTCCACCTGTGTCTCCTCATCTCTCGTCCTACCTTGCGCTCTTTACGCCCGCGACTCTCGCTTGCCCTACTTGAGTGCTCGTCGCACCTTGCGGATCACCTCACCACCACCTGCAGTTCCTCTCCCATCACAGCTCCGACATGTCCGAGACTCTCGGTGGCAGCACGAGCGGCTCAATCGAAGTAAGATGACCTCTCTGTCGCCATTGAACAAGCGACCAGAATCCCATGAGCTCCTGCCACTAACACCTCTCCCCATCACAGGCGCAAGTCTTCGCTGCAGGAACACCATACGGCTCACCATATGCGCAACTCGGCGATCCTCCATCCGTCTTGCCTGATGTGCCAGTCTCTCTCATCTTCATGGTCATGTTCATGATATGTAGCGCATGCAATGTCTTTGTATTCGTCACAAATAAGAAGCAAGGGCACAAGTTTGGCTTCTCAATGGCTTTCAATGGTATACAGCCCATTCCTAGCAAGATATCAATTAGACACCACAACTAACACCCACCTACCAGCCTTCTGTCTCATCCGCGTCTTCACCACCGCCATCCGCACCGCCTGGTCCTTTTACCCCACCAACAACAAGCTCGCCCTCGCCGCCCAAATCCTCGTCTACATGGGCACCATCATCCTCTACATCGTCGACCTCTTCCTCGCCCAACGGCTCATGCGCGCCCGGCACCCCAAACTCGGCTGGTCCCCCCTCTTCACCATCGTCTGCCCACCCCTCGTCGTCGCCGCAACAGTCTTAACCGTCCTCTTCGTCATCGTCGCCGTCCTCCAGATGAGCTACGTCACAAACCCAAACACCATCCGCATCGACACCGACATCACTATTTTCGTGGAGACGTTCTTCCTCGCCGTGGCTTTCCTCCCTAGCTTGATCTGTCTGCTGGCCGTCCTTCTCCCCCGCCACACCTACCTCGACAAGTTCGGCGCGGGGCGCTTCAGGACAAAGGTTGCCATCCTGACACTCGCATCCTGCCTCCTAACCTTCGGCTCCGCGTGGCGCACCGCTATCGCATGGCTACCGCCCGTGCCCAATACAGAACACCCATGGTACCTCTCCAAAGGTGCATTCTACGGCGTCAACTTCACCATTGAAATTACCGTACTGATCCTCTACCTCGTAACCCGCGTCGACCGCCGCTTCTACACGCCCGACGGCGCCAAAGGACCGTTCAGCTACAGCGGCGACGTGGTGGCTGATGACAACGGTAGTGTATTAGAAAAAGACGGCAGCAGAGTCGGTAACACGCCCTGGGGCAACAACTTCTACCTGCCCGCTCTTGCACGCACAATGCCGCCAGCAAGTCAGTCCGCCGAGGGCATCCTGGAGGACATCCCCGAAGACGGGAGCGCAAACCGCAGTACAGTGACGCTGAATGACCCGAGATACACGGCATATCAGCAGGGATACCAGGCTGGGGCGTACTACGGACATCAGCATCAGGGGAGCGAGTATACGATTCCTGAGGGCAGGGAGGATGGGACGGGACCCGAGAGGGATAGCACGAGGAAGATGAGTATGATGAGTGGAGGGAGTAGTGCGGGGAGCTATTTGGAGGTGGATAAGACGGGGAGGTATCGTTTGAGGGATGTGGAGGATGAGGAGGGCAGAGGGGCGGTGAATGACTCGAGGTGGACGTTGGGGAGTAGTCGTGCGCGTAAGTCTTCCTGGGTTGATGAACGTGAGGAGCCTTGGGGTTGTGCTAATGATGATTATAGCGAGTGAGTTTGCCAGAAGTCAGGAGACGATGAGGACGTTTTAGGAGATGAATGTGGATGGCTTGTGAGGAACTTGGGTCGGCGTTGAAATGGGATCTGGTTGGGATTAGGGGACGGGGATTGGGGTTCGGCTTGCTTACATTGGGAAGGGACAAGAAGAATGACACCACTTCCTGACTGAAGACACGCTCTTACACGCACACAATACCCGACTATGACAACGAACGAACGATTGCGATCTACGACATGCCAAACCTGACGGATCTGCTATATAGTTAATCTCAGCTAATGTATCTATCACGAAACACCATTTCCACCACAGCAGCTTTTACGCACTCACTGCCTCTGACTGCTATCAGTACCTCTGGCCATGCTATACTTGCGACACTCCTGAAAGTCGCCTGATGTGCAGTATTCAATCACTCGCCGAGACCATCTCGTAGATTCACCTCCCACCTTCCACCTCCCACGTCTTCCGTACTCGTTTCTAGTAGTCAGTCTCCTATAGTACTTGTATCCCAGGAGCGAGCAGACTTGCTACACGTCTTTATACGGCATAGTACAGCACATTACGGGAATATCACAGCACAGCATAGCACATCACAACACGCATAGGAAGGCACAGACACAGGAAGGAACAGCACGGTACTGCACTGCACGAACCGGGCGGCACGGCATAGCACAGCATCTGCACCCGAAATGCATGAAACAGCACATCACGGGGCTATCACAGCGCAGGAGCGCACACTACAGCACGGGACGGCACAGTGTAGCACAGCCCACAGCCCACAAACAAGTGCAGCGTAGAGTGAACATAAGAAAACAGAGGCGCACGATGATTTCCTCGAATTCATTGCGTTCACGCTGCACTTCAAGTACACCAACGTCAGTTTCAGGCCGTGCCTTAATCCTTAAACGCATGCTCCACGCCCACCCTTCCTGATCCTGTCTCGCCCTCTTCACTCCCGAGCTTCGCAGCCAGGAGCGCATCGGTGCCATCGAATTGCTGCAAATCACAGCCAACGTCAGCACATCTCCCATAACAGACGCAGAAACATAGAGGAAACAATCACATACCGCATTTATCTCCTCTAAACTCAACCCCTGCGTTTCCCTGATCAAGAAATAACTGATCACCGCAATGCACAGATTCGCCGCGCCCCAGAAGAAGAGCGTGCCGTACTTCAGGTTCGCCACCATGTAGGGGTTCGTCAGCGTGTAGATGAAGCTGAAGAGCCATTGCGAGGCCACGCCGATGGCGATCCCGGGTTCGCGAAGGCGGGTCGGGAAGATTTCGGACACGTAGGGCCTGTACTTTGTGGTCAGCTGGGGAGCTTATCAGGATGAAGAAGGATATCGAGGCCAGGTGAAGGAAAGCAAAACATACCACGGCAGCGGGCCCCAACTCATGTTATAGACCATGACGAACAGATACACCAACGCCACGGCTGCTTTGCCACTCGCACTGACTTTCGTGCTCGTCAAGCTGGGAATGTTGGTCTTGTTGACGGCGCCGTTGATCATGAAAATGATGCCCATGACTGCGGCGCCGATAATCAGAGGCTTGCGGCGACCGAGACTGTTGGCGAGAAAGATGACGAAAAACCCGCAGGCGATGACTTTGACGGCGCCGAAGATGCCGGTCAGGAGAAGGTTGGTGTTGGTGCTACCGCCGGCAACGAGCTTGAAATATTGGGGTCTGTCCGGCGAGGATTAGTCGAGTGGTCTGCGAGACATGGGAGAAAGGAAGACGTACCCATAGTAAGCAAACGCAGTAGCGCCCGTACTCTGCTGAAACATAAACATGACAAACGCCACTGCACAGAGCTTGAAATTATGCGGCTTGAACAGCTCCAGCAGCGTGAACCCCTCCGTCTTCTGCAGCTCAAAGTCCACTCCAGCGCGGATCTCATCATACTCATGTTGAACGTCTGGGGAGTCGCCGCCGCGGATCCAGGCGAGACTGCGGCTGGCTTCTTCGTAGCGACCTTTTTTGACGAGCCAGCGGGCGGATTCGGGACAGGTGAGGATGCCGAGGCCGATGATGCCGGCGGGGACGAGTTGAAGCGCGACGGGGATTTGCCATTGTTCGGATTTGGAGGAGATGTGGAGGGAGACGCCGTAGTCGACTGGGATCGTTAGCTGGGTGTCTAATATTGGCATAAGTGGAAGGGGCGAGACATACCCCAGTAGCTTATCAGAACACCGAATGTGAATGAGAGCTGAAGAAAGCAGCCGACTTTGCCACGGATCTCTTTGGGCATCATCTACGCATGTTCAGCCACAATTCTTCCAAAGTGCTGCTTCTTCCCAAGCTCACCTCTGACGAATACATCGGCACAATGACTGTCGCCGACCCCAATCCCAAGCCAGCAATAAGACGACCGACATAGAATGCAGGAATCGAGTGTGTGTTGATCGTCTCAATCATCACACCCATGATGAAAATGAATGAGGACAATGCGAGCGTGTACTTCCGTCCGAACCTGCTCAGCAGTGGCCAGACGATGAGACATGCTGCGAATGCTCCTGCTTGTTGCAGCGAGACTGCTAGACTTTGTGTCTTTGTTGCTTGTCTCGTGGTGTAGGCAAAGTCTTTCTGGAAGCTTGCGAGGGTGAGGACGCCGCCGATGATGCCTGTACAGAGAGGGAAGTGATTAGTCGATGCTATGGGAATCTTCCACGCCCATCGCAGTGTCCTTCGTACCGGAATCATAGCCAAACTGGAATCCAGCAAAGTTCAGGAGAGCACCTAGCCAGTAGGCTCTGGTGAGACCAAGTCTGGTCGACATGATCGGGGCGTGGTCAAGGCGCTCGCGCGCAAAATGCGGGGTAGATGCGGAGGTGGAGGGGAAGCGCGAAGCGATGATAGGAGCAATTCACTTTCTTGTTCTTCTTGAGCTGCAGGGTCAGTGAGCATGCAAAGATGCGAGAGCCGGGGGTATGATGATAGTGGCAGCTAGCTAGCTAGCTACATATACAACAGCTTGCCAAGAAGTGACATGAGGTCAAGGTCGACCACACCCATTGTGCTTTTGTATGGCCCACTTCGTGGTGATCAAGCAGCTCCTAGTCCGGACAAATATATCAGCATCTGATTCGCGAGGGACAAGCGCATCATGCTTCATCCTTGACCAAGGATGTGCCCGAGTGTGGTTCTTGGTGGTCGGGTTGGTAGGTCGGAAAGCTGAAGGAAAAATTGTACCACGTCGGCTGTCTCGTCCACCTCTTCCATGCGACATAAGAGCACGACACGCCCACCTCCAAGACCTCAACATCCACATTCACCGAACCTCCATCTCTCGTATCGCCCGGTCCTCGAGTTTCCATTTCTTTTGGTGATGAAAAAGCAGAATGGGCCATAGCGCAGAACTCTTGGACTTGCCTGTCTGGGCATCGGAGTCTTTGCACCGCAGGATTCGCCATACTGCCAACTATGTTGCCATTATTGACGAATCATGAAAATTCACAACTGTCTTACTTTATCCACTGGGATATGCTTCGGTAGCTTCTCCTATCGATGTCGCGTGCTCTCGTGCTTTCGCTGTTTCGGTATAACGATGCTTGCCGTCTATACTTCTCGTGACTTCACGTTGTCTTGCTGAACGTTCATCATGCCGTAGTGTTGGTCTTGTTTGCTTCCAGCACGAACTTACAGGTAATAGCGTGTCCGTGCTAGTGATTCGTCCACTTATCATCGGCCACTTGTATGCTTGAACACTTCGAAGGACTTCTGCACCTGAGTATTAGATCATTACCTTCACATCATGTCTCCTGCCAAGACTACTCCCTCAGCAAAGAGGCCCAACTTCCTGGTCATCGTAGCTGATGACCTTGGTGAGCGCTCCCTTGACCATTACAGAATCAGCTACTAAACACCCTTGCAGGCTTCTCCGATCTTGGTTGTTTTGGTGCTGAGATCCGCACTCCCAACATCGATAAGCTAGCCAAAAATGGTCTCCGATTCACAGACTTCCATGCCGCTGCTGCTTGCTCCCCGACGAGAGCCATGATCATGACTGGGACTGACCATCACATTGCTGGTCTGGGTAATCTCATAGAATGGACCAACATTTCTGGACAGAATGGTCCCAAAGGTGGCAAGATGGACACTGCGCCCCAGCGAGGCATGCCAGGGTGTGTGATCGACTATGGTGCCTCTTCTTATGTGGGCAATCTTGTCTACTGCTAGTGTCTGACAATCTGCAATAGCTACGAAGGGTACCTCAACGAACGCGTAGTAGCTCTCCCAGAACTGCTCAAAGACGCCGGCTACCTCACTCTCCTCGCCGGGAAGTGGCATTTAGGTCTCACGCCCGAGCATAGTCCGCACAACCGCGGCTTCGAACGTTCCTTTGCACATCTACCCGCCTGCTCCAACCACTATGCATACGAACCTCAACTGCAGACTCCCGACAAAATCCCAGAATTCATGACAATGAGCTTCATCGCTTTGCACAGAGAAGACGGCGAGTATGTGAAGAAATTGCCCGAAGGCTGGTACTCTTCCGATGGCTACGGTGACAAAATGCTGCGATATCTGAAAGACCGCCACGAGAGTGAGGATGAGAGGCCGTTTTTCGGGTACTTGCCATTCACTGCACCCCATTGGCCTCTGCAGGCACCACAGGAAATCATCAAGCATTATCATGGTGTATATGATGATGGTCCGGAAGCACTGCGTCAGAAGCGGTTGCAGAGATTGAAGGAGCTGGATATGATCAAAGAAGATGTCGAACCGCATCCGGTTGTTGCAGATGAAGTTAGAGAGTGGACTGCGTTGAGCGATGAGGAGAGGCAGAAGTCTTGTCGTGCGATGGAGTGTTTTGCAGGTGAATTTGGACTTCTCGGTCATTGAGCTACCATACTGACACGAATCAGCAATGGTCGAATGTATAGATAACAATGTTGGGAAAGTGGTTGATTATCTCGAGGAGATTGGTGAGCTGGACAACACATTTGTTTGTTTCATGTCAGGTGAGCCGAGATTCTTCCTCGCCCCAAAAAGGCAAGCACTAACAAGAATCACAGACAATGGAGCCGAAGGAGCTGGTTTGCACTTTCTCTGTTGCACTCGTTAGTCAATCGTCCGACTAACTTTCCCCCTAGCCTACGAAGCCTACCCAATCGTGCAATCCACCATGCTCGGCCACCTCCAACGCTACTACGACAACTCCCTCGACAATCTGGGCAATGGCAATTCCTTCAGTACGGACATCCCCGCACTCCTTTCTCATACTACAGCTAATCACCTACATTCCAGTATGGTACGGCCCCCGCTGGGCCCAAGCCGCCACCGCCCCCTCGCGCCTCTACAAAGCCTTCACAACCGAAGGCGGCGTCCGCGTCCCCTTCATCGCCTCGTTCCCGACTTCCTTCCCTCTCCCCTCCGCCTCCCCTCTCATTTCCGACTCCGGAATAACGGACCAATTCGCCACCGTCATGGACTTGGCGCCCACCATCCTCGCTATGGCGGGGGTGTCGCATCCAGCTGCGACGTCAGGGGGAAAAGGAGGGGAGGAAAGCAGGGGTAAGGGCGTGTATAAAGGCAGGGAGGTGGTATCCATGCGCGGCGTTTCCTGGGTCGATTTCCTCAAGGGGGAGAAAGAAAGGATCCATCCCGCCGACTTCATCCAAGGCTGGGAAACCTGCGGCCGCGCCGCCATCCGCCACGGCGACTGGAAAGCCGTCTTCATCCCCGCGCCCAAGG
>Ga0268250_10000589_pt1 | contig 16943 bp, 20 predicted proteins | sample AgamicAsSfe_FD_200448 | JGI IMG/M metagenome (GOLD analysis project Ga0268250, IMG submission 200448) | Agave microbial communities from Guanajuato, Mexico - As.Sf.e (v2) (version 2) | ecosystem: Host-associated > Plants > Phyllosphere > Phylloplane/Leaf | place: Guanajuato, Mexico | collected... | reverse complement strand
CTATATATGATAGCGAGTGTAGACCGCATGTGCAAAGTGTGTGAGTCGTGATTTCTCGTGCCGCGCCACCTTGCTTTCATGCCATCAAATCGGCCTAATGCATATACAATGCGTCCCAGAATGAATGTCCCAGGAAACGATAGCCATCGTGGCTTCTCATGATTGCTGTCGTCAACCGACATGACCCAGCCTGTTTCGTCTCCCATCGTGAAGTATCCAGCCGAAAGAAATGCCCATCCACCCTAATTGCTCCGTCCCAAATTCAGCATCTTCGTCTTGAGCCAGCTTAAAAAACGAAAATACTGCGATATACCCGCCCGCTTCCTCGATACAGGAGGCACCTGCATCCTCGAGTCCGCCTGCTCCTCGAGATCCCTCGTTGGTGATTGTGCAGAGTGGCTAGTACTCGGCCTGATATTTGCATAATCGCCACTGCTGACAAAGTCCGGCTTCTCTACCATCTCCGGGAATGGCGAAAAGGTGCTCGTGCTTCCAGTACCCAGCTCGAGGGTATTTTGGATACTGGCATCATGCTGTTGGCGAGCTTGTGCATATGACTCACGTCGTCGCCGCTCCTCAGCCTTTGATTGCTTTCGCTGCTGCTGTTCTGCTTTGCGTTGTTCTTTCTCCTCGAACCTGCGAGTTTTGGCTTCCTGCCTGTCGTCGAAGGCTTGGCGTGCCGCCTGGATAGTAGCTGCGCGGGCTACAGGATCAATTGGCTCATCTTTGCCACGGGATACGAATGAGAATCCTCTCTCAAATGACGTCCGTGTCTTGCCAGCTACTGTATCGACGGAGTGGTTTGTACTACTCCGTCGCGGTCGTGTGAGACCAGCCTTGGCTAAGCTGGTTTGAGACGAGCTTAAGAAGCGTGTCGAGGATCGCGACTGAGTACGCATACTCGGCCTTTTCTCTGATGATGCTGCAGAGTCGACTGTGGCACCCCGGTTCCTGCCAAAGGTCTCTTCCGGTATGTCATAAGTCGTAGGTGAGTAATCCACTGGGTTGGAGGGTGAGTCGAAAGTACTTGTGGTAGTTGGGGTATAGACTGTACTGGCAGGTTTGGGTACACCCCATGGTGCCGTTGGCTGGTACAGCACGGAGACGCTCGATATTTGCGGAACGTGGCTGTAAGATCTTGTATGGCCTCGATTTCCTGCTCCATTTGTCGTTGTTAGAACGTCAGCAGATCGTGAGTGCCGTACGCCAAATGTACTTGGTGTTGCTAATCCCAAGCCTGTCAGCTTCTCGTTCTCCTCTGCAGTCATCGATAGATTGATTGCGCCATCTCCCGGTTCACTTGGCGCGTGCGAAAGTCTTCGAAGGTTCTGTTTCAGCTTCTCTCTGGCTTGTTTCGTTGGGGACTTTTGGACTTGTGAGGGAAAGTTATAGGTTATGCTGTAATCGAACGAAGCAGGAGACAGTGGTGGTGTTCGGTCATGAGTTTGCATTGAATCAGCCTGCTGATACTGTTCTTCGGTCGCGGAGGCTTGGCGTGTCATTCTCGAGAGTGCCTTTTTATGCAATTTCGCGTGAGTTGCAGCCGGCATTCTCACTGCGTTCCCCGCACCAGGCGGAGCAGTGATGCTAGTATGTGAAAAGTCATATCGGTCGTGATTGGAAGGAGTGGTATAAAGTCTGGTCGGAGGAACGACTTCGCCGAGATAGGGTGAGGTAGAAGAAGGTGGTTTCCGTAGGTGGTCGATCGTGTAGAAGGATTGAGATGCTCCAGGCGAGAGAACTGACGCTGATGCCATTGTTTATAGATGATGAGCTCGAGTCGAGGTGTCGAATGAGTTGCGCCAGAGAAGTGGTATTCGTTATACGCGAGTGCCTCGTCTGAGCGTGGTTGAGTTCGAGTCTGTTGACTCGATGCCAGCCAGACAGACTTGACTAAGATGCGCGGAATGTCGTGACCAGTAGCATTCTACCCGAGAACATGCTGACTATATGATCATGCAGTAACTGTTCTGCCTCCGCACCTGGGTGATGGACAAGGCGAGCGGAAGAAGGCTCAGCAGCGGAGGCAGATCAGGATGAGGGATGAGGTCTTTGCAAGGTTGCGGCTGTAATAAGTGGGGTTTGGAGTACAACAATCCAGTCCAGTAGTATTGACGCAGGGTCATCACAGCCCGCCGCCAAACTCTTCGGGTGAGCACGTCTCGAATTTCATGATCCCTGCTCAGACTCTGCATACGGTGGTACAGTTATCTGCTACTCGAAGACTATCCCAGACACGTGATATCCATGCAAAGCACTCTTCCTGACTATCTGCAAACTCTCGCGCGTGTTTCAGCATGATGTCGTGATGATCATCGATCGCGATCACGCCGATTGTGGGGGGTTTCTCTTCTGCCAAGTTTCGCTCGTCCATGCGTCTCTGACCTCGTGCTTCGCTCTTTCAGCTGGGGCTGACTGGTGTCATGGTGTCTGAGCTCTGGACGCTGCTGAACCTTAATGTCGAGTACGCCTGGGCAATACTCCGAGTATCAAGGTACTGAGGTATTTCTGTCATCACTATCACACGTCCATGCCCAGGCCGACAGACTGCAAGAGGAAAATGCTCGTCTGGGCAAACGTAGAGTGTATCCCTATCGTGCAGCTTTGCAAATATTGTCTATTCTAGTCCCTACGACGAATTCGTATATACAAAGAACACGGTATGCCAGATGGTTTATAGAAACAAACGAAGGATGTGCTTCCGCAGCACAAATGCAAGCGTCGCGACGATGAACAGGACGATCGTAGCCAGTGTCGCTTTTTCGCTCCATCTAGGTGCGCATCAGAAACGCTGTCAATGTCATGCTTCACGCTGTCAACCTACAACTCCATGACCTGCTGCTGTTGTCCACCGTGCTGCTGCGATGGCGGGTCGAAGGACGGGGGTCCTCCGGTCCACTTGTTACCATCCTTAGGTGTCGATGAAGGCGCAACCGGGTATTCGTCCAGAAGGACCTCAGGACCAACAAGCTCAAACTCGACGTCGGCGAGCTCGGGCGCGGTGTCAATGGCGATTCTGAACTTTCCGGGGTACAGGAAGCGGCGTCCCTTCTCGTCGACTCTGCTGAGACTGCTCAGGGTCAGCGGCAAGGTGGACGACTGCGTCTCGCCAGGCGCAACATCGTGGAGACGGCTGTATGCGACGAGCATCTTCTTGGGACGAGGGAATGGACCATACTCGCCGGAGATGAATGCCAATGCAGAGTAGTCGGAAGTAGTGTCCTTGCCAGTGTTGGTGATATCTACCTTGAGAGACACGAATGGACAAAGATCGAGGAACTTCTCCTCGGTGCAGAGTGCCGCAAGCTCAGTTGTGTTGAATGTGCTCGTCTTGGACTTGAGCTCGACATTGGCAGAGAATGAGGTGTAGTGGAGTCCTTGACCAAATTCGTATGGAGGAGTTCCAGCGTACCACATGTATGTGCGGCCAGGACTACCACGAGATGGGCGCATGGAGTAGTCAAGCATGGATACCTGACCAGCGTATGCGGCGGGGTACTGTGTGGTGACCAGGCGACTGGGAGAGAATTAGTAAGGGCGAGAGTACGGTGGTGTAAACAAGTGTTCAAAACAAGGACAACATACCCAGCAGGGGCGACCTTTCCAAGCATAATGTCAACTAGTGCTTCACCACCACTCTGACCAGGGTAGCCTCCCCAGATGAGACCTCCGATCCTGTCGTCGTCTTTAATCCATGATGAATCGAGGGAACCACCACCCATCTGTAGGACGGCCATTGGCTTTCCGAGAGCTGCAAGATGTTGAGCCAGGTCAATTTGTGCAGGGCTCCACGAAATGTGGTTGCGATCCTTGCTCTCGGCTTCTTGCGAATTGTCGACGCCGGAAACAAAGAGGACGACATCTGACTTGCGTGCTGCCTCAAGTGCTGGAGTCCACTCATCCGTCCGAGGGTCAGTTCCGCCAACACCAAATGCATGGTGGACTGTCAGACCAGGAATCTTCTCCAATGCCATGACTGGCGTGATGAGGTAAGGAGCTCTGCCAAGGTAGTTGCCTTGCATGTTCCGCGTTGCGTTGGCCCAGTCGCCAACAACAGCGATCGTGCTTCCTTCCTTGAGGTTTAGAGGGAAGATTCCGTCATTCTTGAGCAGAGTGACACCTTCCACAGCCGCCTTGTACGCAAGATCACGAGACTTCTGGGTATCTACAGCACTCCAGTTGAGGGCACGGTAAGGCTGCTTAGCAGCGTCGTCAAAGTATCCGAGGCGAATCAATGAGGAGTATTGGCGAACGACAGCCTTGTCGACGACGCTCTCGTTGGTCAAGCCTTGCTCGATAGCAGCCTCTAGATGCATCTGATAGTACGCGCCACAGTTTACGCTAGGATGGGGTCAGCTCAAGACAGCAAGCGGCTACTAGAATACTGACTCAACACCAGCGTTCAGAGCTGCTGCGACTGCCTCTTCTGGGTTCTTGGCGAAACCGTGAGGGATATAGATGTTCTCAATCGAGTCACAGTCGGATGAGATCCATTGCTCGGTGTCCTCCCACTGCCAGTGCTTGCGCAGGATAGTGTCTAGTAGGTGATTGTCCGCGCAAGTAGGAATGCCGTTCACAGAGTCTGAGACTGTTAGCTCAAGATACCAAGGGGCTGTAAAGATATAAAGGTACTGACTGTAAGTGCACATGAAGGCAGATACGTTAGCCTCGCGTGCACAAGCCTGGAATGACGGCGCGTGGTATTCTGCGAGATCCTGGATTGAGATCTGTGCGTCGAACTCAAATCGCTCATAGCCATGCCAGTTCTCTACGTCGTAGCCAGTGAAATGCTTGCAAGTGGCAGCAATACGCTGATACTCGGCCCCACTCGGACCTTGTAGACCTGCAATGAGAGCCTTGGTGTAGGACGCAATGTGGAAAGGGTCCTGGCAAAGTTTAGCAAAGGTGGCACTATTCCGGGCACCTAGGGCTCGCGTACTTCACCAGCAGTCTCCTGACCGCGTCCCCATCGAGGCTGTGTCACAGTCAGTGACATGATTCTTGCGGGGGCCTTTCAACCCTATCTCAGGCGTATTAACACAGACAGTCTGTACTTACGTCTCTGAAAGGGTTCACATTCGGTGTCCAGTAGTCGAGCCCGCCACGATTGGCATTATTGAACGCTCGCGCCTCGATGGCAATGACTTCGGCAACTTCCTTGATCATCTCATCGTCAAAGGCGGCGGCCATAAGAATGGGCATGGGAAACGATGTGGCGTGGCCAAACTCCTCGCCAGGCTCCGCAAAGGTGATACCAGGATTGCCTTGAGCCACACCGTGCAGACCTTCGGACCACCATTCGTACTTGGGCACGCCAAGTCTGGGGATCTCTGGGGAAGTGTTGCCAGTCAAGGACACTTTCTCCTGCAGTGTGAGCAGCTTCACGAAAGCCTGAGCTCTGTGCTTTGGAGCTTGATAGTCTTGTCAGCAACTGCTTGGCCATGGAATAATGCGCTTTCTCACATAGTCTACTATCACAAACATCATTCTTGGCCATCGGTCCATTGACGCAGTCTGGGAAAAGCGCCGATACATGGCCAGCCAGCAATGCAGCTGTGGCAATCGTGGCAAGCGTAGTCTTGACCATTTTGCTCTTCGAACCTCAAGTGTGAAATCGGATTGGCAGGCAGCGCGAGAAACAAAACAATCTTATAGCTGCCTGGCGTAGTAGACCGAGACGAAGAGGCGTCGATGTCATTTCCATGTTCCTCTTTAGCCTGATTCCCAGGGGTCGCAAGCTCCGTGGCTGCGATACTGTGATAGGCAGGCAGTGATCTAGAAGTTCACGACTGACTCGTCAACATCTGATACCGTGATTGATGATGAACAAGTTGTGGCCATAGGAGCTTCATCTAACCTCTGAAAACATTGAACTGCAACAAACAGATCATTTATCAGACCTCATCGCACAGCTTGCGCACTACAGTCTCCCCTCCTTACTCACTCGCATTACACTCGCCCAGCATGCCGGCGACAACAGCAGAAACGCTTGCTATGGTCTCACGAACAGTCACTGTCGCGCCTCTCGTCCTATTATCAGCAGCAGATCACTTTGGCAGAGTCAACAAGGGGTCAAGGAAACGTGTCGTAGGTGTGCTACTGGGTCAGAATGAGGGAAACAACATCAGAGTATCAAATTCATTTGCGGGTATGATTGTGTGGTACCCAGCAGTGTCAAGAATGTGCCTGACAAAGACGAACAGTGCCATTCGAGGAAGACGAGCGGGATCCGACAGTATGGTTCCTCGATCACAACTACGTGGAGTCCATGAACGACATGTTCAAGAAGGTCAATGCACGAGAAAAGCTAATAGGCTGGTACCACACTGGACCCAAGTTGCGCGCCTCAGATCTCGAGATCAATGAACTTTTCAAACGATATACACCAAATCCGCTGCTCGTGATCGTCGATGTCCAACCAAAAGAGGTCGGCGTACCAACGGATGCTTACTTTGCAGTCGAAGAAATCAAGGATGTATGTAGCTTCGCAGGTATTGCTGCTGTGCGAGCCACAACTAACAAACATCGCAGGACGGAACCACAACATCAAAGACATTCGTACACACGCCATCTGTGATCCAGGCCGAAGAAGCCGAGGAAATCGGTGTCGAGCACCTCCTCCGCGACATTCGCGACGTAGCAGTTGGCACCCTCTCCGCACGCATTACCTCTCAACTACAATCTCTCCAAGGTCTACATCTACGTCTTCGCGACATCGAGACATATCTAGGCAAAGTCGCCGTGGGCGAACTACCAGTGAATCACGCAATATTGGGCAATCTACAAGACGTGTTCAACCTCCTGCCTGGTCTCAGTGCGCCAGGAGCACCAGGCAAGACTGGCATTGCGTACGGCCAAGCGACGCATGGGGCGACCTCGACGCACAACGGCATAACACCACAGGAGACGCCCGCAAACGAACTCGCGCGCGCTATGAGCGTGAAGACGAACGACCAGCTTATGAGTATTTACCTTTCCAGTTTGATCCGTGCAATCACGGCTTTCCACGACCTTATCGAGAACAAGATCCAGAACAAGCAGAGGAATGAGGAGGGTAATGAGAAAGAGAAGACGGACAAGGAGAAGGCCGAGGAGGAGAAGGACAAGGATGGGAAAGGAAAGGAGAAAGAGGGTGAGAAGGAGGATGGTGGGAAAGAGAAGGAGAAGGAGGCTAAGCCGAAAAGCTCATGAAAGGATGAGATGAATAAATGATTCATGAACGAGCAGATACGCACTGGCCCACCACATCAAGGCGACCTACTCAGTCGCTCTCTTCGGCGTTGATTAGCACATTTCTGAGTGAGCCTTGCGAGGTGAGTAACAGTCGTAGCCAGAATAGCTACTGGCATGCCCAGCCAGAGCCAGACGCCACAGCACCTGTCTAGCGCCAGATAGAATGCACGAACACGCATCTTGTAATACTACACAATAAACACGATAATCCCGTAACGCAGTCCGCAATGAGTAAGGGACAAATCAAAGAGAAGTCTGTCGAGTGCTCATAGCATATCGTTCTTGCACCAGTCCCAAGTGCTAAAAGCTGAATCCATCCGAGCCCTGTCCAAGACCTGCCCGATCCGAACAAGCCTTCTCACTGTGGTCCATCCTGTTCATCCCAAAATGCCCAATCCCGATCCGCAGAATGCTCTGAAGCCAGACCTCCCATGGCGAAGATCTTAAAAAATTTCCATGCTAACCCATCCTCTGCCTCAACCTGCCCCCACTTCCTCCGCCTCTCCTTTCCCGCGTGATCACCTCTCAATCATCGTCCTATCTGCCCACACCCATCCCATGACCGCCAAGAACACCCCTCCTCATCTTGCCCAACCAACTCTTCGGCGCCTCGCTCCGCCGCTGCATCACCACCGCATCGCTCTGCATGCGCCGCGTAATGTCGTACCATGCGTCCGTCATGGCGTCGAGTTCTTTCTTGAGTGCCCGTGCGTTCTGTATACTTCGCGGGCTGGTGCCGTCGTTGCTTCTGCTGCTGTTGGGGCTCGCGATCGGCGTTGTACTTGTGTTGATGTTGTTGGTGTTGTTCTTACGGATTGCGGCGAGTTCGTCCTCGGCAAGGGCGAGGCGGGCGCGGAGGCTTGTTATCTGAATGCAGGGTGAGGGCATTGATTAGCTGGGCCAAAGGAAGGAGAGCGAGGGGAAGTAGGATGAGGTTATGAGCTTAGGGATGGTGATGGTGATGGAGGATGTGTAGGTCGAGTTTGCGCCAGCCAGGCGATGATGAGCAGGGACACCAGGCCTCGTGGAAGCCCTGCGCATTGTAGCGCGTAGGGTGATGATGTAGCTCGGCGTACGCCAGGAGGATGTGGAACGACAAAGCCTGCGAGAGGAAAGGGACTGTTTGGAAATACCTCTGAATTAGCACTCCGGCCCAAGTCGCCACCCGACCCTGGTGTCGTTGGAGCGTGCTGACTAATCGTCGGCGACTGTAGCGGCGACGAAAAAGACAACTCCTGATCCAAGGTCGAAAAATCCTCTCGCGTAGTCTCCAATTCCTGCAACCGTCCCTGGTATTCACCCAGGACTTCCTTATCGCGCTCGTTTTGTGCGCGCGATTCCAGCAGAGATTGATTGAGGAAGGAGAGCTCGTTTTCAGCCTCTTCACGGGCATGTCGTTCACCGCTAGTTTCCTGCTCGATGCCATCGACGTATTCCGAGAGATCTCTCAGGCGCTGCTCAAGCGACTCACATTGCTCTCGCAGCGGTCGAAGCTCAGTGAGCTCTTGTTGCGAGGCGTCGTAGGCATGTTGCAGGAGGTCAGTGGCGTGCTGAGCTTCCTGTAATAATTTGACCTTTTTCTTCAGGTTGTCAGCTGCGTTTGACTTTTGCTGTAACTGGTCTCGCTCTTGGTGAAGGAGATCTCGCTCGGCTTCGAGACGGTCTCGAGAGGCTTGGATGGCTGCTAGAGAGGCTAGCTGTTTCGTTTGAGCTGAGATCTGGGCTCGGGAGTGGAAGAGCTCTTCTTCGAGCGCTGAGATCATGTCGGATTGCTCGTCTCGGGTCGCCTTGGACGTGCTCGTTGTCGGTGCCTGCGAGGGGGGCTGTTGATGCTGGGTATTGAGCTTCAGCTGAGCGAGCTCATCTTTCAGTGCAGAAATATCTGAAGTTAGTGCTGTGTTTTGCTCTTTCAGATGATTTGAAGCAGCTATGGCCTCGATCAACTGCTCTTCCGCATTGAGATCATCGACCTTGGATGTGCTGTGCGTGTCATCATTTCCACTATCATCAGCTGTTAGTTGCTTAGTAACGGAGGTCGGCGACAGCTGAAAGCCAGTAAGCTCCTCGATACACTTCTGGACCGGTCTTGCTACTCGTGGCCCGAGAGTCTCCATCGTCTTGACGAGATGGTCATTGGAGGATGGTGTCAAGACAGCTGCTAGCAAGACGAGCTTCAGAAGCTGTAATGTCATATTAGTTATGCTCGGTCGAAGTAAGACGTCAGTAGCCACCTTGACTGTTTCATGTTCGCTGATGTCTACAGCAATAGCTCTGATATCAGGTTCGAGTTTGCCGATAACCTCTACTGGCTGTTCGCATTCGTGGATCAGGTAGTGTGTAAGGTGATCTTTCACATAATTCACTATTGGAAGGTCAGCATTGTACTTGAACCACATCATGGCCACTACTTACGATACTGCAACCGACCCTCGATGCTGTCTGTAATTTGACTCGGCAGTGAAGGAGTGAAAGCCTTGGGGGCGAAATCTCGCAAAACCTCCCAAACTATCAAGCCAGTCTGTAGCTCTTCAAACGATGTCACCGATTTTGCGGCGGGAAATGAGCTAATCCAGAGCAACAGCGCGTGGCCAAGCTCGATCTCGTTGGATTTCGTGACGATGCTTGCCATGTCGTCAAACATAAGGTGGTCTTCACAGCTTGATCACAATCTTTACACGCGCACATCACAGCATTGCTGTTGTCGTTCATCGTATGTCATGTAGACGTAAAGTCTGTGTATCACACAATGCTCGGGTCACAGATGCACAGTGTCGAGTTCAAGAATGGTATTGTCGACGCGACTTGGCGAACGAAGGTCACAGCACGAGGTCAGGCATCCTTGAAATGCTCCGACAACCCGGACAGTGAAGCCTGGTTAGCTCCCAGTATACGAGGCCATGCTGTGGTGGCCAACCTTCTTGTTGATCACGGCATGTCTGAAACAGTAAACAATGTTGATAGAACAATAGCTTTTGAAGCAATGATTATTGATTGATAGAATATACAGTCTATTGCGCGAGTTGCAGCATGATACGCCTCCCCGTCGCAAACATTACATATTAACAGCATGAATGCTGGGAGTTTTAAGTACCCAACCAGCCCCCTTCGACCGTAGTCGATACCTTCCATGCGATATATGTATGTCCTGGACAGCCGCACCTGCCCATGCCAAGTTCGTCGTGATAATGATAATGAAACTTTTTACGCCGTCCCAATGCTTGTATTGACAGACTACTGCCTGAAGAACCTCGAGTATCTCTTCTTGTGGTTATTTGCTCGTACTACCTCGTCTTCCTCAACGAGAGCACTCCACTTCTGTCCCCAGATCTGTACTGCTTCGACGGCTTTTGTGCTTGCTTTGGCAGCGAATGCTCTGAAAAGTTGATTAGCGCACGTCCGGGTTAGGCGTTGCAAGTCATGGTGGTATGTACTTGATGAGGTCTGGAAGCTGATTAGCGATTGCTTGACACTGCTGCAGTGATAGGAGTCGACTTACGGTACTCATGTGTAATCTCTCCTCCCTGAGTGGTGCGTTAGTGACTTCCCCCGATAGGTTGCTTGCTTATTGGACATACTGCCGCCCTTAATCCTTCTTTTGCCTCAAGAACGATATAATCTGGTGTCTCATTGGGAAAACTGACAATAACGGCTTTTTGAGGGAGTGATGCTGAGACAAAGACTGCGAGGAGGGTGACGAGGAGTGTGAAGACGAAGAAGCGCATGTTGATGTGTATGCGGTTTGCGAAGTGGTGTAGCGACGTACAAGGCAGTCTTGTGGAGTCCAAAGGAGTGGAATATGAGTCTATCTGTAGAGGCTCTGAAAGCTGGGTCTACTTCAGAACCGACGGATTGCGCGTCATCTTTGCCGTCCCAACGAGTTGAGGCTGAGTTATAACATTGTGATCACGTGCTGTTGTTGAACTTGGGATCTGACAACACCAAACTTCCAAGCTCCGACTCTTCAATTCTTTGCTTCATGCTGCAACACCATCGCTCACAACCTCATTAACCTGATTCCGAACGAGAGTGTGTGGCAGATCTCAGGTGTCGCATCGCAGCTTAGCTTGTGGTTGTTGTTCAATAAAAATCAACCGCCAACCGTCCCATTTGAGAGTCCCTGTAGAAGTCCTTCCCTGCACTTCTGCCTATCCATTCCAAGCCCTTCCCTTTGTTGCCCGTGACACTGCACATCACTGCCATGAGCAAGCGCTCCGCCGACTACAGTGATGTTTCGATTCAGAAGAGATCCCGCGTGAGCGAGGACTTCAGCGCCAACGGTGATCCTATGTATCGAAGAAGTAGCTTCGGTGCTCATTCTCCTCAAGGTTCTCCCAAAGGACTATCGTCAGCAGAGGTTGCTGCTGATTTCAAAGATGATTTGCAGTATCTCATATCCAACGACCGTACTCAGATCAGTAACCTGACAATTATTGCGAAAGAATGCACAGAGCATGCTTTGGCAATATCAAGAGTCTTAGAGGATCACATTCGAAAGGTATGTTGTGAGTTGTGATTTAGCTGTGTACGGTCTGCTAATGAGGATATAGACCGCACCTATCCGAAAACTACCTGCTTTATATGTTCTCGACTCGATCGTAAAGAATGTTGGCACTCCGTTTACCATCTATCTTGGGCAAAATCTATACAGAACATTCATGGATGCATATACCTTGGTAGATCCAAACATGAGAAAGAGCATGGAAGCGATGCTGAAGACATGGAAAGAGCCTATACCTGGATCGATGGAGAATCGACCAGTGTTTCCCATAGACGTTGTGAAACCTATAGAAAATGCATTGATCAAAGCTCGAACGATATTCTTGCAACAGCAGCAGGAGCAAGCTAGACTGCGACCTATGCATGCTTTACCACCTCGTCCAATGTCTGCACAGCAAGACTGGGCAAGGACTGGTACACCACCACAGAATCAGCAGCTCTTTGCACCACCTCCACAATTTGACCCGAGATATGGTACTCCAGCAGCTACACCACAATATGGTATACCTCCATCTCCGTTCCCTATACCACAACAAATGGCAACACCACAGCCTGGCCAGGGTTACCCATACCCTGTGCCTACGCCTGCGGTACCATCTCCCCAACAACAAAATCCATATTCCTTGGCGGCTTTGCTACAAGCCGCTGGAACTTTGCCAACAACACCTCAGCCTCAGCCTCCGCTACTACCTATGATGGCTCCTCCTCCACCGCCAACTCAACCACCAGCTCAGCCACCAATGGCTGGGTTTACAGGTCTGGAAGCACTGTTTGGACTACCGGGTTTCGCTCAACCCGGGCAGCCTCAACCACAATTTCAACAACAAGCCACGCCTGTTCCGCAATATATAGCGCCGACTCCTAGCCAGCCAACGGCGTTCTCAATCCCCCCACCTTTTACTCAACCACCAGCATTGCCGAATTTAGCTTCAGTACTCGCTCAAGCGCAGACCAGCATTTCCACACCAACTCTACCTTTTGCGTCTTTGAGTAAATCCAATGCCACACTGAATGACGTCCAATTGATCGCATCCTCTCTGAAGATATCCCGACCGTACCTCCTCGACGCTCTTTACAATAAACAATCCTCACAATGCCTCACCTGCGGTCGCCGCTTCGGCCCGGACGAGGTCGGCCGTGCCCGTAAAGCTCGCCACCTCGATGCACACTTTCGTACGAATGTCCGCATCACAGACGCACAGCGCCGTGGCATTAGCCGTAGCTGGTACGTCGACGAGCTTGACTGGATTCGAAGTCGCGAGGTCGACGATGCGGATGAAGATATTGATACGGCTGCGCAAGGCGAGGGAGGTGCGGGTGTGGATGCTGCTGCGAAGGTTGTGGCAGATGCTGGAGCTGACATTGGGGCTGGAGCCGGCGTACCTGGCGGCGCATCAGGTGCTGCAGGTGCTGGGACGAAGGCAGCAAGGGGCGAGTACTATGTGCCAGCACCAGCGGATGCGGCCGTGGCGGCGCATGCATGTCCGATTTGTCAAGAGGAATTCAAGACAGTGTGGCATGATGGAGCGCAGGAGTGGGTGTGGATGGATGCAATGGCAATGTCCGGCAAGACATACCATGCCAGTTGTGTGATGGATATGGCTAGGGATAGAGGTTCGGATGTGAAAGGGGAGGTAAAGGGAGAAAGATGATTGGTATTGTCTGGTGGTAGCTACGCAGGGCTACATAATATCTTTATTCAACCTACTAGTATGCTATCTTTGGGAGTCGTTTTCACAAATGCTCGTCCATCATTGTCCTCATGCTCCTTGATTTATGTCGACCGGAGCCCATCCCGGAAATAAGTTTGGACCTTATTGTAGCCCATTAATATTGCAAGTCTGAAACCCGCGCACAATCATATCATGTCACCTACGGCTCTCGATATTGCCACGTTCGCTACCACTCAGCTATCCCTCTTGTCGCAAGAACTTAACGCCGAAGTCAGCCAAACCGTCGACCTAATCTCGCAAGCCTCCCCTTCAGCTCTTCAGCGCGCTGGCATCGCCGTACTGAACCTACACGTCGCATCACAACGCACAGGACTCGGTGGAAAGACTGTGCTCGAATTAGAGCTCGATCCTGCCATAGGCCGGGATGAGCTCCCTGAGCATGGTCTGCGGGTCGGTGATATCGTGGGTGTGCGAAGCCAAGTGGGAGGATCAGCAAAGAAGCAGGAGAAGGCAAAGGCAGAGACGGAGGGTGTGGATGGTGTGATGGTCAAGGTGTCGGCTACGGCACTTGCGGTTGCACTGGACAAAGAAGATGCTGATGCACCAGGCGGCAAGTTGTGGATGTGCGTGGATTGGAGAAGAGACGTGAAGATTTGTGACAGGTTTCGCTGATTCGGAACAAGCGTCAAGTTGGCAAACGATGTCACGTACAAGCGGTCCGTGCGATCGTTACTGAAGTCGTAGGGAGTGTTCACTGATGGAGGAACACAGGATGAATCAGACGATGAAGAGGTTGAAAGAGCTACCTGAATCTGACCAAAGCGAGTTCATTCGTGTACTGTTCGGCCAGTCTATCCCAACACCAATGCCATCGAATCTAGACGAAGCAATTGGGAAACTCGAATGGGTCACGGATAACCTTAACCAATCCCAGCAGGATGCCATCAAGTTCGCACTTGCATCCCGCGAGATCGCTCTAATACATGGACCGCCCGGGACTGGCAAGACGCACACACTCATTGAGCTCATACTACAACTGCTGAAGAAAGACCTGCGCATCCTCGTCTGTGGTCCGAGCAATATCAGTGTAGACAACATCGTGGAACGACTGGCGCCCTTTAAGGTGCCGATGGTGCGGCTGGGTCATCCAGCACGATTGCTGCCATCAGTCTTGCATCACTCCCTAGACATGATCACGAAAACTTCGGATGCTGCAGGGTTGGTCCGTAACATCAGGAACGAAATGGACCAAAAACAAGCATCGATTAGCAAGACTCGGAGTGGACGAGAGAGAAAGGCAATCTATGGGGAGATGAGAGAGTTGCGGAAAGAGTATCGAGAACGAGAACGTGCATGTGGTGAGTCTATTCTGAAAACCATACTAAGCTGATACTAACTTTTTCCAGTTGACGACCTCGTTCGGACGTCCAAGGTTGTGCTGGCAACGTTACATGGGGCAGGAGGTGGTCAGCTTCGGCAGGCAAGATTCGACGTGGTCATCATTGATGAAGCTAGTCAAGCTATGGAAGCACAATGCTGGGTTCCTCTGATCTCAGCGAAGAAAGCTGTATTAGCTGGAGATCACCTGCAGCTTCCACCGACTGTGAAGTCTACAAAGTCAAAGTCAGAGTCAAAGTCAAAGCCAAAGAAACATACCGTTGATAGTGATCAGCCTACAATCACCAAGTCTGCTAAGCCTGCGGGTGATGAAGCCGCTAAGTCTGTGGACGAAAATTCAACCAAGTCTGGAAATGGTGATACTCCAAAGTCTGTTTCCAAGGAGAATGGCGAGGCCGACCACCACAACTCTGCTTCCCTGGAGACCACTCTATTTGACAGACTCCTTGCCATGCACGGATCAACCATCAAACGCATGCTCACAACACAATATCGAATGCACGAGAAAATCATGAGCTTCCCCTCTGCAGAGCTCTACGACTCAAAGCTCGTGGCAGCCGAGAACGTGAAGCACAGACTCCTCAGCCAACTTCCCGGCGTGCAAGATACCGAAGACACCAAAGAGCCCGTCATCTTCTACGACACACAAGGCGGAGACTGGGCCGAAAAGGCCGAAGAAGAGAATCTCGCAAAGAACAGAAGCATGGCCGAGAGTAAGAGTAACGAGATGGAGGCAGCCCTTGTCGTCCAGCACGTGCGGAAGTTAGTTGATGCGGGTCTGGATTCGCAGGACATCGCATGCATCACGCCTTACAATGCACAACTGTCTATACTGAGCCAGGCGTTGAAGACGCGGTTCCCGGGGATCGAGTTGGGCACAGTCGACGGCTTTCAGGGTCGCGAGAAGGAAGCCGTCATCTTCAGCCTAGTCAGATCTAACAACGACAAAGAGGTAGGTTTCCTGGCTGAGAAGAGGCGATTGAATGTCGCGATGACACGGCCACGGCGTCAGTTGGTCGTCATTGGAGATTCGGAGACGATTAGTACTGGCGGGAAGTTCTTGAAGCGTTGGATGCAGCATCTGGAGGAGTGGGCGGATCTCAGGTACCCCGATCCCAGCGAGCTCAGCCTCGATCTGACATCTCTGAAGATGGAGGATTGAGAGATTGAGGCTCGACAGTGACCGAGCCGAGGCAGAGGTGAGGGAGGGAGAGGGAGCGAGCAGGAGAGCAGGTACACCAGTCAACCATCCATGGGGACCTCTACGGTACCCCGGCAAGTACGGACGAGTTGCAGCGATACGATACGGCGATGCTACATGCACTAAAGCAGGCTATGGCGTGGCGCATCGATGGTGTAGCACGAACGAAAGTACATGAGACTAAGGGCGGGGGTATCGTCGTAGTCCTGATCTGATTGGTTACTTACCCCTCAATCAACGCAGGGACCTCAGGGGGCCCCGTTTGCTTCACGGGCTAAGCACGAGCCATCGCCGCGCGCGTCAGATGCTCGCCAAGGCTGGAGCTGCGCTTGTGTACTTTCAGCTTCAATCAGTCAGCATACAGTGTTTGCACGACGGTCACGTCGACAGATTCCGGAGTTCGAGCTGCCACGGGAGGAAGACACTAGAGTCACTAGCATGAGCATTATTCTCAGGAGGAATTCATGAAGTCGGAAGGCTCGCTCAGGTCGTCACTCTGGCTGGCCTGGCTGGCTGGACTGGCTGGCTGGACTGGCTGGCTGGACTGGCGGGCTGGTCTGGTCTGTGCAAATATGTACGGGAGGAGGCACACATGCACATTGCACTACTACCATCACAATAAAGTCAGATCAGCCGTCTCGTCGGCCTTTCATCAGTAGTTGGTGTAGTTGCTGTTGCTGCTGCATCTTTGATTCGCTGTTGGAGAGGGTCACGGTCCATTTGTAAGCGCAAGATAGCAGCACCATTGGCACTCTCCACGAATCTCAACACATTGCGCGATGTGACTGCGCTCGAGCCGCTGCTGTGGCCCGTCCAATGATTTCGTAGTACAAACCTCAAGGAGCACAGTCGTTTTCACACGCAACACCAGCTTAACCAGTGAAAGTAGTGGTCGCTAACGCAATCAGCGGGAGGGCGGAGTCTTGACCTCCATATGGCGA
>Ga0268250_10000587_pt1 | contig 16973 bp, 12 predicted proteins | sample AgamicAsSfe_FD_200448 | JGI IMG/M metagenome (GOLD analysis project Ga0268250, IMG submission 200448) | Agave microbial communities from Guanajuato, Mexico - As.Sf.e (v2) (version 2) | ecosystem: Host-associated > Plants > Phyllosphere > Phylloplane/Leaf | place: Guanajuato, Mexico | collected... | reverse complement strand
AATAGACCTATATATAGGACTTTTACCCGGATAGCCTTATATACTCGTATACTGCTAGTCAATGATCTTAGGTTGTTTTAGCGTCTATCGGATACTATACTAGTTTCCTACTCCATAATAGAAAAAAATATAATTCTATTTATTACACCTTTAGTATATTACTATATAATTCTAGGCCTACCGTAGCTAGAAAAGCATGATCCGAAAACTAAATAGGCCTCCTAAACTATTACGTTTAATAGTAAATTCTACCGCGAGCATTATAGTGTTTCCGAGTAACTATAACTCTAACCTATACTAAGAAATATTACAAAAAAGACCGCGCTCTATTATCTACCTAACCGTCCCGAAGGCCTATAGGATACTAACATTACTTTTATTAGTATTAATTCTATCCAATAACTACGACGAAGAAACACTGATATAATTAGTACTATAATAGATAATATCGGTTATGTTATACGCCGAAAGCAAGCTATATAAGTTAATAGTATATATAAATCTAGTAATAGAACCAAGTTAGATATCATCTAGAACTTACTTATTGGAATTAAGGACTACGCCGAAGTCTTTTCCCCGAAAAAGGTAGATTATTTACTACTATACCGATCCTATAACTATAATATTCAACTAATACCTAGTAAAGACCTATCTTTTAGACTACTATACTCGATATCCCGAACCAAACTTAAAGTATTAAAAGAATAGCTAGATAAGAACTTAAGGAAAGAATTAATTCGGCTAAATTTCTTAGCTACCGCTTCCCCTATCCTCTTTATTAAGAAACCTAGAGGGAGACTATAACTATATATCGATTTTCGCGTAATTAATGAAATATTAGTAAAAGACCGGTATCCGTTACCGTTACTTAAAGAGACTTTGAATAATTTATAAGGTATAAAATACTTTTCAAAGATTAATATTATCTCGGCCTTTAATAACGTTTGTATAAAGGAAGGGTAGGAATACCTAACCGCGTTTAGAACTAGATCTAGTCTATTTAAAAGCCTAGTAATACCTTTTAGATTAATAGGAGCTCCCGCGACGTTTTAGAGGTTTATTAATAATATATTACGAGAATACCTCGACTAGTTCTACTTAGCGTACTTAGACAATATACTAATCTATAGTAAGACGAGGGAGGATTACGTTTTATACCTTCGCTAAGTTCTAAAACAACTCTAAAACGCTAGACTATTTACTAAACTCTTAAAATATAAATTCTTCGTCTATAAAATAAAGTTCCTAGGCTTTATCGTTAGGGATTATAGATTTCGTATAGACCCGGACAAGGTTAAGATAGTAAAGAATTAGAAAATGCCTATAAACCTTACTGATATATAAGCTTTTATTAGATTCGTAAACTTCTATCGAAGATTTATTAAGGACTTTTTAAAGACTATATCCCCGTTAGTCTCGCTAACTAAGAAGGGCGAGCGTTTCGATTAGAATGATAAACGGTAAGACGCTTTTAAACGCCTTAAGTCCGCCTTTACTTCTACTCTAGTACTAGCCGTATTCAACTAGAAAAAAGAGGTAGTACTAGAAACTAACGCTTTAGACTATATCTCTATAGGAGTACTATTATAGTACGGCGATAATAGTATCTTATAACCTATTGCCTTCTTTTCTAAAAAGCATTCTATTACTAAGTATAATTACGAGATCTATGACAAGGAACTACTTACGATTATCCGATATTTTAAAGAATAGAGACCTGAACTCGAGGGTACTGAATTACCTATTAAAATCCTAACTAACTATTGGAACCTAGAATACTTTATAACGATAAAGCTATTAAATAGACGTTAGGCGTTTTATTTAGAGTTCTTATTACGATTTAACTTTAAGATTTAGTACCACTCCGGGAAATAAGGTGAAAAGCTAGATGCCCTAATTAGGAGGTTAGAAGACTTACTAAAGGAGAGAGATAAACGTCTCCGTTACTAGAGCTAAGTAGTATTGAAAGAATAGAACCTCTAGAAAGACTAGCTACTACTAATATCCCCTAATATACCGCCACTATAGAAGAAACAAGTACGGTTTACTAATAGTATATTATACCGGCTAGCCGCAATTATACTACCTAAGTTAATTCATGACCGTTTTATAAGGGTATAAGAAGAAGACGAAGAACTCTAGTCAATACTCTCCGCAATAAAAGAAAGGAAGTCTATCTAGCTAAGAAGCTAGCTAGGATAGTATAAACTACGAGATAGATCCTTATACTACTAAGATTGCCTATATATCTCTAACGACAATAAACTAAAGGCCGAGTTACTTAGACTCTACTACGAAACTCCTACTGCTAGCTACCCCGAAAGAGTAAAAACTTACGACTTAGTATCTCGCAAATACTACTAGAAGGGTATATCTACTATAATCCGATAATAGATACGTAATTATAATACCTATCGGAGGATTAAGAGTTCACGGATAGGTTACCGAGGTTTACTTTAACCGTTACTAGTTCCGAAGAGGTCCTAGCTCGATATCTCTATAGACTTTATTACGCACCTACCGTTATCTAAAGGGTTCGATGCTATACTTATTGTAGTAGATTGATTAATAAAACTACGCTATTATATATCTTACCACGCTATAGACGGTTCTAAAGAACTAGCCCAATTATTTATTAAGTACGTTATTATATATTATAGCCTCCCCGAAACTATCATTTCCGATCGAGGCGTATAGTTTATATCTAGATTCTAGCAATATGTTATGAACTATTAGAAAACTAAGACTAGGCTATTAACAGCATACTACCCTAAAATAGATAGATAAATCGAAAGACTAAATACTACCCTTAAGTAATACCTCCGTACATACGTATCGTTTCTATAAGATAACTAGGTTAAGTAGTTATCTCTAGTAGAGTTCTCCGCGAATTCTCTATAGTCGGAATTAATAGACGTCTTACCATTCCTTACTACGTGTAGATTCAACCTGAGACTAGATACTAAATCTATCGATACCGCTCGGATACCTTAGGACTATAATACTAGAGACTTTACCTCTAATATATCGTTAATTGTCACTCACCTCTAGGAGGAAATATAAATAGCTTAGGTACGCTACTCTAATACTACTAACCGCTACCGATAATCCGCCCCCGTACTCCGTATTAGTTAAGAGGTTTAGCTAGATACTCGAAACCTTAAAACCTTACGCCCCCGTAAGAAACTGGACTAGTAAAACTATAGACCGTTTCTAATCACTAAAGTACTAGAGTCTATACACGTACCGTCTATAGCTGTCTCCGTCTATAAAAATATATCCTATATTTAACGTTAATAGCCTCTATCCTACCGTAGATAACCTACTACCGTTCTAGACGCAAGAACTACCTCTAGCTGTTATAGTAGAAGGACTAGATAAATAGGACGTTAAGGAGATCGTAGATTCCGTTACTAATCGCTGGGGACGAGGTGGTAAATCTCGTATTTAAGTATATTATCAGTTAGAAGGGTTATAATTAACCTATAAGAGAGCCTACCGATACTATCTAGGAAGATATCCCTAACCTTATTAAGAACTTCTATTGTCGCTATCCTATAAAACCACGACCCGCTTTTATAGTTAGTTAATACTATAAATTAAACTATGCTCCTTTGCGTATCGTATATTAAATAAAAGAAATACGATACAAATAATCCAAACTACGTTCTTTCTCTTTATATAACGCTAGATAAAAGAATTAGTAAATAGTTTCGCTCTCGAAGGAGCTCTCTACGGTTATTACTATATAACACGACTTTGCTATAAGATACTAGAGGTACTAGAATAGTAGCCTACGTAGTTAAACAACGACTAGAAGTGCGTATATAGTGGTAACCGGAGCCTTATAGCTATATAATATACTAGACGACCCTCTTACCCTAAGGCCTACTCCCCTATATAGTTAGCGGCCTCTTAGCGGACCTTCGTAGGTCCGACGAGGTACCTCTATAGCTAAGTTCTACTATCGAGTCCTACCTGATAATAAATATATCCGTAGCCCCAAGGATCCGCCGGTCTTAGGTATTATATATAGTACTTAGTCTATACTTATTACTTACTAGCTAGTTTATATAGTCGTTATAGAGATAGTTATAAAGCTTTAAAGATAGTAGGTTATTAGTTACTATACTATAGCGTTATTATCGTACAATAAATTTTTGATAAGAACCTATTGCTATATAGTAATATACTATATTAGAGAGAACTACTTTTATACTTACTCTACTACCTATTAGATATATAGGCCTTAAAGTATTAAATATAAGGAATACTTATTATTACTCCTCAACGTAGAAGTAAATAGTATACTAATATCAAGACTCAAGTCGGGACGCAGTAAAGACTTGGGGTTTCCATAGTGCAAACGTAGAGCTTAAATGATCTACTCTGTTAGACGATCGATATGCAACTCTGCTCAACCAGTGCGTTCGTCAATCCCACTTGGGCATTTGGTCTTAAGTAGTGACTTAGGCCCATTTCGATGCTGCTAATCCACCGCCACCTCTGCCGTTGTTCATGATCAGTCCAAGAAGACCATTGCTGGCAGGTTCCTTTGTCGCTGCTGCTTCTTTGCGCTCGGGCGCTGATTCGGCAGAAATTGAGATCAGATCCTGCAAAGACGTTAGGCTTAGACAAGACATGTTGAGCAATCGACTCACCTCGCTTATCGCATTTGGTGGTTGTGCTGGACGTCCGCTTCTGCCAACTGTCAGATTCGGTGTGCTAAGAGCCTTCAATGTGGCCACGTCGTAGGTCTTCTGAGGCTTGTTGACACTCTTTGTCATGGCACCGTCGCCCGTCATTGGCTTAGTTGAGTTTACGGCAGCTGTGTTCGCGACAAGATTGCTGTTTTGCTTGGCAATGGCATTGCTCGTAATTGCGCTCGACTTTGTGGCGGTGGCCGTGCCTGGGTCGGTACTAGGGCTTTGCGTGAGGACAGGTGAATCTTGTGAAGCTTTGGGCAATCTCTTTGTTTCGACATCGACTGGCTGACCTAATGAGTGTTTTGCGGGCATGGGAAGAGGCTCAGCATGCGACTTTGCCTCGGGCTGCAATGAGCTTGCGGTTGTTGATTGCTGAGGTCGGATTTTTGCCCTACTGACCGCAAGCCACTGAGCAGGAGCAACGAGATCTATAGCTGGCAGAGCTGGCAGATGCCTGCGTCTTGTGCCACCGGAAGGTCCAGTAGGCACGTTTCTGTAGTCGGACGATGCTCTCCTGCTGCCAGCTGGCCCGTTAGCTGGGGATTGAGCGTGCCCGCTCGAGTTGCGCTGTTGTTGACCTCGAGGAGTGGACATCGTGTGGAGTGCGACGTCGGCGAGGCGTGCAGCAGGTGTTGAGCGTGCGTCGTCTGATGGACGAGAAATACCACGATTAGTGAGGTGATTTCCAGCAGTAGGGGCACTTTCGATCTGGGTACCACTGCCATTTGAGTATCTGACACGCGAAGCTAGGTCGCCTTTGCCAGTAGACGACGTGTGGACTGCTTCCTGTCCTCTGCCGTGCGGGCGAGCGTTGTGTGAGGTTAACTGGTTTGTCTTCGGTCCTCTGGGCGTTGAGTATGTTGCTGGTGTCGATGCTGAGATACCGGGGCGTGCCGGTTGTCGTTGCTGCATAAACTGAGCCGGATGTGGTGGTGCTGGACGATGAACTGATCGTGAAGGTTGAGTATTCGCAAAGCGCCCTGTGTCGTTCGGAATGAGTTTTGCTCTTCGAAAACCTTGGCCGTTATCGAGGTTATCGAGGCCATCATTCTCCACCTTAGCAGCAAGAGCTGTGATTTGTTAATGACGACATCAAAGAGGGAGAGGCTCGACCACTTACCGATCCAGCCAGCGCGTTTCTCTTTCTTCACGGGATCATTGGCTTCGATGTACTCGGGCGTCCCAAATTGATTTGCTCGCCTTGAGTTTTCGATAATCCGTGCCTCGCGAGCAGTCATAGGCTGATTATGATGGCCGAAGTCCTGGGTCGATACATGCTCTTTACGATCGTTACCAAGGTCTTGCTACAGGACCATCAGCAAGCTGGACCTTCGTAGGCACACCCTTGGAAAGGATTGCTTACCATCATGACCTCTTCAATAGCGCTCATCTTGACCGATTTTGTCCTTGAGATGTGTCACGTTTTCAACGATTGGGAGTGTGGGAAGTGAGCCTTTCGATTTGCTGGTGTGAGCAGATGAGTTGATCAAGGTAATTTGGGAATAAAGTCATGGAAAGGAAGAAGTGAGGTTGAGATGTGACTATGATGATTGTGAGTTGAGAGGAGAAGTTTGCAACTGAACAAGATCAACTTGAACATCAAAGTGGGGAAGGAGATTGCAGGAGCAGGCGTTTGTCGAGTGGATTTTTCTAGCTTGTCAAACCCGCAAGTTTGTTTGATTATTGTACTACCGTGGCGAGCTTGGGATGATCGTAGACGTGGGTGTGTCTACTTCGAACACATCGTACCGAGCGATTCAACTGTGAACAGCGCCGAGTATGCCACCGGGATGAGAGCTGAGCAGGGGGCATGAGTATAGAACAAGGACGGCGCAGGGCATATATGGGTGGCGCATGGGAAGAGCAAAGCTCGAAGTACGCAGAGAGTCTGGCACATCTTGTCGCCAATACTGACTGGGCCAGGCCAACCTACGCTATGTATTCTATCAATGAGGTTGGCAATTTGGTTCGCGAGACTGATCACGCGCTTTCTCCTGATTGTGCATTGGTTTGTGTCCAGCATCTCCTGCGCACAATGTTGTAGAGGACAGAGCCATTCATACTTGAGAATAGATCGGGGTAATTGAACAGCTCCAGCCACCACCGGTCGACAGTACTGCTCTCAGATTGAATCGTTTCAATTGCATTTTTTTGAGCTTCAGCTTCAGCTAGATCTAGTTTGAACACAAACTGAAACACGTGTGATCTGAAACAATGGAAGCGTCGTCATCGCAGCTTCAATGGACTTTACCCCACACGTCTGTTATGCAGCAAGAAGCTACACCAGCACGTATACACCCCAAGACACCCATCTCACCATTGGTCTTTGAACATCATGGCCTCAACATTGTCCACCAGCTTCGATCACAACTCGAGCAATACAGCAATCATCGTTCCTGGGTCGCCGGCACTTACTATCTCATATAAGCAGTTCGCCAATGACATAAAGTGAGACACTTACCTCCATGCGTGACCATTCCTATCACGGGCACTAAGGTGTGCCAGATCATTCCAAGCCAAATTAGCGAAGCTCGGTGTCACGGCCGGCTCGGCTGTCAGCATCGCCCTACCAAACTCATACCCTTTCACGGTCGCCTTCCTCGCTGCAGCCTGGCAGAGAGGTATCGCGGCACCATTGAACTCCGCCTACAAGCAAAGCGAGTTCGAGTTCTACATTGACGATTTATCCTCGGCCGTAGCGCTCGTCCCGCAAGGCTCGTTCGAGAAAGACGGCGCAGCTGTGAAAGCTGCAAGGAAATACAAGGCGGCAATAGCAGAAGTGTATCACAATGGAAAAGAGATTGTTCTCGATGTGAAAGAGGAGGGCAAGCTGAAGGGCAATGGAAATAAGCCTGTTGACACGGCACAACCCGAAGACACAGCGCTGGTCCTGCATACTAGTGGCACTACAGGACGGCCCAAGGCTGTACCGTTATCGCACCGCAATCTAACGCGAACAATGCGTGAGTTGCGGCTTCGAGTCAAATCGCAACCAACGATACTAAGCGTAGTTTAGACAACATCATAGGCACATATCAGCTGACCGAGGCGGATCGAACGATGCTGGTCATGCCCCTCTTCCACGTTCACGGTCTGCTAGCTGGCTTCCTAGCTCCTCTAGCATCTGGTGGAAGTGTTATCGTGCCGGGTGCTTTCTCGGCTTCCACTTTCTGGAAACAGTTCCTCGAGCATAACGCAAATTGGTATACAGCCGTGCCAACAATACATCAGATCCTGCTGCGAAGCCCAGCGCCCAACCCTGTGCCCAACATCAGATTCATCCGCAGCTGCTCGTCTCCTTTGAGCCCGAAGACATTCCACGAGCTCGAGAAGATGCTATCAGCGCCAGTACTCGAGGCATACGCCATGACCGAGGCAGCACATCAGATGACCAGCAACCCGCTACCACCCGGAAAGAGAAAGCCCGGAAGCGTCGGGATCGGCCACGGTGTCGATGTGAAGATCTTGGATCAAGAAGGGAAGGAAGTCCAGCAAGGTAAAGAAGGGGAGATCTGCATCAAGGGCTCGAATGTGACAAAGGGTTACTTGAACAACCCAGAAGCCAACAAGTCGAGCTTCACAAATGAGGGGTACTTCCGCACAGGTGACCAGGGCAAGGTCGACGAGGAGAACTATGTCATCATTACTGGCAGGATCAAAGAGCTTATAAACAAGGGTAAATTAGCTGCATACACGCATCGTGTACATTAGAGCTAACTTCGATATAGGAGGCGAGAAAATCAGCCCCATCGAGCTGGACAACGTCGTTGCCCATCATCCTGCTGTTTCTGAGGCAGTCAGCTTCGCCATTGATGACGAGCTCTACGGCCAGGTAGGTTGATATTGTGCTGATAGCATCGAAGGGGCTGATCTTTTCCTCCAGGAAGTCGGTATTGCCATAGTCTTGAAGGCTGGGCAGGAAGGCAAGTTGTCAGCAGATAGCCTGCGAGAGTTTATGAAGGACAAGGTTGCAAAGTTCAAGCTGCCGAAGAAGGTTAGTTCAGTAATCGCGCAATGCAGTTATGGTGTGCTGACCTCCCATGTCAGGTCTTCTTCACCGACATTATGCCAAAAACGGCAACAGGCAAGATTCAGAGGAGGCAAGTGGCCGCTACGATGTTGGAGAAAGAGGGGAAAGCCAAACTATAGACCAGTCGCTTGAACCATACCAGTGCAATAATATGATTGGCATTGGAAGAAGCAGGCTTGGTTTAATGGAAATGTTCAGTATCGTCCTGGCTCGCTCGAACTGTACAGGTAGTCGTGTATAACAAGGTCATGTTCAGCCTGTAACGTCTACTAGGTTCTTTGATTCATCAATGTACCATCTGGTCATGTATTCCTGATTCAATCGCTATTTTGGGTATCATCCTGAGGCAATGCAAGCACAACCATATCCATGTTCATAGCCTCATAATCGTCTCTTCTTCGCGATACTACTCGCATGTTCTCATTTCGACGTCAATGCAACTAGCCTGTCCAATTCTTCCAGCCATCTCCTCTCAAACACATCCTCGCCAAACCTACTCGCACTCTGCCTTGCTCGTTGCCGCATCGCGACCTTTTCCTCTGGCCTCATGTCCATCGCCTTGCCAAATCCGCTTGCATACTCTTCTTCCGTGCTAGCATGCCACCCTGTCGGCTGGCCATCCACGTCCACAACAATATCTTCTTTCGGACCTCCACTATCATTGACGACTGAAATTAGCCCGGCTGCCTGATACTCCACGACACCAATGCCGAAATGTTCGTTCCACATCGCGTTGATGCCAATCGTCGAGGTGCTGAGGTGGTGCTGGATTGTGGACCATGGCGCGTTGAGGAGGAATGTTACTGATTGTGTGATGTGGAGTTCGTGTGCGAGGAGACGGAGGTTGTAGATGTACTTCTCGTCGGTCGCATCGCGGACAGAGCCGATGAGTAAGAGTGTGGGTTGCTGCGCTTTGCCGGCTTTCTTGTTATTTTCGAGAAATCTGGCGAATGAACGGAGCACAAGGGTGTGGTTCTTCTCCGGCCGAAATTGAGCGATATAGAGCAAGACAGGTTTCCGTTGTCTTTCAGTCTCGAGTGTGATTGGCGTCCCGATGGCCAGCTCTGCTACTGCCACAGGTGGAAACACGACCGAAATGGGTGCTGCTTCTTTCCGCTTGAAGCGGCTTGGACCCCATAGCTGTTTGATGTGGTTCTGGGTCCAGGAAGAATTGGTCATGACAACATCTGCGCTACCTCCAACCCAGCCGTAGAGATGCGCAAACCACTGCCAATAGTATCGTTTCAACATTCCTCGTGCACCCTTGCCTGCCCCAGCATTCATGCCACGATCTGTGTCAACGTTGAGTGAAGCTAACATGTCTGTCGATATCGTGGGATAGTGCACATATGCTCCGGTAGGTACCTTCGGGAAGAGGAACTTGCAAAGAGCTATGGCGAAAGCGTAGCCCATTGTGTCGATGAACATGTCAGGGACAAGTAGTTGAAACGCGTCCCAGGCCATGACTAGTGAACCAAGAGATTGACCAAGCAATGTGAAGCGAGGCCATGTAGAGGCTACGACATATTGACGCGTGGTAAGATACAGGAAGATGATGGCTGGAGGGTAGAGGTCGATTCCAAAGCGTTCTTTCACCCGTTCAAGTATCTGCTCTTTGCTGACATCGTGATCGCCAGTATACACGACACAGGTTGCTCGTGGATATTGCTGCTGTGTAGCACGTATGGCTGCCCATAGGACTCTCTCTCCGCCTCCTCCAGCATTGCAGAACGGGTGCAGGAAGCCTATAATGCCAGCATATCCTTGCGGAGTCAATCTCTTGCTTGTATCCTCCTGCTGTCTTTCTTCAATTTGACTCTTATCCTCCACCTTCTCCCAATCATCGTCCGTCGAGGACCTGTTGTGCTTCCCCTTGTACGCCTTTCTGTCGACTTCCACTCTTGCTAAGAAGATCTCTCTTCGCAACGCAGTCTGCTTGCGAAGACTGGCTCCGACCACTCGGCCGCATAGTTGCAATAGCGGGATGTACAGCACATAGTAGAAGACTGCGGCGGATGCAATGAGAATGCCTAGAGTACCCTGCCGCATGTTGTGGTGGATGGTGGTGGCAGCGAGGTTGTGGGTTGTCTCGTCTGAAAGGTGACGGGGTGTTTCAGCTTAAGTCCTAACTCCGCATGCGACACGGCGGCGCGTTCCAGGTTCTTGTTGACTGACGCGACAGGGCCAATGCATTGGACAGAATCATTGCTTTGAGAGATATGTACCTGGTGCTTTAGCAGACAGCAGCACTTAGCGGGCAGCTCGCTGTAGCCGACCTCCTCCTCGTCGCCATCCCTCCATAATACAATACAGATATCCCGACGTCCATTCATCCACTTCCATCTTCACTGCTCGGTCAGCATCCCGCCAGCAGTCCATGTCATGCATCGACGAACAGCACGATAGCAGGCAGCCTACCTGCCAATCCTCATGTCCAGATCTACCTCGATTCCACATGATCTCACGGCCCTTGGCGACGAAGGTAAAGAGTGTCAACAAGCAGAATGTCATCGCCCACTAATCGACGACGCTGTAATCTAGACATCCAACTACTCTATGATATCATCCGCATCGCCGAGTCCTCCGACCTTCCTCCATTTCGCGCACTATTCACTGCCTATGATCGCATCCTGCGCGACTACGGCATCGAGCGAGACCATGATCAGGTCTACTTCCGCTTCTTGTTGCGCCTGGGCGAGACAAGAGGCGACAGTTTGTTTGAACGATTCGAAACTCTTTTGCAGAGACTTGGCTTTGAAATCAGGTTCGATGGTGATGTGGCGGCGACACACGACAAGTCGCTCTATGACAATGGCCACGGCGACCAAGGCGCGAGTTCACACCATTATGCGGGGCAAGCAGAGGCGGAAGACACCACACAACCGCCAAGACTTAGCAGAAGAGCATCCTTCGACTCAGGGCATGATACAAAAGACGACGTCAGACGAGCAGAATTTGATGGCTCCAACAACGCACGACCGCGACCACATTCAACAGACACCATTCAGAGCATGCACAATCGCCAGGCGCAACAGGCGCAACGCGCTCGTCCACTTCATATTCCATCTCCCATACGGCTTAAAACCTCCGCTGCTCCCTCTCGAGGCCGGCTGAGGCAGCGTGCACTTGTGTATGGCACTGGACATACTACCAAGAAGGTATCAATATCGCGCTCACGAACTTATCGATCGTTGTCTTCTCAGCCTCGCACAGACAGGGTTGAGGAAGAAGACGAACAGTATGACTCCGGATCGCTTGACGATTTTGATGATGGCGATGGATTGGCTCATACTCCCTATCCACGTGCACCGCCAGCTCGCACTGCACCATCAAGACATGAAGCAGCTCATGACCTAGCGGCACTTGAAGCGAACGCCAAAGCACTACGCTATGGCCACGCTATAGCTCATGCTATCGCGATTTTTCGTGATTGGCGACAACAAGCCATTGCTTGCCATAATGTACATCACAGACTTTATCAAAACGCGGCGAATCATGATACGCTGACATTGGTCCGACAAGCGTACGATCAGTGGCGTGACGCATTTTCGCGGCGTCGTCAAGAGCGAGAAGAAAATCGATTCTTCCAAGTATTGGAGGATAGAGCTGGAAAGGCTCGTGACTTCTTCTTGTTGACCAAGGCTTTCACACACTGGCATGCTGCAGCTGAGGAGCAAGTCATTCGATCGGACGCTGCGCGTAGGCACATCCTCCGCGCGCGGTATTTCAGAGCATGGAGAGATCTTGCCATGACGAACGAGCGCAAAGTAAGGTACACTCGTCTCTCGAAGTTCGTCGATGGCTGGAAGCGGAAGACAGCGCAGGCCCTATCTCTTGGTCGCAGGTCAGAAGTCATGAGAGAAGCCAATCTGGTCAGCCAGCATTATAGACAATGGTTCTGGCACTTTTGTGAGAATCGAGCTCCGACATGGTACGCCACCAAAGTAAAGACTGCCTTATTTGCCAGATGGCTAGACAGCACTCGTCAAGCACAAGTCCAAGCGGCTTGGGCAACAGACTTCAGGAACCTGGAACTTGTTCGGGCTGCCACTGCTGACTGGTCAAGAAAGTCGACAGTGGTCTCCAGGCACCTTGAGACAGCTGAGCTATTTCGGAGGCGGATGCTTCTCGAGCCAAATATTGACCTGCTCAAGACCGAGCTTGCGCTATCGCCACTACTGACCAGGATGATTCGAGTGGTCGATTCTAGAGTGGCACGAGACGCACTCAAGGCTTGGACGGTTCGAGCCAGGGCTTCGTTACAGGCAATCCAAGTGAGCAGGTTGCGAGTTATGACGAGTACATGGACTCTGTGGAACGATCGACTTCGGTGTCGGATAATGGCCAAGACTATAGATGACCGCATCATGACACAAGTTCTCTATAAATGGGTCTTGTCAGAACGAGCCAGACTCTTCCAACGCATTCGCGATGAGAAGCTGATGGCATCGGTGTGTCGGACATGGAGTGGCAGGATGAACAAGCTTTGTACCAATCTTGGTCGAGCTAGGTATCTTGCGGCGCAAGCACAGAAACAGCGTATTGTGCAAACGAGCGCTACTGTCTGGGCGAGTCGCTGTCGAGAACAGCTTGCACTCACGGACCAAGCGGAGGCAGTGTTGCAGGGAAAGCGCCTCAGTCTCGCTTTACACGCCTGGAAAGCTAGACATGCTGCGATCGAGCAGCTAGACACCTGGGCGAACGATGCTCGCTTTTTTGTGCTTACCTCACGGTCATTAAAACATTGGCGGGTGTCGACGGTATCGAGTCAACGAAACAAGCGACGAGATGCCTACGCAGCAGTGCGACGGACTGTCAAGGTGGCCATAGCCAGACGAGCGTTTCAGAAGTGGCATATACGCATGCTACAATGCGCAGCTCTAAAGGATCAAGCTGAACAGCGTGCATACCAGCGTGTATTGCTGATCTTGCCCGACCTTTTACACAGATGGACAGACCGGACTGGACTGAACCATGAATATGATAGCATGGCTGTGGACTTCCATGTCCGCAGTACTATTGCTTCAGCTCTATCTACCATCATCCTACGATGGAATAGTGTTAACAGCCTACTTGCGCGGGCTAACAATGCCCGCGTATCTGCCATTGAGGACATCGGCGTATCTTGTCTTCGCAAACTCAGCTGGGCTGCTTTCCAAGCTAAAAGCAGGGAGGAAACAGCTGCCAGTCTTGCCGCGAGGACTCAGCAGAAGCACTACAGAGGTATACTACGGTATTGGCGCGACAGTATGGAACGTCGACGAAAGCCTGTGGGTCGTCTACTCTTTCACAGCATGGTGGGCAGTAACGGTTTAGATGAAGTGCCGCTCACGCAAGCAATGAACTTTGACGACGACTTGATCGAGTTCAGCACACTCACTCCTGCTGTGGCTAACACGCCAGCCATGCCTCTTTCCAGACGCAACCGGTCAGCTTCGAGGGCGAGTTTTTTGAGAACATTGGTTCAATCTGCCAGAGGTCCTTCTCAGACCAACCCGCAGATCCGCGTGGAGTTGCAGCCACAAGTCGCCGTAGCTGCCCCAGAGCCCGTCACAGCCACGCCTGGCTATCTCCGTACGCCTTCCCGTCGTTCCGCATTGCGCAATGCCACTGGGCGGCCAGACGTGAGCATGAATCGACTTGAACAGTTGCGGCGAACGGCACCGTCCTTTGCGCCATCCGAATCAGACCAAGATTCACGTTCCGAAACGTCCTTGCTTGACGCGACAATCTTGCAGGATGTCTCAACTACTCCAATCGGGCTCCCTCCCTCACAGCAATTGGCCACGAAAGAGTTCACCAGGACGCCACTCTTTGGTCGTCATCGTCGGTCCGGCTTTGGCATGAGACCTGCTGATATGGTCGGGACCACTGCGGCACGAGCAAGCAGATTTGCGGTTTCAACGAGATTCAGCAACATCAGCGATGCTGACGAAATCGAGGAAATCGAGGACGGTGAAGACCACGATGGGCTTGCGCATCAGGGAAGTCCTGGTCGATTTGGTGCTTTCGCCGTGCCAAGCCAGCACTTGTGAGGATTCCATGTAAAGCAGGGCTTTGAGAGCCGAGACAGTATATGCATTGTACGATCATGAAGGGGCGCGGCGCCGAGACTGTTGGAAACAGAAAAGGTCTCACGCATGGGTAGGCAGGGGCAGGAAGTGATCTCTTGGAGTTTGTTAGTTTATGATACCCCGCTTGTTTCACATTTGATACAATTGGTTCGGCGCAAGGCTGCGCGCTGTGTTGCGCACTTCAATCACTTTTCCAGACCGGGTCCGATAGATCGTGCGTTCGTAGCTACGGGTACTATGTCAGCATGGAGGACATCACGCCGTGCTGTTCCAGATGAGACATTGAGTTGAAGTGGCTATTGCAGCACGCAGCAGTGGTAACAAGAAGTGTGCTAGGACATGTCGAGAAGGCCTTCTTGCCAACATCAGTGCGAGCGACATTGAACCATGCCACTAGAAACAACCATGTCTTTGAGCGAGTCACTACATTCATACCAGACATTCACTATCTCTACTTGATTACACTCCTCGGCATAGCCAGCTACGCCCTCCATCCTCTACTGCATGTCGTTAACCTTCTTCCTCTCATCCCACACCCTCAGCGTTTCCTCGGCAGCCTTGACACCACTCAGCGCCATGGCGCCAAATGTCGGGCCCATCCTGTTGGCACCATCCCACTCACTCAACTCCATACCGCCGACAATCAAGCCAGGCACAACCTCACGTGTGCGCTTGACAATAGCGTCCTCGGCAGAAGCCATGTCAAGACCACGCATACCCTTGAGGCTCTCAGTGACACCCATACTGACGAGACGCTTAACGCTGAAAGCGCCAAAGGGCCCATCGTGGCCGCAGCAGCCGATGACGAGGGGAGCGTTGATGGTGTTGGGGTCCATGCAGGATTGGGTGCCGTGATTGAGGGTGACGAGGGTCCAGTTGGTAACGACGCCGGCGACGCGGAGAGTGCCGTCGGCTTGAGGACGGGTGATGAGGTCTTCGACGCAGGTGGCATTGAAGAGCTTGACGTTGGGAAAGGCGAGGACTTTGGCCATGAGGGTGGAGGTGAAGAGGGCGGCGTGCTTGACGACGACAAAGTCGCCTTCGTCGTCGTAAGGGACACCGATGTCGCGGAGGAAGGCGTCGGCGGGTTTGCGCATCACCATGGCGGAGAAGAGCTGGCCGCCGAGCCAGGCACCACCACCTGGAGAGACGGAGGCCTGGGACAGGGGTTAGTATGGGAGGGGTCTGGTTATGAGAGATGACGGAGGTGACATACCTCGATGATGGCAATCTTGAGGTCAGGACGGGCTTTGGCAAGCACGTAGGCAGTGGACAGACCACATGAACCAGCGCCAATAATCACAACATCGCTCTGCCTGATGTTAGCTCGAGATTTCCGTTGCGATGTGGACGGTCCTCACCTCGGCGTAAGTGTCCAAGTCCTTGAAGTATCTCGCAGTCATAGCGCGGCTGACCTGGCTCTCACGGATGGGAGCGAAGGTGAAGTCGTCCCACTTGCCCATCATCTCGTCGATGGTCTTTGTCTGAGAGTTGCCACCCTTGCTGACAGTCTTGGGCATACCCGTGGTCTTGAAGGGAACCTGCTGAACGACTTCGGGTGTGTCGATGTAGGTGGCTGCTGGAGGAGACATGATGGTGGATGTGGAAGGAGCAGAACTGCACGCAAGTCAGGATGTTCTGCACGGCGAGCACGGGAAGAGGAGAGCATGATCCTTTCGCAAGTATTATCTTGGAATCAATCAAGTTATCACCGTATAATCTCAGAACGACGAGACCGTCCCTCTGTGACCATCTCGCCCTGAATCAGGCTGATGAAGGCAGGACCAGGACGGTGGATGGACAGTAGGGACGGCGCGGAAATCGAACACCGGTTCATGCTTCTTCAGATAGTTACCTGAATCAACTTGGCTGATCATTGTTGGATGAATACATGAGAAGAGGAGTCATGCTTGCTCCAAGCAGTTGGCAGCTACATTTGTGTTGATGGTTACGGTACTCTTCAGGGGTCAGTGGGAGCACTCCAATCGGGGGACTTAGATGCCACGTACATTGTTCTCTGGAATTATTGTGGAAGATGTGATGTGGATAGATAGTGAAGAAGAGGAGAGGAGGGGCAAGCACAGTCTTATATCATTTTCATCAAAGAGAGAGATCCACCATTTTGAGCAGCTGTTCACCCCTCACCCCTCACCCCCCTCCTCC